>Ga0081455_10004136_pt1 | contig 16395 bp, 13 predicted proteins | sample TabmetS3T2R1_FD_70207 | JGI IMG/M metagenome (GOLD analysis project Ga0081455, IMG submission 70207) | Tabebuia heterophylla rhizosphere microbial communities from the University of Puerto Rico - S3T2R1 | ecosystem: Host-associated > Plants > Roots > Rhizosphere ... | reverse complement strand
GAACGCCGGACTGCCTTCGGCCACCAGCGGCGGTGCGCCGCCAAACTCACCAATCGGCATTTACCATAATCCCTGTTTTGCGACGCAGCATACTGCCGAATGCGTAATTAAGCGTCAATGTGGCGACCAGTAGATCTACGGGGCCAAAAAGCAAAAACCCACGTGAATTCACGGAAATAGTGACTTATTCGCCACCCCCGAGCAGCGATCCCACCCGTTTGGCGCTGCGCAAAAGGGCAAGAAAGATCGCAAAGGAGGCAATCAACAACACTACGTTGATAGCCAGCGACCAGACCATCAGATCGCTCCTGAAGGTTTGATTAATGAGAAGCGCGCGCATGCCCTCGAACACATAGGTCGGCGGCAGCGTCCAGGCGATCCATTGCAGCCAGTCCGGCAGCACCGAGACCGGATAATAGACGCAGGCGAGCGGCATCAGGCCGAACATCAGCGTCCAGACGATGCTCTCGGCCCCGAGCCCGTTGCGCAGCACCAGGCCCGACACAAAAATCCCGATCGCCCAGCTCGTGAAGATCAAATTGCAGAAGAACGCGATCAGCGGCAGCCCGATCGCGAAGAAATTGAAGTCGAAGAAGAACAGCGCCAGCAGCGTCATCGGGATCACGCCGATCGCAAGCCGGATCAGGCTCATGATCATCAGCGAGATCAGAAACTCGATCGGCTTCAACGGGCTCATCATCAGGTTGCCGAGGTTGCGCGCCCACATCTCCTCGAGAAACGAGATCGAAAAGCCGAGCTGGCCGCGGAACAGGATGTCCCACAGGATCACGGCGCCGATCAGCGTGCCGCCGGCGCGAGCAAAGAAATTGTCGTTCTGCGCGATGTAGTTCTGCAGAAAGCCCCAGGTGATGATCTGCAGCGCCGGCCAGTAGATCAGCTCCAGGAGCCGCGGCCAGGATGACATCAGGAGGTACCAATAGCGCAGCACCATCGCACTGATGCGATGCCATGAGATTCCGTAATGGGCGACGGTCTCGCTCATGGCGCCCCCTCCGCCACCCGGCCGCGCGCGACGTCGAGAAACACGTCTTCCAGCGTGGTGCGGTTGTAGCGCGCCATGATCTGGTCGGGGCTGTCGTCATCCTCGATGCGGCCGCGCTTCATGATGATGACGCGGTCGCACAGCCGCTCCACTTCCAGCATGTTGTGCGACGCCAGCAGGATGGTGGCGTCATGGGTCTTGCGATAGTTCCGCAAATGTTGCCGCACCCAGTCGGCGGTGTCCGGATCGAGCGAGGCGGTCGGCTCGTCGAGCAGCAGCAGCTCCGGCTGGTTGATCAGCGCCTTCGCCAGCGCGACGCGGGTCTTCTGCCCGGCCGAGAGTTTTCCGTTGGCGCGATCGAGAAATTCCTTGAGATCGAGATCGGAGGCGAGCTGCTCGATGCGCTCGCGCAGATTCTCCACCGCATAGAGCCTGCCGAAGATGGTGAGGTTCTGCCGCACCGTGAGCCGCATCGGCATATCGACATAGGGGCTCTCGAAATTCATCCGGCCGAGCACGTCGGCGCTCTCCTCCGGCATCGCGTGTCCCAGCACCCGGACGCGGCCCGAGGTCGGCAGCACCAGCCCCATGATCATCGCGATTGTCGTGGTCTTGCCGGCGCCGTTGCCGCCGAGCAGCCCGGTGACGCTGCCGCGCGCGATTCGGAACGAGATGTCGTCCACCGCACGCGTGGTCTTGTAGAGCTTGATCAGATGCGCAGCCTCGATCGCGGCGGGGCCTTCCGGCCCGGCCGCGGGCGATGGTGGTGGCGTGGCGTCGCTAGTGACCATTTCGGACTGTTCATTGAGCCATCGGGGCTGTTAGCGCAAGGCTCGCCTGGCAGGCATCGTGGCTTTCATCCTTCGAGACGGCGCGTTCGCGCCTCTTCAGGATGAGGTCTGAGACCCTCATGGTGAGGAGCCGCGAAAGCGGCGTCTCGAACCATGCAGGCCCCGGTGCTGGACCGAGCAATAGCGCGAATTTGTGATCATCCGCCCGCGCGGCTAAACTCGTGAAATGTCCGACGATGCCGCCTCCGACTTCCGTCATCCGCACCGCTTTGTCCGCCTCGATACGATCCTCCGGCTGCGCTGGCTGGCGGCGCTCGGCCAGCTCACCGCGATCTTCATCGTGGCGCATGGGCTGGAGTTCGACTTTCCCGTCATTGCCTGCGTTGCCGTCGTCGGCGTCGCCGCGCTGCTCAATCTCGCGCTGCAGGTGGCCTTCAACCCGATGCAGCGGCTGGAACCGGTCTATGCGGCCGCGCTGCTCGCGCTCAACATTGTCGAGCTGGCTGCGCTGCTGTTCCTGACCGGAGGCTTGCAGAATCCGTTTTCATTCCTGTTCCTGGCGCCGGTTCTGATCTCGGCGGCGGTGCTGCCGATCCGGCTGACGATCGGGCTCGGCCTGCTCGCGATGGCCTGCGCCTCGGCGCTGGTGTTCTTCCACCTGCCGCTGCCCTGGGACAGCGAGGACCCGCTGGTGCTGCCGCCGATCTATCTGTTCGGCGTCTGGCTCTCGATCCTGCTCGCGATCGGCGTCACCTCGCTCTATGCATTCCAGGCGACCGAGGAGGCGCGCAAGCTCTCCGATGCGCTGGTCGCGACCGAACTGGTGCTGACGCGCGAGCAGCATCTGACCCAGCTCGACGGGCTTGCGGCCGCCGCCGCACATGAACTCGGCACGCCGCTGTCGACGATCTTCCTGATTTCGCGCGAGCTGGAAAAGACTGTCGAGAGCAACGACCCGCTCGCCTCCGACCTCAAGACCCTGCGCGAGCAGGCGCAGCGTTGCCGCGACATCCTGGCCAAGATCACCCAGCTCTCCTCCTCCGGCGCGCCGTTCGACCTGATGCCGCTGTCGACGCTGATCGAGGAAGCGGTGGCGCCGCATCGCGATTTCGGCGTCGCGATCAAGGTGCGGCTTGCTGTCGCAGCGACGCGCGAGCCGGTCGGTGCCCGAAACCCGGCGATCCTCTACGGCGTCGGCAACATCCTGGAGAATGCCGTCGATTTCGCGCGGACGACGGTAGAGGTTAACGCCTGGTGGAACGCCGATACGGTCGAAATCGTCATTTCCGACGACGGGCCGGGCATCGCACCCGATATGCTGAAACGGATCGGCGAGCCCTATTTGTCGCGGCGGCGCGGCGCAGACGAGCCGCAAAGCGCACGGGCCGGGCTTGGTCTGGGCATCTTCATCGCCCGTACGCTGCTGGAGCGCACCGGCGCCAAGGTTTCCTTCTCAAACCGGACGTTCCCCGATCACGGTGCCGTGGTCCAGATCGTCTGGCCGCGCACCCGCTTCGAGGCCGAGGAACCCTCGGAAACCGCTGCAGGATCAGCCGATTAGAATTGCGTTAAGGATTGAGGAAACCGGGCAGCGCGACCTTTGGAGCCCTTGGCAGTGCTGAATCGTCGCGCCATATGCTCTATATTGTACTCTGGATCCGCAACCGGGAAACCCTGCCTTGAACGCCATCGCCGAACTGAACGATCTCTCCGACCGCTCGCTGTTGATCGTCGAGGATGACAAGCCGTTTCTGGAGCGCCTGTCGCGCGCGATGGAAACCCGCGGCTTCGCGGTGACGTCCTGCGACACCGTGTCCGACGGGCTCGCGCAGATCAACAAGGCCGCGCCGGCCTTTGCGGTGGTGGACCTGCGGCTCGGCGACGGCAACGGCCTCGACGTGGTGTCGGCGCTGAAGCGAAAGCGTCCCGAAGCGCGCACCATCGTGCTGACCGGCTACGGCAACATCGCAACCGCCGTCACGGCGGTGAAGATGGGCGCGGTGGATTATCTCTCCAAGCCGGCGGACGCCGACGATGTTGTCGCCGCGCTGCTTGCGAGTGGCACCGAGAAATCCGAGCTGCCGTCGAACCCGATGTCGGCCGATCGCGTGCGCTGGGAGCACATCCAGCGCATCTACGAGATGTGCAACCGCAACGTCTCCGAAACCGCGCGGCGGCTCAACATGCACCGCCGTACCTTGCAGCGGATTCTCGCGAAGCGCGCACCGCGGTAACGTCCCGATCTTGTAGCCCGGATGAGGCCTCTTCGGGCTTGCCGAAGGGGCCTTTGCCTTGCTGCATGTCAAAGTCGGGATGTGATGGAATGCACTACACGAAGGTTTATTTTAAGCGCAATGAGAGTCCGGTCATTGAGTCTTACCATGAGCTCGACGACGCGCGTTGGGAGTTTCGTAAGGTGGAGATATTTCGTAATGGGAAGATGGGTTACGCTGATACTTCAACCTCTAAAGGAACCCATCTAAGCATCACGCGCATACCGCCTTATTCCGAGATAGCGTCAGACCCTCAATTCGAGCCTTGTGAGATAACGAAGAACGAATTCGAAACGATCTGGGCAAGAGCTCTGCGCAACCCGGACTACGGTGACAGATCGTAGGGTGGGCAAAGCGCAGCCTCGACTGTATTCTGGCTGGGCCAATCGCAGTCAAGCACGCACGCGGGGCTACCCTAGCCAGCGAGCCCGGCCGCGCCTGGAGTGACCGGCAATGAAGCATTGGGTGCGCTGGCTGCCAGGTCTCGACACCCTCCGTCGATATGAAGCGGCGTGGCTTAGGCACGATGTCCTTGCCGGGCTCGTGCTCGCAGCCATGCTGGTCCCGGTTGGCATCGCCTACGCGGAGGCCTCAGGCTTGCCCGGCATCTATGGTCTGTACGCGACGATCATACCGCTCCTTGCCTATGCATTGTTCGGTCCAAGCCGCATCCTTGTCCTGGGACCGGACTCGGCGCTTGCAGCCATCATCCTTGGCGTTCTCGTTCCGTTGTCGGGTGGCGATCCCGTCCGCGCCGCAACCTTGGCCGCCATGATGGCAATCGTTTCCGGGACGATATGCATTCTGGCTGGCGTCGCGCGTCTGGGCTTTGTGACCGAGCTTCTTTCGAAGCCGATACGCTACGGCTACATGAACGGCATTGCGTTGACCGTGTTGATCAGCCAACTGCCGAAGCTGTTCGGCTTCTCGATCGAGAGCGACGGACCGTTGCGAAGCTTATGGGCGACCGCCCGCGCCATCTTTGACGGAAAGACCAACTGGGCAGCCTTCGGGATTGGGTTCGGCACGTTGGCCGTTATCCTGCTGCTTCAGAGATACAAGCGGCTGCCAGTCGTCCTGATTGCAGTCGTCGCGGCAACAGTCGCCGTCGCTGCGCTGGACCTTGCGGCGCGTTACGGCGTGACGGTTCTGGGTCCCCTTGCACAGGGCCTGCCCGGCTTCGCCGTTCCCTGGATCGGCCCTGCCGACGTCATCCCGGTGCTGATCGGCGGCTGCGCGGTCGCGATGGTTTCCTTTGCTGACACCAGCGTGCTCTCGCGGGTCTTTGCCGCGCGATTGGGCGATCGGGTCGACCCCAACCAGGAGATGGTGGGCCTTGGCGCCGCCAATCTGGCAACCGGACTTTTCCAGGGTTTTCCGATCAGCAGCAGCAGTTCGCGTACGCCCGTTGCCGAAGCCGCCGGCGCCCGCACCCAGCTGACCAGTGTCGTCGGTGCGCTCGCCATCGCCTTCCTTCTGCTGGTGGCGCCAAACCTCCTTCAGCATTTGCCCAATGCTGCACTGGCCGCCGTCGTCATCGCCGCTGCGATCGGCCTATTCGAGATCACCGACCTCAAGCGGATCTACCGCATTCAGCGATGGGAGTTCTGGCTTTCGATCGTCTGCTTTGTCGGCGTCGCCGTGCTCGGCGTGATTCCGGGAATAGGTCTGGCAATCGCCATCGCCATTGCCGAGTTTCTATGGGACGGGTGGCGTCCTCACTCCGCCGTATTGGGCCGCGCCGACGGCGTGAAAGGTTATCACGACATCACGAGATATCCGGATGCACGCCAGATTCCCGGGCTGGTCCTGTTCCGGTGGGATGCGCCCCTGTTCTTCGCCAATGCCGAATTTTTCAAGGAGCGCGCGCTGGACGCGGTGACGAAGTCGCCGACGCCTGTACGTTGGCTGGTCGTTGCGGCGGAGCCGGTCACCAGCGTGGACGTCACTGCCGGTGATACGCTCGCTGAATTGGACGGGGTGTTGCACGCACGGGGAATTGAGCTTTGTTTTGCCGAACTCAAGGATCCCGTGAAGGACAAGCTGAGGAAATTCGGATTGTTGGCGCAGCTTGGCGAGAATTCCTTTTTCCTCACCGTCGGCGCAGCCGTTTCCAGCTACCTGGAAGTCCATGACGTCGAGTGGGAGGACTGGGAGGATCAAACCACACGGTAGGCAGCTTGAACCGGCCCGCTTGTTTCGATGGCTAAAACTCCGCATGCCCCTGCGGATCGACCAGGCGGTTGATCCGCTGCGCGGCGGCCATCGCAAACCGCACTGTCATCGATTTGCGCGTCGCCGCGGGCAGACGATGCTCCGGCGCTTCGCAATGCAGGTGGGCGCCATAGGCATCGGCGATGATCAGGCCGGTGCCTTCAGGAAAAATCTCGCAAGGCAGGTCCTGCGTGAAGGCGAAGAACAGCCGGTCGCAATGCATCCGGTAGTCCTGCCATTTCTGGTCGGCGCGCAGATCTTCCACCGACGACTTGATCTCGACGATCCAGACTTCGCCGCGCTCGTTCAGCGCCACCAGATCGGCGCGCCGGCCCGACGGCAGCGGCAGTTCGCTGATGCAGGAAAATCCCAGCGAACGTAACAGCCGCGCAGTGCCGCGCGCGATCGCCAGCGCCGTCTCCGACTGGCGGCGATCCGGCGCGGGCACGAGGCTGATGTGGCGGACGGGTGATGATTCCATGGCACTCGAACCATAACCGATTTCGGACCGTCCAACAGTCGGACCAGCGCACCATCAGCCGCAATTTCGACCCCGGCCCGCCTTGTTTTCGGCCACCGTCCACCGCGAAGGCGGTGGAACTTGGGTTCCGAGGGGACGAAACATCTGGAGGAGATCCATGAAGTCACGCATCACCCTTCGCTCGCTCGCATTCGCTCTCGCTACCCTCCCCCTCTCCGCCGGCCTGTCGCAGGCCATCGCCAAACCCGCCGTCGAAGTCGCCTTCGTGCTCGACACCACCGGCTCGATGGGCGGCCTGATCGAGGGCGCCAAGCGCAAGATCTGGTCGATTGCCACAGCCATCGTCGATTCAAACCCTGACGCCGACATCCGCATGGGCCTCGTTGCCTATCGCGACATCGGCGACGACTACGTCACCAAGAAGATCGACCTCACCCCCGACATCCAGGATCTCTACGCCCACCTGCTCGAATTGAAGGCGCGCGGCGGCGGCGACTGGCCGGAGAGCGTCAACGAGGCGCTCGACGTTGCCGTCAACAAGCTGCAATGGACCAGCGGCAGCGATGTCAGGCGGATCGTGTTCCTGGTTGGCGACGCGCCGCCGCACATGGACTACGCGCAGGACACCAAATATCCGGTCACGCTGTCGGTGGCCAAGCAGAGGGACATCATCGTCAACGCGGTGCTGGCCGGCAACGCCCAGGATACCGCACGGATCTGGCGCGAGATCGCCCAGCACGGCAACGGCCGCTTCATTCCGATCCCGCAGGACGGCGGCGAGGTGGTGCTGATCGAAACGCCGTTCGACGAGGAGATCATCATCCTGCAGCGTGAGATCAACGGCACCGTGATCCCCTACGGGCCGAAACACCTGCAGAAGCGCACCGAGGGCAAGACCAAGCAATTGTCCGACGTCGCCGCCGCCGCGCCCGCGCAGGCCTCGGAAATGGCGAGCTATCTCAACAAGCGCTCGAAGGCGACATCCGAAGCCGTCACCGGCGACGGCGATCTCGTCGCCGACGTCACGGCCCGCGGCCGCAGCTTTTCCACGATCAAGGAGGAAGACCTGCCCGACAATCTGCGCGCGATGAAGCCCGAGCAGCGCGTGGAGGAGGTCAACAAGCAGATGACCCAACGCAAGGCGCTCAACGAAAAGCTGTCCGCGCTGGTCGCCAAGCGTGACAAATACGTCGCCGACCAGCGCGCCAAGGCAGCGCCGAAAACATCCTCGTTCGACCGCGTCGTCGAGGATACGCTGAAGGCGCAGATCAAGCGGTGAGGTAAACCCCCACTCTCTCCACGAGTCGTCCCCGCGAAGGCGGGGACCCATAACCACCGTTTCCCTGTTGTTAGGCGCGGTGGAGCCACCGCTTTCGTAACAACGGGGGGCTGCGGTTATGGGTCCTGGCGTTCGCCGGGACGACGGTAAATGCGGAACCAGCAGGCCCTCTCCCCGCTTATCCCGTCGCCGCTGAGACGCAGGCTAGGCGGACTGGTGAGGGCTGCCTCTGCATGATCGGTGACCTCTGGTACAAGAACGGCGTGATCTATTGCCTGTCCGTCGGCACCTACATGGACGCCAACGGCGACGGCGTCGGCGATTTCAAGGGCCTGTTGCGGCGGCTCGACTACCTGCACGGGCTCGGCATCACGGCCGTATGGCTGATGCCGTTTCAGCCGTCACCCGGCAAGGACGACGGCTACGACATCAGTGACTATTACGGGGTCGATCCGCGCTACGGCACGCTCGGTGACTTCGTCGAATTTACTCATGGCTGCAAACAGCGCGGCCTGCGCGTCATCATCGATCTCGTCGTCAATCATACCTCGGACCAGCATCACTGGTTTCGCGAGGCCCGGCGCGCCAAGGACTCGCCCTATCGCGACTGGTATGTGTGGTCCGACAAACGCCCCGCCAATGCCGATACCGGGATGGTGTTTCCGGGCGTGCAGAAATCGACATGGAGCCACGACAAGGAAGCCGGCGCCTGGTACTTCCATCGCTTCTACGATTTCCAGCCCGACCTCAATACGTCGAATCCGATGGTTCAGGCCGAGATCCTGAAGATCATGGGCTTCTGGATCCAGCTTGGCGTATCCGGCTTCCGCATGGACGCAGTGCCGTTCGTGATTTCGACCAAGGGCGCCAAGGTCCGCAAGGCGGTCGAGCAATACGACATGCTGCGCTCTTTCCGCGAATTCCTGCAATGGCGGCAAGGCAACGCCATCATCCTGGCCGAAGCCAACGTGCTGCCGAAAACCGACATGGAATATTTCGGCCGCGACGGCGATCGCATGCACATGATGTTCAATTTCCATGTCAACCAGCACCTGTTCTACGCGCTGGCCTCCGCCGATTCCCGACCGCTGGCGAAATCGCTGGCGGCGACCAGGCCGCGCCCGGCGACCGCGCAATGGGGACTGTTCCTGCGCAACCATGATGAGCTCGATCTCGGCCGGCTCACCAAGGCGCAGCGCAACGCCGTGTTCAAGGCATTCGGCCCCGACAAGGACATGCAGCTTTACGATCGCGGTATCCGTCGCCGGCTGGCGCCGATGCTCGGCGGCGACCGGCGCCGGCTCGAACTCGCCTACAGCCTGATGTGCACGCTGCCGGGAACGCCTGTCATCCGCTATGGCGACGAACTCGGCATGGGCGACAATCTCGATCTGCCCGAGCGCAATTGCGCGCGCACGCCAATGCAATGGTCGACCGAGCCGCATGCCGGCTTCACAGAGGGCGACCGGCCGTGCCTGCCGGTGATCGACAAGGGCCCCTACGGCTACGAACATGTCAACGCCGCGAAACAGCGCCGCGATCCAAACTCGATGCTGAACTGGACCGAACGTATCGTCAGGATGCGCAAGGAGGTGCCCGAGGTCGGCTGGGGTGATTTCAAGGTAATAGCGACGCGCGATCCCGCGGTGCTGGTGATTCGCTACGACTGGCGCAACAACTCGGTGCTGTTCGTGCATAATCTCGACGAGAAGCCGCGCGAGACCGCCTTTACGGTCGGGCTTCACGACGACGCCGGCGATCTCCTCGTCAATCTGCTGACGGAAGATCACAGCCGCGCCAACAAGCGCGGCCGGCATACGCTGTTGCTGGAAGGCTACGGTTACCGCTGGTATCGCGTCGGCGGCCTCGATTACCTGCTCAAGCGCAGCGACATCGACACCAAGGCGACGCCCAAGGCCGTTCGTGACACGTGAATCGCTTCAGGGGTGCCGGCCTATCGCGAGCTGATAGATCGTGATGATCACCTCGAACAGGATCAGGAGCACGATAATCACTTCGAGCCGCAGCGAGCGCCGCGTGTCGATGATATCGGTCAACACCTGCGCGCTCTCGGCGATCACGGCGAGCTTGCCGTTCAGCGATTCCGCGCGCTCCTTGAGTTCGTACTCGTCTTCGAGCCGGGCATACAGCCGCTCCAGATGCGGCTTGTCCCAGAGCACGTCGGGCTTCTCTTCCACTTCGACCGGCCCCGATACCCGGTGCCGCACCAGAAGCGCATTGCCGATATTTTGCAGGATCGAGCGACGGCTGCCGCGCATGCGCCCGCTCCGCGCCAGTTCCCGCGCGAACGGTTCGGTGGTGTCAAAGACGCTGGCAACCTCACGCTCATGCCGCGCCAGAACGACGCTCTTCGCCAGCGCCTCACCGATCAGGATCAGCCGGTCGGGCGAAAGGCTTTGCAGGCAGATCGGACCGCCGGGCGGAATCTGGTCCTCCTTTTCCGGGGCCAGCTCGATGATGGCGATCTCCTCGTCGCGTCGCGCGAGCTTGCCCGTCATCCGATGTTCCAGGCCGCGCAGGAACTCCTCCTCTTCCAGCGCATTCAGCCCGATCAGAACCACCACGCCATAGCGGAACAGTATAGCGACACCATTCGCATTGACGCGAAACGCAAGCGGTGTCGTGGCAAGGACATCGCCGCGCTCGAGACCCGACATATTAAGGCGCTCGCTGACGAAGAAGGCGCGGGCAGTGATACGGGGCCCGACCAGCGGCGACGCGGAAGTCTGGCTCATGGAAGTCCCAACTGCCGAAACCACGATGCCCCCCGGAACTGGCCGGCGGCAGCGCTATCCGGCACCGCACGCCAAACCGTCAAAACCACATGCAACCTATCACGGAGCCGTGTGCATCACACGCCGGTAACACGATGATTACAAACCCGTGTTGACCACCCTCCCGGGATGAATATGGTGCCCTCATGGACAACAAAACCGATACCCAGGCCGAAAACCAGGCCAAGGCCGGCGCGATGATCGTGCCGGTGACGCTGTTCGAGCAGAACTGCACCATCATCTGGCACGAGCCCTCCAAGAAGGCCGTGGTGATCGATCCCGGCGGCGACGTTCCGAGGATCCTGGAAGCGATCAAGCAGACCGGCGTCACGGTCGAGAAGATCTGGCTGACGCATGGCCATATCGACCATGTCGGCGGCGCCGCCGAATTGCGCGACGCGCTGCAGGTGAAGATCGAGGGCCCGCATATCGCCGACAAATTCCTGCTCGACAACGTGGTCTCGAGCGGCGAGCGCTTCGGCATGACCGGGGTGCGCAATTTCGGGCCTGACCGCTGGCTCGACGAAGGCGATCAGGTCTCGATCGGCGATCTCACCTTCGACATCCTGCACTGCCCCGGCCATTCACCGGGCAGCGTGGTGTTCTTCAACAAGGAATTGCGCTTCGCCCATGTCGGCGACGTCTTGTTCAACGGCTCGGTCGGACGCACCGACCTGCCCGGCGGCAGCCACGCCACGCTGATCAATTCGATCAAGGAAAAACTGCTGCCGCTCGGCGACGACGTCGGCTTCATCTGCGGCCATGGCGCCGGCTCCAGCCTCGGCCAGGAGCGGCTGACCAATCCGTTCCTCACCGGCGAGATGTGAGCTGAATTTACGACCTGATGCGGTGGCGCCAGGCTACTTCATCAATCCCGCGGCCGTCAGCGCGCGGGTGATGACGGCGCTGACATCGATGCCGCGGCGCTTCGGCTCGCGCGGCGCCGGCTTCGGCTGGCGAACCGGCTTGTGGGATCTTGACCAGAGTCTCGCCGCCAGATCGGACGACTGCAGGGATTCCGTGGCAGCCGATGCAACGACCTTCGGCGCCTGCGCCGGCTTGGCCACTTCGGTGGCCGGGCTGACGCGTTCGGTCAGGCCGAAAAAATTGGCGATGTGATAGGACGAGGAAATCCCCGCCTCGATCAGGAACGCACCTTCCGCGCCGTAACGCTCGTCATTGCCGGAGAGCCCCAGCGGCGTGCCGTGGGCCATGTCTGATATGGTGTAGGATTCGACGACGGTCTCGCCGTCGGCATTCCACCAGACTTCGCGCGGATGACCGTCGACATCGCCGACCGACATCGGCGCCCCCGGCAGACCGTGGACGTCGAGCCACTGCTTGATGATCTCGTTGGCGTTGCCCGGGTTTACCGTGCGGTCGGCGGTGCCGTGCCACACCGATACTTTCGGCCACGGTCCCTTGTGCTTGGAGGCCTTGCGCACGAGATCGCCGAGCTTGCCCGCGGGGCGTGACGTCGATTGCATCATGCCGCCGAGCGCTTCGCGGACATTGCTGGCGATGCCGAACGGCAGGCCCGCGATGATGGCCCCGCCCGCGAACACTTCCGGATAGGTCGCCAGCATCACCGACGTCATCGCGCCGCCGGCGGAAAGTCCGGTCACATAGATGCGGCGCGAATCGAGCTTGTGATCGGCGACCATGCGCGCGACCATCTGCCGGATCGACGCGGCCTCACCGCGGCCGCGCGCGATGTCGCCCGGATTGAACCAGTTGAAACAGGTGTTGGCGTTGTTGGCCGCCTGCTGCTCGGGCATCAGCAACGCAAAGCCGTAGCGTTTGGCGAGCGTCGACCAGCCGGTACCGAAATCGTAGCCGGTTGCGGTCTGGCCGCAGCCGTGCAGCACGACGACAAGGGCGCGCGCAGGCAACAATTGCTCCGGCACATAGGCGAACATCTTGAGCGCGCCGGGATTGGTGCCGAATCCTGATATTTCGACCAGCGGACTTTGGGCCCCGGGCGATGTGCTTCGGCCATAGATTCCCAGGCCATTGAACCCGTTCAGCTTCGGGAAATGGCGCAAGAATTCGACGTTCTTGGCGAGGGACAACAAGAGCTCCTGGGGCGATTGTTCTTAGATTTAGATTACGCGATCCAGAACACATAGTTGCTGCACTGCAAAATAAAAAGGCCGTGCACTGTCATTCCCCACAATCAAATTTTGGCAGTTGACGTTATTTTGTCACGCCGTGATCGAACGCATCCATGTCAGGAATGCGGCGCAGGCGAGAATCGACGCACCAAACAGCGCGATCGCCGCGAGCAACGCCAGTTGCGCCGAATGCGCTGATTCGATCGCGAAGAATACCGCTCCGATTGCGGCCACACCGGCGGCGTTGGCGATTTGCGCCGTCGTGCCGTACATGCCCGAGCCCGCGCCGGCGCTTGCCGGCTTGACGCTCGACAGTACCGCGCTCGATAGCGGCGCCATCACAAGCCCTTGACCATAACCGAAAACCGTCAGCACCAGCGCCAGTATTAATACGGACGGCGTATCGATCCATTCGATCGCAGCCACCAGCATCGCAAGCCCCACGATCTGCACCGCGCAGCCCTCGATCAATACCAGCGTGCCGCGATGTTTGGCGCGTATTCCACCATGCCGCGAAGCAATCACGAAGGTCAGCGCCAGCGGCAGGAAGACCAGCCCCGCCCGCAGCGGCGGAATGTGCAGTCCCTTCTGCATGTAGATCGTCATGACGAGGTAGAACGAGAGGTTGGCGAAGAAGAAAAAGAACACCGCGGCCAGCCCGCGCATGAACGCGGCATCCGACAGCAGCGCAAGATCGATCAGCGGCATGCCGCCGCGGCGGGCGACCGCGCGCTCCAGCCGCAGGAAGCCGGCGATGATGACGATGCCGGTCGCCATCACCAGCCAGACCCATGGCGACCACTGCAGGTCATGGCCTGATAGCAGCGGGCCGATCAGACACAGCAGCCCAAGAAACAGCACGATAGCGCCTGCTATATCCAGCCGCGTGCCGGCCCGGCGTGGCGCCATCGGCATGATCCTGAAGGCGGCTGCGATGATGACAGCACCGAAGGGCACGTTGACGAAAAACACCGCGCGCCAGCCGACGCCGGCCAGGTCAAGCGTCACCAGGAGGCCGCCGAGCAGAAAACCGGCCGCGCCGGCCAGCCCCAGCACGATGCCGTAAATGCCGAACGCGCGGGCGCGCGAGGCATCCGCAAACAGCAAGTGAATCGTGGCGAGCACCTGCGGCACCATCAATGCCGCGGTCGCGCCCTGCGCCAGCCGCGCCACGATCAATTCCGGCCCGGATTGCGCCAGCGCACACCACAGCGAGGTGACGGTGAAGCCGGCTACACCAGTGATGAACACATTACGCGTGCCGTAGATGTCGCCGAGCCGCCCGCCGGTGATGACCAGCGTGGCATAGGCGACCAGATAAATTGCAATGACCGCCTCGATCTGCGCCGGGCTCGCGTGCAGCTCCGTTGCGATGGTCGGGATCGCGACGTTGACGATGAAGGCATCGACCCCGAACATGAATTGCGCCGCGACCACGGTCGCGAGCACGAACCAGCGGCGCGAGGTATCGACGGGATGTGAGACGATCTGATGCATGAGAGCGGGCCTTGTCCGGGAGTTCTTGCGCCGGATGATCTCAGGCTTCGGTCATCTCAGCGATTACCCCGGAGGTAAGCGATCACCCGCGCCCGTGAACGCACCTCCCACAGCCCGCGACCAAGCAGCATCGGCGTTTGCGCCCAAAGATGGTTCAAGGATGCTTCATGTCTGCCGTTTCGAAAGTGCTGCCCGCCGCCCTCGCCGCCATGCTGGCCGTCTTGCTTGCCGATGGCGCGTCGGCCAACCCGAAGCGGCTGCCGATGCCGTCGGACCCCGTGCAGGTCGCGGAAGAGGAGCCGCCCGCGCCCGCCCGGCTTCCCCGACAATTCTTCCCAGAAATGAAAGTACAGCCAATGACGCCTGACATCGAACAGGCGCTAATTCCCAAGGACAGTTTCAAGGAGTGCGACGTCTGCCCCGAAATGGTGGTGGTGCCGAAGGGCTCGTTCATGATGGGCACGCCGGCCGACGAGCCGGATCGATTCAAGGGCGAAGATCCGATCCATCGCGTTACGTTGGCAAGGCCGTTCGCCGTCGGCCGCTTCACGATCTCATTCGACGAATGGGACGCCTGCCTCGCCGACGGCGGCTGCGGCAAGATCAAGGGCGACGACAAGGGTTTTGGCCGCGGCCGGATGCCGGCGCAGGGCATCAGCTTCGAGGCAGCAAAACTCTATCTCGCCTGGCTGTCGAAGAAGGTCGGCCGCACCTACCGCCTGCCAAGCGAATCCGAGCGCGAATATTTCACCCGCGCCGGCACCACGACGCCGTTCTGGTTCGGCGACACCATCAGCGGGCAGAACGCCAGCTACAAGGCGTCGATCCCCTACGGCAACGGGCCGCGCGGCGTCGACAGCAAGGGGCCGGCGGTGGTGGATTCCTACGCGCCGAATCCGTTCGGCCTGTACCAGGTGCACGGCAACGTGTTCGAATGGACCGAGGACTGCTTCAACAAGCGCTACAACGAAGACACGCCGACGGACGGCTCGCCATGGCTTGAGGGCGACTGCAACAAGCGCATGCTGCGCGGCGGCACCTGGGACTGGATGGCCAACATGGTGCGCGCAGGCTATCGCGAGAACGCAACCATCGGCGCCCACCACAGTTTTCGCGTGGTGCGGACGCTGAACGTGCCGTAGCGGCGCACCAGCCTACTGGAATTTGTAGGAGAGCCCGGCACGGACGATGTCGAGGGTCTGCCGTCCGCGGCGCTCGGATACCGACAACACGCCCGGCACGCCCGAGACCGTGGTGGTTGTGTCGCGAACCCTGCCGAAATCATAGTGCAGATATTCGAGGCGGCCGATCCAGTTAGGACCGAACGGCATCCACTCGGCGCCGGCGCCGACAACGCCGCCGAACCGGTCGCTCGGCGTGGTCTGGACCTCGTGCTGGGAGATGAACGCGCCATTCAAGGTCGTCGTCCGTGTGCGTTCCATCCGGGCGAAGGCAGGGCCGCCAGTGGCATAGAGCATCACATTGTCGACCGGTAGCCAGCCGAGACGGGCGCGTGCCGTGGCCAGAGATTTGATCCTGTCTCCGAGCGTATCGGTCTGCGGGCCGCCGTAGCCAGGTTTCGTCACCGGCCTGGAGGTCCCCTCGATATCGGCGAAGCTGAAGTCAGCCTCGAGGCCGGCAACGATCCGGCCGTATTGCCAGTTATGGCCGACATGGCCACCGGCCAGCCATCCGCGCGCGGTGATGCCGCCGGTCTGCTCGCCGTTGTTGGAATTGATCACGCGGGTGAAATCGTCATCCTGCCAGCCATAGCCGGCATGGCCACCGAGATAAAACCCGGCCCAGCCCAATGACGGCGCAGGCCGCGATGCACCGGCGTAGCTGATAGCTTCTGCCGCCGGATCGCCGAACTTGTAGGACACGCCACCGCGCAGCACATCGACACCATGATTGCCGGCGCGGTATGGGGTGGTGCCGGCGGCATTGG
>Ga0081455_10004135_pt1 | contig 16395 bp, 27 predicted proteins | sample TabmetS3T2R1_FD_70207 | JGI IMG/M metagenome (GOLD analysis project Ga0081455, IMG submission 70207) | Tabebuia heterophylla rhizosphere microbial communities from the University of Puerto Rico - S3T2R1 | ecosystem: Host-associated > Plants > Roots > Rhizosphere ... | reverse complement strand
CGTGGCAGACGGCAGGGGCGACGAGGCATTGCCGGCTGGACGTGCGGCTGTATGACACGGTCGCGCAGCTGCGCGACACGGTGACAGGAACATCCGCAGCAACGGCGTCCAGTGCGATGACGGCGATGCCCGACACGGCGTTCACCCCGGCCGTGGACGGTGTGGCGGTGCTCGTCCCGGTCGCCGAGGACGCCGCCGCGGCGTCCGAGACGTTCCACTGGGACAGGCTGGGTGTCGGCCCGGCTGGCTGGCGCTGGTCCCGTGGTGGTGTCGTCGCGCAGAACCTTCTCGGCTGGGACGATGCGGCGCTCGTCGGGTCGCCGTCATGGGGGGCGATCGGCGCGACGCGTGCCGTCATCGCGGCCCCGACGCTGGCAGGGATGGCGCTGCGGATGACGTCGGCGGTCGGCGGCTGGCTCGCCGGCCCGACACCGATCCCGATTCCGTCAGGTGTGAGCCGCCTGTCGGCTGGATGCATCGTGTCGGCGTCGGTGACGTCGCTGGGCCCGGCGTGGGTGAGCCTGCTGTTCCGTGGCGCCGACGGCGGCCAGCTCGGCTGGCCGGGTGGCTTCCCGCTGGACCTGTCCGCGTCGGGTTGGACGCTGCTGCGGATTGACGGGGCGCCGGTTCCGGCCGGCGCGGCGGTCGTGCAGATCACCGTGTCCGCGGCGGGCGGGATCGGCGGCGGCGAGTTCTTCGACGCCGCGCACTTCGGGATCTGGGCGGCGGATACGGTGCCGGCGGCGTGGAACACAGGGCCGGGCGCCGAGTCGTATCCGCTGGTCGAATATTCCGACGATCGCGGTGTCACCTGGGATTATGTGCGTGGCACCGACGCGGCGGTATACGTCGCCGAGGTTGGGACGCTCGACGACTATGAGATCTTCCCCGGCGTCCAGCGGATCTACCGGGCAAGTACAGCCGCGGTCGACTACCGGGCGGATCCGGCCGGCGTGCTGCTGGTGTCCTCGCCGTCGGTGCCGCTGCCCGGCTGGCTGCCGGCGAAGGGATGGTGGCTGAAGGACCCGGCCAACCCGGGCGCGCCGCTGGAGCTCCAGGTGGCCGGCGACTTGCCGTTCACGATGGCGGGCAGGGCGGCGCTGTTCGATGTGCTCGACGATCCGACGGGTACCGGCCCGGCGCTGCCCAAGGCTGTCTACGGCCGGCGCGGCGGGCAGGACCATGCGCTGTCGTTGATCGTCCGCGGCGAACCTGACTGGCGCGCGCTGATGGCGATGCTCGCGCCCGGTTCGCCGCTGCTGCTCGTCGGGGATATGGGCGAGCAATGGTGGGTGATGGTCGGTGACGTGAAGCCGGTCCTGAAGTCGTCGACGTCGAGGCTGATGGATCCCACGAGGCCTGTCGATCTGGCGTTGAGTCAGATCGCCCGGCCGAAGCAGCTGCCGCGGGCGGTCTGATGTATCCGGTGTCGGCCCGGTTCGCGGCGGCGGTCGTCGATTCGGCGCATGAGGCGGTGTGCGCGGCGGCGCTCTACCGGGGGCCGATCCTCGCCGCGGGCCCGGACGATGTGCAGCTGGTCGACGGCACGGTGACGGTTGATGCGACTGCCGATGTGCGCCGGCGCCTCGAGGCGACGGTCCTGGTCGACGCTTCGCTGATTCCTACGCTCGAGCGCCGGACGCCGTTGGATCCGTATGGCAACACGATGCGGGTGTGGCGTGGTGTCCGCTGGCCGGACGGCTCGTCGGAGATGGTCCCGCAGGGTTTGTTCCGGATCGAGGTTGTCGAGATCGACGATGCGCCGGCCGGCCAGCGGAAGGTCACCGTGCAGGGGTACGACCTGTCGTACTACATCGCCGGGAACCGTTGGGTGGCGCCGTATCACGTCGCCGCGGGCACGCCGTTGATCGACGCCATTGGTGCGATGGTCCGCGACCGGCTGCCGGGGACTGTGGTGTCGGTGGAGATGTCGTCTGCCGAGGCCGCGGCGCTTCAGGTGTTCACATCGTCGGCGGATCCGTGGAAGGACGGTGTGCAGGGTCTGGCGGCGCCGCTGGGTGCGGATGTGTTCTTCGGCTTGGAGGGGGAGCTGCGGATTCGGCCTGTGCCGGAGGCGGTTCCTCCTGCGTCGCTGACCTTGAGCGAAGGCCCGGACTGTGTGATGACGAAGCTGGCCAGGACGTATGACGCGACGTCGGCGCGTTCGGCTGTGGTGGCATCGTCGTCGTCTGCGTCGGGCCGGTTCACGTCGACGGTGTATGACGATGATCCGCTGTCGCCGACGTACTACCTGGGGCCGTTTGGGCTGCGGGTTGAGCCGATGACTGTCAATGCGGCGTCGTCTCAGGCTGCCGTTGATCAGGCGGCGAGGACGGAGCTGATCGACGTGTCGGGCGCCAGCGAGCAGATTGAGATCGAGATGGTGCCGAACCCGGCTGTGGACGCGTCCGATGTGCAGCTTGTCCGGCGGTCGGCGGCCGGGTTGAACGGTCTTGTCGTGGTGCAGTCGTTCACGTTGCCGCTGTCCTATTCGGCGACGCAGAAGGTGAAGTACAGGGTCAGACGGGTGGTGTCGTGAGCGATCCTGGGCGGGATCTGGCGGCGCTGATCGTGCGCGCGGGCCAGCGGGGTGAGCGCGTCGAGGGGCTGACGGGGATCGTCCAGGCGGACGGCGGCGATGGCACGGTGACGGTCGATCTTGGCGGTGATGAGCCGGTGCCGGGCGCGACTCGGCTCGACTCGTACACGTCGCCCGCGTCCGGCGACAAGGCGCTGGTGCTGCTGGTTGGCGGCGTGCCGTGGGTGGTCGGCCGGTCGGCCGCCTCGTAGCCCTTTGGTGGCAGGCGGTGGCGGCCGGCTCGTCGCGTGGGTGGTGTGGCCGCTACTCTCCGCCGCATGTCTCGTGTGCCGCGCTGGGAGCGGCTTGTCGTGACGGCCGGTGTGCTGGCCGTCATCGCGGTTGGTTTATACGTCGGCACGGCGATCCGCTACCGGCATGACGTCGACATGGGCCGTCGTCTGGCCGTGCTGGACCATGAGACAACACCGGTACAGGTGCAGGCGTACCGGGATGAGCTGCGCCGGGATGCCCCTGGCTGTGGGATGAGTCAGGCGACTCTGGCCGGCGCTGTGGCGGCGGCGAGGATGCAGCTGCCGGCGGCGACAGCGTGGGGGCTGCTGTCGACGACCGGCGGCGGCTATGACTGTGGACGGCTGATGTTGGAGTTCATGACGGGCGTGCGGGTGGCTCCGTCGTCGCTGCCGGCCGCCGGCTGAAGCGGCGGAGTAGGCGCCGCGTCCAGCGGGGGCAGTCGCAGAGGGAGCAGTCCGAGCCGGCGCGGTGGTGGCTGTGCGCGGTCCGGTTGTGGCCGCAGGTACAGAGGGCGCTCACCAGGGCCACCAGACGATCTCAGCGCCGGCCGCGAACCCGACCAGCAACGACCCGATGCCCACGCCGATCGCGCGATCAAGCGTGAACGTGCCCGACGGGCGGTTGAGCTTGGCGAGCCGGGCGAGGGCCTCGTCGCGCTGTTTCTCCATGCCAGCCAAGTCGGCGATCAGGCGCCGCATGAGATCGCCGTCGTAGTCCGCTTCCTCCTTGGCGGTCGCGACCTTCTTCAGCGCCTCGTCGCGCTGGTCACGAACCTCGGTGAGCAGCTCTACGCCGCGCGCCGCCACCTCCCGCGACGCCGCCGCGTCCCGCACCAGCGCCTCGCGACCGGCGCGCAGCTCGGCGTTCGTCGCCTCGGACAGTTCAAGGTCCTGGCGCAGGCGTGCGATCTCGGCCCGTAGCGACGCCATGCCCTCCTGGAGCGGCGCGTCCCGGATCGCGAGCAGCTTCGCGAGATTGTCGCCGTCCTCCTGCAGCTTGTAGGCCGCGATGTCCCGTAGCCGCTTCGTCTCGTCGAGCAGCAGGTCTACACGCTGGGCGTCGGTGAGCGTCACGCCAGCACCTCGCGGACGTGGCAGCCTTCGCACTCCCCCGGGCAGATGTCATGCCCGGAGGCGAGCGCCCCGCAGACCTCCGGAGCCGACCCGGATGGCGTCTCGACAGCCGGAGCGGCCGCGTCCGGTGCCCGGTGGCAGCGGCAGCCGCAGTCCGCCGTGACGCAGCCCTCCGGCTTGCCGGCGTGGTAGCCGGCCCAGCAGCGCGGCGACGTCCTCATGAGGCCTGCTTGGGGCGGGCCGGGCATGAGGGCGCTGGGCAGGATGCCGCGCGGCCGGCCCTTCCGGCGATGTCCCGTGTCGCGGTCTGCACGTTGATGACGCCTGGGATCTTGTGGAGGTCCGGGCCGATGTCGTGTAGGAGAGCGAACACGTCGCCGATCGCGGTCTGACCGGTGATCCGGACGGTGAGGGTGACGAGCTGGTCATCAGCCGGCGAAGGTGTCGTCATCGGGCGTCGCGCTCCCGGCGCACGGAGCGCATCACGATCCGGAGGCCGCCGACGATCGCGGCGAGCATGACGACGAATGCGACCGCACCGACCGCGATAGCCACGTCGGACATCCACGGGGCGGCCCACTTCCACAACACGAAAGCGGCGAAGTCGGCGACGCACATGCTGCTGGACGCCCCGAGGATGATCTGTATGCGCCGGTGGAAGGCCGCTTCCTCGGCGGACGCGGGTTCAGGTGTCGTCATGGCTCTCCTTCGGTGGGGTCTTCGTCCGGGCTGCCCGCGCGGTGGCTCTCTCATCGGCTTTGCGTGTCCGGTAGGCGCGGCAGCGTTTACAGATCCGGGCCCGCCGGCCGGGCATTTCCGGCTCGAAGCCCTGTACGCAGCCGGTCGGGTAGTGCTTCGGGTCGTGGTCGCAGTCGCAGCCCGGCGTCGTGCATGGCGGATGGTGGACGGGTGGCGGGCTCGTCATGGGACCTTCACGGCGAGCATTCATGCAGTTCGCGCAGGTCGAAACTCATGCGATCTCCCAGTTCGTGGTTGAGGCAATGGCGCGAGCCCTGATCTCATCCGGATCCCAGTCGACAGCCGCATATATCTCAGCGAGGAGCAGGCTGCGCGGCCTGCCGATAGGCCGCACTTTTGGACCCATCTGCCCGGCGATCAGGGCGTCCGCCAGATCGGCGCCGATCTTCTCTGTGATCTCGTCGACGCGGGCGTCCCGCTCGGCTGCCGCCTTGTCCTCCGCGTCTTGCCGGGCCGCCCACGCCGCCGCCTCCTGTGCGGCCCGGGCCTCGGCTTCTGCGTCTTCGACGGCCTGCCGCTGCTGCCGGTCCGCGGCGTCGGCTGCCGCTCTCCAGCCCGCGCAGCCCAGACAGTCGCAGTCCGCCGGCCCTTTCGGGAGTTCGGCGAGACGGTGCTTCAGTAGGGCTACCGGCCGGCGGAGATCCTCCGGCGGGTCGGCGCCCAGATGCCCGGCGAGCACCTCGGCGGGCCAGCCGGCGTCGAGCGCGGCGGCGATCTCCCGCTTGTGCCGGGCCAGGACGGCCGCTGTCGACTGGAGCTGAACCGCGGTCTTGCGCAGCACCTGGTCGATGTCGTCGCGCTGTGGCACGGGCTCGGGCCGCGCTGCGGGCTTGGCCGCCGCCGGCTTCTTCGTGCGGGACGGCGGCGGCTTCGGTGGGCCGCCGGTGGTCGTCTTCTTACGGTCACGGTCCGCCGCCCGGACGGCCTCGATCTCCTCCTCGGAGCGGTTCCATTTCAGCCACGCCTTGATCTGATAGCCGCCGCGCTCCGGCAGCCACAGACCCTCCCGGACAAGCGCCTCGATCCGCTCGGGCACGTTCGTCAGCCGGGCGGCAACGTAGGCGTCGACCTGGTCATCGGACATCCAGCCGTCGGAATGCGACTGGCCGCACCAGGCCATGCCGCGGACGAAAAGCAGCTCGGCGTCGGGGCCGGCGCGCAGGATCGCGTCGTCCTGGGCGTAGGTCGCTGAGAGCGGCGCATAGGGGCCGAGCCTGCGGGTCACACGCACTCCTTGGAGTGGGCGCGGCGCGGGGTGGTCAGCCGGGGCTGGCGTCGCGGGCGGATGGGGTTGGTGCCGGTGACGGGCATCGGCGCCTTTCGACAGGGAGCGGCGGTCAGGTCTGGGCGAGTTGGCGTGCGAGCAGGACGTCGTACTCGTGGCGGTGTACGTCGATGAGCTGGGCGGCGGCGCGCTCGGGCGCGGTCTGCCGGTGGCGCGTGCGGTCCGGGGCGGTGAGCTGGTGGTTGGCCGCGGCGCGGTCGCTGGCCGCGTAGCTACTGGTCCGGCCGGCTTCTTTCCAGTGGGTGACCGTCCGGCCGGCGCGGGTCGCGTCGGCGAGTTCGCGGTCGAGCTGTTCGCGCCGCCCGGCGGGTGTGGCGGCCGGGGTGTCGCGGTCGCGTCTCACCGGCCGGCCGCCTTGTTACGGGCCCGTGCATCGGATTCGCGCCGCGTCCGGTTGTGCAGCTCGCGGCAGCCATCGCAACGACAGCGCCGCAGGTAGTTCAGCAGCGACGGGCAGAGCGCCGGATTGATCGGCTGGTTCCGCTTCTCTCGGGTGTACCCAGCGTGGGCGTCGCGGCAGGGCTGGCAGTGGCAGCCTCGGTTGGTGTAGCCGTTCTCGGTCCCGTGCCAGTGGGCACGGTCCGTGTTGGCGGGCGCGACCTCGTTCATGCTGCACCGTCCGCCGGGTGGTCGAGCGCGGTCTGTCCGTCGAGTTCAGCCGGGGGCTCGGGCGTGAACCCGACGCACGCGGGCCAGCCGAGCTGTGTGCGCCGCGGCTCGCCGGTCTCGGCGCCCGACGGCAGGCAGATGAGCCGGCTGGGCTGGTCGCTCTGGTAGCCGCAGAACGCGCAGTCCCGGCAGCGGCGGACGATATGGCCTGTGGGTGTCTGGCGTAGGGGTGCGCCGCTGGCGGGGTGCAGGCCGGCGTTGAGCGTGGCCTGGTCGCGTTCGGCGCGGCTGGGCGTGGGGATGGGCTGGGGCCGGCGCGGGCCGCACTCGCGCTCGTCGAACAGGGCGGTCACGGCACGACCACCGCCCGCCGCGCGTTCTGGACCGCCACCCGGTCCGCGGCCTCCCAGCGGTTCAGGAGTGTGGCCCGCTGCCGGTGGGTCAGCGTCACGCACCGGTCGAGCACGGCCGCGACGCGGGCGGACGGCGCGCGCCAGGTCGGGAAACGGTCCTCGTCGGACGCCACCGGCTCGCCGACGGGTTCGACGCGGTACAGGTCGCCGCGGGGGAACTTGGAGGCGTAGAACCGGGCGTACTCCCGGTCGGTGGTGAGGTAGACGCTGTCCGGGTGCACGGTGAGGGGGTCGAGTGGCGTGTTGATGCCGGCCCGCTTCGCCTGGCAGATCGGGCAGTTGTCGAGGTAGTTCGGCGCCGACGGGACGATCAGGTCGCCCGGGCGTAGGCCCGGGATGCCGCCGTGCCAGTAGCGGACATCAGTGGTCGGCACGTCAGGCCGCCCGCGCAGGCTCGTGCGAGACGAGACCGAGATCGGCCTGACAGGTGCAACCGTCGACGGGGTTCCACGACGGGCAGACGCTGGTGATGCTGACCCTGTGGCCGCATGGCTCGTTCCATGAGCCTTCGTCGCAGCCGCAGCGCTCGCTGTCGTGGAAGCCGGTCGCCCGCTCGCCGCAGGTGTCGCAGGTCAGGTACGGGTTGGCGAACTCGACGTGGACATGAGTCCGGGTGTGGGTCGCCACGGCCTCTCCTTTCGTCTGGCTGCCCGGCCGCCGCCCCGGTTCGTCGGATGGGGGCAGGGCGGCGGCCGGTCTCAGGGGGCGACGGGCGCGATCATCCGGTCGTAGAGGTAGATCGCGGAGTCCTGGAGTTGGGCGACGGTGGGGGCGAGGGCCTTGTCAGCGGCGTCCCCAGCGGCGGCCCGAGCGGCGGCCCCAGCGGCGTCCCCAGCGGCGGCCCAAGCGGCGGCCCAAGCGGCGGCCCAAGCGGCGGCCCCAGCGGCGGCCCCAGCGGCGGCCCCAGCGGCGTCCCCAGCGGCGGCCCCAGCGGCGGCCCCAGCGGCGTCCCCAGCGGCGGCCCGAGCGGCGGCCCCAGCGGCGTCCCCAGCGGCGGCCCCAGCGGCGGCCCGAGCGGCGGCCCGAGCGGCGCCGGCGTGCGACGCGGCCTCGCGGACCAGGTCGCCGATCGCCGCCGCATCCTCCAGCGACGTGATCGGCCGATGGTTCGCCAGCAGATCGGCATCAGCCGTCAGCGCCGGCACCAGCCGCAGCCACGCCGGCATATAGACCCGGATCAGCCAGTCCAGCGCAAGCAGACCCCGCACCTCATCCAACCCGTCGCCGGCCGTGCCGAGAAGGCGCGGCACAAACGGCCGCAGCCGCTGCCGGCTGCCGTCGGGCAGCGTGTCGTTCAGGCTGCGACCCATAGCGCCGAGAACGGGCGAGACGCATGCCGGATGGTCGGACCAGGGCTCACCGGCGAGGTAGGACGCGGCCTCCAGCAGACACATCCCGTCATCTGGCCCGCCGTGGCCGCCCCTTGCGAGGGTGAGGGTTTCGAGGTCGAGCGTGGTCATCAGCCACCTCCGAGCGAGATCGTGAGCAGTGAGGCTGCGAACGCGAGCAGCAGGTAGAAGCCAGCAAGCCATGCCCAGCGCATCGACGGCGGATCGTCGTCGCGCCGCTCCGGGATGATCGGCAGCGGCCCGGAGTCCTCCCACAGGCGCAGGGGGGCGCTCGGCGGGTCCCAGTCGGCGCGTAGGGCGTCGAGGGAGAACGATCCGGTGGTCTCGACATCGTCCGTCTCGCCGGGCGGGAGGACGGGCGGCACGGGTGCGTACGGGCCGGGGTCGGGTGTCCGCGCGGTGAACCAGTCGAAGCCGTCGGTTCGGGCGAGATGCCGGCGGCCGTTGCGCTGGACCCAGCAGTCCGGGTTGTAGTCCGGGCTGTGTTTGGCGGGCGGGCGGGCGGTCATCGCCGGCCCGCCAACAGTTCCTCGATGCGGACGGCAAGGCCGCCGGACAGCTCGTCGCCGTGCTCGTCGAGGATCTCGCCGAGCAGCTCGTGAGCCTCGACGGGCGGGCCCTCGATGACGAGGATCCGGCCGGACGGGATCCGCAGCGTCACGCCGATAATCACGGCGTTCGGGAAGCCGGTGAAGACGGGTGCGACCGACGGATCGGCGAAGGTCGACACCGGGACCGGCGGGGTCTCGTCAGCCATGGTGGCCTCCTTCGGACAGGTCGAGATCGGCTGTGCCGTTCAGCGCTGCCCAGGCGTCCTCGCGCCAGTCGCCGACGTCGCGCTTGCCCGCGAGGATCTGCGTTGCCTGCCGGAGCCGGAGGCGCAGCGTGGGAATGGCGGCGTCGAGGCGGCCATACCGATGCGCCATGCCGTCCATCTCGCGGACGGCCTCGTTCTGGGCGGCGATCGCGCGGGCGGCCTGCGCGTTGGCCTCGTCCCGCTCGGCGCGGGCGGCCGTGATGAGCTTCCAGATCCGCTCCGTGAGGACATCGACCTCTTCCTCAAGGTCGACGCCTTCCAGCACGCGGCCCGCTTCATCGCGCGTCAGCCACCAGTAGTCGCCTGCGCCGTCAGGGGCGGGCTCCAGGCCGATCGCGTCAGCGATGAACGCGCGCAGCGAGTCCTCGCCTGTGATCTCGGTATCGAGGAGTGGCCGCAGATCGTCGTCAGCCACGGTCGCCCCCGTCCGCCGCGCACTGATGCACCCGGTGCCGCCGCCCCGTGTACTTCGGGTTCGCCTCGGGCCAGACGATGACCCGGCCGTCGACGGTCACGACGAACGCGGCCGGGCCGTCCTGGACCGGCTCCACGTCGAGCGCGACCGGCACACCGCCGGGCGAGGCGTCCGCGCGGATGACGGACCTGCCGCAGCAGGTGTCGACCGCGTGGACAGGAATGTGGAGGTCAGCCATCGGTCTCGCCCCCGTCCTCGGCCCTCAGCGGGTCGGTACGGGCCAGGACGGCGCGCGCCCGGTCGATGACGTCGGCGAGCGTCACCACGCGCCGCTCGTGGCTGTTCACCGGCTCGTCGAGGCCGACCAGCCAGACGGATAGCGTCCGCAGCTCGGCGTTCTCGGCCTCCAGCGCGACGGCCATGGCACGGGCACGGTCCCGCTGGCCCGCGATGTCGCCGTGGTCGCGCCAGTAGAGGTCACGGGAGGCGATGAGCTTGTCCCGCTCGTCGGCCGCGTCCAGCAGCTCGGGCAGGGCGTTGACAGCAGCGCAGATCGCGTCCAGCTCGTTCGGACTGGGACATGCTCCCCCGTCTTCCTCGTCCCACGACATGACCACTGGGTAGCCGCGCGGGTCGCCTTCGTCTGGCTCACCGTCGCGCGGCGCGCGGATGACCTCCCCGTAGAGACCGTCGATGATGTAGCCAGCGAGCCCGACCGGCAGGTGCGGCAACAGCGCCCGCAGCTCGGCGCGGGTCGCTCTCGCCCGGTCGTCTCGGACCTTCTCCAGTGACTTCCGCAGCTCGCCCATCAGGTCCCGAGGCTCGGCGCGGTCGGCGGTCACCGGGCACCCGCCGCGTACTGCTCCAGCTCGTCGTCCGAGACGCCCACACCGTCCGGCACGTCCTCACCAGCCGGATCCGCCGTGTGGTCGGTGTCGTCCGGGCCGTGCGGGTCCAGCAGCGCCGCCCGGCCGCCGTCCTGCACTGCCGCCGCCGCCGTCCGCCATACCAGATCCGCTTCAGCGCCGGTCAGCTCCGACGTCGAGCCCACCGTGCGGCCGATGACGTTGGAGACGGCCTCGAGCTTCTCGTCCCGATCTGCGGTCAGCTTCAGCTCGCCGAGCGCGGCGTGCATCCGCTTCAGTGCCTTCTGGCCCGCCGGCAGCCCATCCGCCCGGGCGGTCGTTGCCTCACGCAGCCGGGCGATGTCGTCGGGATCCAGTGCGCGGGCCTGCTCGGCGGCGTACAGCTCGGCGGCGATGCCGTGGAGCTGCTCCACGGACGTGGCGGCGGCGATCCGGTCGGCGATCTTCTGCGGGTCGCCGCCGTCCGGCCCCGGCTGCGCGCTGGCGCCCGCGAGGATCGCCCCGGCCGACGACGGGGCCGCAACGACCTCAACGACCGGCACGCCGAGGTGGTCAACTGGCGCGCCCAGCTCCTCGGGCGTGAAGCCCATGCCGGCTATCACATCCGGGAACACCGCGCGGGCCGCCGTCGACGACGCCCGCGCCAGCAGCATCGGCCCCGGGTGCTGCTGCCACACCGCCTTCCCGGTGACCTTCGCGCGGCGGGCGTCCTCGATCGTGTAGGTGAACCGCTGGATCGCGTCGGGCCGCTCCCGGCGGGCCACGGCGACCGTGACCCGCTCGGAGGAGAACGCCTCCACGTCGAACCGATGCCCGGCGCGCAGGATCAGCGCCCGCATCAGCTCGGCTGACAGCGTCGGCTTTCCCTCGACGACGTGAACACCGTTGATCGCGGTCATGTGGTGGACGCCGAGCGCCTCGGCCATCTCGATGGCCAGCAGCAGGTTCTGCGGCGCGTTGTAGTAGGACTTCGGCAGCAGCCCGGACTTGGCCAGCGTCTGCGCGTACTGCATCCGCTCGGGCAGCGACGCGCGGGCCACGGCCGGCGAAGCGCCGCCGTAATGCGCCACCTCGGCGCCATGGACGGGGACGACGGTCACAGCGAGTCCTCCTCGGGCAGGTAGAGAGCCCAGCGGGGAAAGCGAAGCGTGGTGATGCCGGCCGGGTAGCCCGGCCAGTAGCCGGTGCGCTGGCACTCGGCGAAGCGCCGCAGCGCGCGGGAAACGAGTTCCTCGGCGACGACGAGCGCCTCCGGGTCGTTCTCGTAGACCGCAAGCAGGTAAGGCGGCTTCTTCTCGATGGCGACGAAGTGGAACTCCGGGTCGCTCCCCAGGTCGCCGGCCAGGCCCAACGCGCGGATACCGCGCCGGTACAGGACCTCCTGGATGTGGTAGCCGTACCGGGCCGCCGACGCGGCGAACGCGCCCGGCGATGCGTCGTCGGTCGTCTTCAGGTCCAGGGAGTTCGGGCCGTTCGAGTGGTCGAGCCGGCCGCGGCACCAGACGCCGGTCTCGTCGTCCTGCCAGAAGATCGACCGCTCGGGCAGGCCGTCGGGCTGGAGCAGCGCGGCGGCCGGCGTGGCGCGGAACGCGGCTTCCATGGCCCGGACCTCGGCCATCTCGTGGGCGAGCATCGGCACCTTGCCGGCGGCGCGGGCCTTCTTCTCGGCGTCCTGGGCGGCCTTCGTCCGGTAGTTCTCGAAGGCGAGTTCCTCAACGTCGCAGCCGGTGCCGAGTGCGAGGGCGTGGAAGACCTTGCCGATGTCCCAGGCCTTCTTTTCCTCGCGGCCGTGTTCGGCGTTGTAGGCGTATCGGGCCGGGCTGGACAGGATGTCCTTCACGCCCGTGGACGAAATCGAGCCGGCCGGGACGGGGTCGCTGTGGTACAGGTCCTCGGGCATGCCGTCATACACGCCAGGCTTCGTGACGAGGGTGATCTGCGGGGCCGGACTGTCGGTGGTCCGCGGTACGGTCTGCGGTTCGGCTGACGTGCCCATCAGTCGGCTGCCTTCGCGGTGGCCAGCGCGCCGAGCCGGGCCAGCGTCCGCTCGCCGCGGGCGTGCTGGTGCTCGCGCATGACCCGGAATCCGGCGACCATCCGCCGCATCGCGGGGAGGATCGCGTCGGAGGGTTCCAGCCCGTCAGCGGCCAGGCATTCGACGAGCGTTTCCACGTCGGTGAGCGCGATTGCCGCGCCGCCTTCTTCGCCGTAGACGGTCGCGTAGCCGCGGGCCTGGGTCATCTCGACGTCGGTCGGCTCGAAGTCGGAGCGCAGGAGACTGCTCATCGGCCGCCGCCGAGCGCCGAGCCGTCGACGACGAGCACGCCGTCGGTGGGGACGTTGCCGTCGCTGACGCGGGTGACCGAGTCGGCGTGCACGTCCTCGTTCGGGACAGCGGCCCACCGGAATGCGGTGAGGTCTGCTGAGCAGAGGCAGACGTAGGCCTTTCCGCCCGCGACGACGACCGATCCGGGCGCGAGCGCCGAGGGGTCGTAGGCCTGGACGAGCGCGACGCCCTTGCCGTCCATCGCGCCGATGCGCAGCGCCAGCCAGGGCATGCCGTCGACGGGCCCGGGGGTCGCGTCGAGCGTGGCCGTGACGGCGAGGCGCCTCGGGCCGGTCGAAAGGTCCGCCGCCGGCCCGTCCAGCGCCGTGACGTGCTCCCGCGCGGCCTGGTCGACGTCGAGCCGAGTCGAGACCTGCGTGCCTTCCTGGCCGCCATACTCCGGCGCCTCGGCGGCGGCCCGCAATGCCAGGCCGATGAGCACGTCTCGGGTGGCGTCGTACTCACGCTTGTTCCGCGCGGCCGGCTTCGCGGGCTCCGGCGGGCGCAGGTTCGGGGCAGGCGACGTGCCGGGGGTGCGCAGGCGGCCGGCGATGCCGTCGTAGATGCCGCGCTCGTACCACCACTCGGGCAACGGGACCTGCCGCGCGCGGTCGTCGACCTCTCTGACGCCCGCGCGGATCTCGTCGTCGTCCAGCTCGTCGACGCTGCGCACGAACGGCGCGGGCACGGCCGACGGCGGCGAGAGGCAGGCCCCGACCGACGCGAGGTAGTCGGACGTCGTCCAGGTGTCGACGCCGACCACGTACCAGCTCGAATTGTCGGCGCCCGGGTCAGCCAGGACGACTTTTCGCCCAGCCCACGGGATAGCTCCCTGCGGGACAGTGGCGACCGCGCCGAGCGGCGCCGCCTGGAACTCGGCGAGCGTCGCCGGCTGTCCCGGAACGGTCTCGGCCTCGGGCTGCTGCCGCTCGGCGAGCGTCGCGGCGACACGGGCGATCTCGGCCACCGACAGTGCCAGCGACGCCTGTGCGCGGGACGTGACGACGGCAGGCTCGGAGACCGGCCCCGCGGCGGCGTGCGCGGCGTCCATGGCCAGCCGGGCGGCGAGCGTCTCGCCTGGCGGGTCGGTTGTCGTTACCGTGGGGTCCACGGCAGTCCTTTCTGTGGGGAGTGATTGCCCAGGCGCCCGGCGGACTTGGCGGAAGGCCGGGCGCCGCCCCATGTCCGGGGCGGGAAAGGGCAGGTCAGGCCGCTACGGTGTCGGCCTTGGCGTTACGTCGCAGCGCCCGGGAGCCGTACTTCCCGACGGAGAGCGCCGGCTTGGTTTGCTGCTTCATCCACGCACGGAGCGCTGCCGGAGTGATCTTGATCGGCGCCTTGGGCGCGGACTGGGCGTATTCGATCTGACGCGCCTTGATCGCCCTGCGGATCGTGCTCGGGTGCACCCGCGCCCGCTCGGCGGCCTCGTAGACCGTCAGGTACTGCTCATCGGTCATGTTGTGCATGGTTGTGCATGAAAGCTCAGCACGTCAAACCAACCGATGCACAACCATGCACAGTTGAGCATGTCAAGACTTCGAAACCCGCTGTGGCACAGGGCATTTCGGCCACAGTCTGTGTGCATGGTTGCGCACATCTGCCACACTGGGCGCCATGACCGAGGGCGACGACCGTGACTGGGCGCGACTGGCGCGCAAGGCCAAGGAGCGCCGCGCCGAACTAGGCGACCCGCCAATCATGAAGATCATGCAGAACGCGGGCACCTGGCGGCGCCTCGTCAACTACGTGGAACCCGATCCCAACCGGCGCGCCAAGGCCGGGCCGCTCTCAGACGCCAAGCTCCGCGAGCTCGAACGCGGGCTCGACTGGGGCGTGAAGGCCGCCGACACCGTTCTCGCGGGCGGCGACCCGTGGCTCGCCGAGGAGGAGCCCGACCTGCCTGAAGGTGCCGAGGGCATCTGGATCTACTTCAAGGGCGGGGAGGTGCGCGCCCTGCTGCCCGACGATCCGGCCCGCAACCAGCGGCTCATCGAGTTCATCCGCCGCCACGGCCAGGTAGTCGATCTGAACGATTAGGCGCTTATATGCACAACAGGTGGACTGTAATCCACCTCGCACCCTGGTCATGGTTGCACACAGTTGTGCATACTCCGGCGGGTTGAATTCGGCGCAAACGGGAGGCCGAGATGCGCGCTAGCGAGCACAACGAGGCTGACGGCTCGACCCGGAAGTGCAAGCCGCCCGACGCGGCGGCCTACATCCACCGGGGCCAGCTCTACGTGTGGATCAACAACACGCTGAGCGAACCCGAAGCCGACGAGGCCCGCTCAGCGATCCTGGCGGCAGCACGAAGGGCAGGGGGCCATGGGTGTCTATAAACGGTCGAACGGCATGTGGCGCGTCGACGTCTGGTGGCAGGGCGAAGTCGTCTGGAGCACGCACCGCCCCACGAAGGGTGAGGGCGACGAGGTCCATGACGAGGTCAAGGCCGCGCTACGCCGAGGCGAGGAAGATCCCTGGCGGAAGTACGAAGTGGTCGTGCACCGCGACAAGGCAACCGTCGGCGGCTGGATCGAGTTCTGGCGCGAAGGCCGCAAGCTGAAGCCCAAGACGTTGGCCAGCCAGAACAGCCTGATCGACAACCACATCATCCCGGCGCTCGGGATCGAACCGCTCGAAGACCTGACCCGGCTCCAGATACAGCGCTGGGTTCAGGCCGTCAGCCAGGACCTCATGCCCAGGTCGGTCCGGACCGTCTACGCCATCCTGTCCGAGGCCCTCTCGGACGCGGCCGACGACCCGTCAACGACGATCAAGGTCTCACCAGCTCACCGCATCCGCCTGCCGAAAGCCGAGGCCACCGGCCGCAAGGCGCTTACGCCAGAGCAGGTCGCCATCCTGATCCGGTATGCGGGCGACCGCGGGCACATCATCGAGGACCTGGCGCTCACGGGCATGCGGGCCGGCGAATACGTTCGCCGCGAGCGCCACGACCTGACACTGCGCAAAACGATCGAGATCGCGGGGCGGCCGACGGCGGACACCCCAGGCACGGCTGCTGCGGTCGAGAAGCCGAAGCGGCCGGTCCGCGGCAAGCGAGGCAAAACGAAGGAGCCGGCGACGAAATCGCCGGCGGGCGCCCGCTCGATCATCCTGTGCGATGGGCACGCGGCCGAGTGGTCAGCACGGCTGGCCGCTCACGACCTGGCCGCACTCGCAGTCGTCACGAGCCGGGACCATGGCCGCCCGGTGGGGCCGGTACCGGTCACCTATCCGATCGTGCGCGACGTCATCAAGGCCGCATGTGCCGCCGCCGCCGAGGCGGGCGAGGACCCCGGCGTCTACTCCATCGTGATCAAGATGACCGGCATCACCATCGCCGCGCCCATGTCGGAGATCAACATGACCCCCGAGACCATCATCGCCACCGTGCCCGAGGCGGTGATCACCATGACCTCGGCCGACATCACCCTCACCGTGCCCGAGTCGGTGGTCACCATCAGCGCCGAGCAGATCATCGCCACCTGCCCGCCCGGCCTCGTCGCCATCGGGCCCGAGGCCATCACCCTCTCCATCGCCGACACCAACGAGGTGCTCACCGAGGAGGGGATCGAGATCGAGGCGCCCACCACCAGCATCACCGGCACCTTCGAGGTAGAGGGCGAGAGCAGCTTCACCGGCTCGGTGGA
>Ga0081455_10004134_pt1 | contig 16402 bp, 12 predicted proteins | sample TabmetS3T2R1_FD_70207 | JGI IMG/M metagenome (GOLD analysis project Ga0081455, IMG submission 70207) | Tabebuia heterophylla rhizosphere microbial communities from the University of Puerto Rico - S3T2R1 | ecosystem: Host-associated > Plants > Roots > Rhizosphere ... | reverse complement strand
AAGCGAAGACGGCGATGGTGCTTGCTGCCGGGCTTGGCGAGCGCATGCGGCCCTTGACCTTGCGCATGCCGAAGCCGCTCGTGGCGCTGGCGGGAAGGCCGCTGATCGATCATGTGCTCGACCGGCTCGCGCAAGCGGGCGTCAAGACGGCGGTGGTCAATGTCCACTACCTCCCCGAGCAGCTCGAAGCCCATGTGCTCAACCGACAGGGCAAGCCGCCGAAGATCGTCGTGTCGGACGAGCGCGGCGTCCTGCTCGATACCGGAGGCGGGGCGAAGAAGGCGCTACCGCTGCTGGGGGCTGGCCCATTCTTCATCCACAACGCCGACTCGGTGTGGAGCGAAGGCGCGAGCCCCGCGCTGTCGCGCATGCTGAGGCTGTGGAATCCGGCCACGATGGACTGCCTGCTGCTGCTCGCGCCGGTCGCCACCAGCATCGGCTATGCCGCCAAGGGTGATTTCGCGATGGGGCCCGACGGGCGGCTCGCCCGGCGCGGAGAGGGAGAGATCGTCCCCTTCGCCTTTGCCGGCGTGTCGCTCTGCGACGGGCGGCTGTTCGAGGACGCGCCTGACGGCCGCTTCTCGCTGAACCTGCTGTGGGACAAGGCACTCGCCAAAGGCAGGCTCTACGGGGTCCGCCTCGACGGCCGCTGGATGCATGTCGGCTCGCCGGAAGCCTTGGCCAAGGCCGAGGCCTTGTTCGAGCGCGAAGGTGCCTGAGCTCTCGTCAGCGGGCCCGAGGCTCTACACGATCCCGCCTTCGGCGCCGTTCCTTACAATCCTTGCCAAGGCCGTTCTCGGCGGCGACCTGCCGCTGCCGGGCGGCGACAAGCCTGACCCGCTTGCGCTTCCGCTTACCACCATCTACCTGCCGACGCGACGCGCTGCGCGCGCGCTGCGCGAGGCGTTCCTCGCCGAGGCGGGAAGCGAGGCGCTGCTTTTGCCGCGCATCAGGGCGCTCGGCGATCCGGAGGAGGAGGCTGCCATCATCTTCGGCGCGGGCGATGACGGCGATGAGGACGGCGCGATCGGCGCGCCTGCGATCGGCGCCCTGCCCCGGCGCCTTGCGTTGATGCGGCTCGTGCTCACCTTCGGTCACCTGCTTCGCATCGAGGCTGCCGCCGAGCGCGGTGCCACTGCCTCCCCGGTCGTCGACATGAGTCCCGGACAGGCCTCTTATCTGGCCGCCGACCTCGCCAATCTTATCGACGCGATTGAAACCGAAGAGATCGATCTCTCCAGGCTCGACACGATTGTGCCTGAGGAATTCGCCGGCCACTGGCAGCTCACCGTGGAGTTCCTCAAGATCGTCACCGAGCATTGGCCGCGCTATCTGGAAGACCAGCGGCTCATCTCTCCGGTCGCGCGGCGCACCATGCTGATGGCGCAGGAGGCTGCTCGGCTGTTAAAGGGCTCGCCCCACCCTGTCATCGCCGCGGGATCGACAGGCACGGTGCCAGCCACGGCGCGGCTCCTCCAAGTCATTGCCTCGTTGCCGAATGGCGCGGTCGTGCTGCCGGGACTCGATCGCTCTCTCGATGAGGAGAGCTGGGCCACGCTTTCCGAGCATCCCGAGCATCCGCAAGCCGGAATGGCCGAGCTTTTGCGCAAGCTTGGCGCGCGGCGCGACGAAGTCGCCTATGTGCCGTGGAGCGAGCCTGATGCCGCTTCGCGTGCACGGCTCTATCTCAGCAGCGAGGCGTTGCGCCCGGCCGAAAGCACGGAGCATTGGCAGCAATTTCTCTCCGCGGATGAGCTCCTGCCCGAAGGGCGCGCCAGCTTCGCCAATGCGCTTGCCGCCATGCGGCTCGTGGTGGCCCCAACCGCCCATGACGAGGCCGAGGTGATCGCGCTGATCCTCAGGTCATGCATTGAGACGCCGGGCAAAACCGCGGCCCTCGTCACGCCCGATCGAGTGCTGGCGCGGCGCGTGGCGGCGCGGCTCAAGCGCTACGACCTCGCCATCGACGATTCGGCGGGAGTGCCGGTCGCGCGGACCGTCGCGGGCGCCTTTCTCGATCTCGTGCTGGGCGCAGTCGAAACCGACTTCGCGCCGCCGGAGCTGATGGCCTTGCTCAAGCATCCTCTGGCGCTGCTCGGACGCCGGCCAGGAGAGGCGCGGGACGCCGCGCGGGCGCTCGAGCGCGGCGCCTTTCGCGACGTCTATGTTGGTCAAGGACTTGCCGGCGCGCGGGCGGCGCTCGAAGCCGCGCGGAAAGAGCGAAAGCGCGGCCGCCTCGCGCTCAGTGACAAGGAACAGGGCGCGGCGCTCGGGCTCGTAACCGATCTCGAGGCGGCTTTCGCCCCGCTCACAGATTTGACAGCGGACGCCCTCCCCCATCCCGCGGCGCGCCTCGCGGAGGCCCATGCCGCCGTGGCGGAGAAGCTGGCGCGCGACGCAAGCGGCGCATCGTCTGGCCTGTGGCGGGGCGATGCGGGCGAGGCGCTTTCGGTGCTGCTCGCCGAATTGATCGACGCAGGCCACGGCCTCGCGCTGACCGCTGCGAACTATCCGCCCTTCTATCGCAGTCTTGTTGCGGGGGAGGTGGTACGGCCGCGCGCGGCGCTGCATCCGCGGCTCTTCATCTGGGGCCCGCTCGAGGCGCGGCTCCAGCAGCCCGACCTCGTGATCCTCGGCAGTCTCAACGAAGGCGTGTGGCCGCGGCATCAGGAGGCCGGCCCTTGGCTCAGCCGGCCGATGCGCGAGAAGCTTGGGCTCACCCCGCCAGAGCGCCGCATCGGCCTTTCCGCCCACGATTTCGCGCAAGGGCTAGGGGCGCGCGAGGTCTATCTCACCCGCGCCCACAAAGTCGACGGCGTGCAGACCGTGCCGTCGCGCTGGCTACAGCGCTTGACGGCGCTGGTTGAGGCTTCCGGACTCTCGGACAAGATCACGCCGCACGAGCCCTGGGCCGAGTGGGCACGCGAGCGCGACAAGGCGGACGGGTTCAAGCCCGCCGGCCCGCCCCGGCCGTGCCCGCCGCTCGCAGCTCGCCCGCGCAGCTTGAGCGTGACGCGCATCGAGCGCTGGATCGCCAACCCCTATGAGATCTTCGCCAGGAACATCTTGAAGCTGGAGCCGATGCAAGAGCTCGGCACCGAGCCTGACGCGGCCATGCGCGGCCAGATCGTGCACCGCGCCCTGCACGACTTTTCGCGCGCCTTTCCCGATGCACTTCCGGCCGACATCGAGGCCGAGCTTACGCGCATCGCCGAGGAGCATTTCGCCAAGCTCGGCGGCTCGCCTTTGGTCAAGGCCTTCTGGCGCCCGCAACTCCGCCGGTTCGCCCGCTGGTTCGCGGCGACCGAGCCGGGACGACGGGCGGGCATCGCGAAAATCTTGACCGAGGTCGGCGGCGCCCTCGATCTCGGCACCGGCTTTACCCTCACCGCGCGGGCCGATCGCATCGACCTTACCCAAGAGCGCTCGGTCGTGATCTACGATTACAAGACCGGAAAGCCGCCGGTGCAGAAGCATGTCGACGAGTTCTATGCGCCGCAGCTTTCGCTTGAGGCGGCTATTGCCGAGGGCGGCGGATTCGAAGGGCTCGAGAAGGTCTGCGTCGACGGGCTCGTCTATATCCACGTCTCGGGCCGGAATGACGGCGGCGAGGAGCGGGCGGCGGCAAAGACCGCCCCATCCGTGCTTGCCAAGGAAGCGCTCAGAAGACTGAGCGATCTCATCGCGCGCTATGCCGATCCAAACATGCCTTATGAGGTGAAGCGCCGGAGAGGCCCGTTCGCCCGCGCCTATGACTATGACGACTACGAGCATCTCGCCCGCGTGAAGGAGTGGCTGACGCAAGAGGCCGAGGAGGAGTTCCGATGAGCCTGCGGACCCTTCCTCCCGAAGCCGACAGGAACCAGGCGCGCGCCTCGGATCCTGCGGCGTCCGCCTGGGTGTCGGCCAATGCCGGCACGGGCAAGACCGCGGTTCTGGTCAGGCGGAGCTTACGGCTCCTGCTCGCCGGCTTCAGGCCTGAATCCATTCTGTGTCTCACCTACACCAAGACGGCGGCGGCGGAGATGCAGAACCGCCTGCTCAAAGTGCTCGGCGAATGGGCGACGATCGAGCCCGAGAAACTGCGCGCGGCGCTCTCGGCACTGATGGGGCGGGCGCCCGACGACACGGAGCTGCGCGTCGCGCGCCGGTTGTTCGCGCGGGCGCTCGAAGCCAAAGGCGGACTCAAGATCCATACCATCCACGGCTTCTGCGAGCGGTTGCTGCAGCGCTTCCCCCTCGAGTCGAAACTAACACCGCATTTTTCGGTGCTGGACGAGCGCGAGCAGGCGCTGCTGCGCCGTGCTGCGTTCGACGCCACGGTCGCGCGCGCCGCAGAGGACAGCGACGGTGTACTCGGCAAGGCGCTCGCCAAAATCGTCGGGCTCACCTCGGGCGATTACCTCCGTCAGGTGATCGACACGGTGCTCGGCAAGCGCGCCGAGCTTGAGCGCATGGTCGCCTACCACGAGAGCCGCGAGGACTGGGCAGAGGCCGAGGCTCTCGCGCTCAAGCGAATCTTCGGCGTGGCCGAACACGCGGAAGAGGCCCTGATCGAGACGCTCGCCGGCGTCCTGACCGATGACGAAATCGACGCCGCCCTTGCCGCCTTCGCGGCGTTCGGCTCGGACAAGAAGGTTGATAGCGAGGCTGAAGCCAATTTGCGCGAGGCGAGAGGGAACCAGGGCGAGAGCCGCGTGGCGACGCTGATACCCGTCTTTCTCACCGGCGAAGGCAAGCCGCGCGACAAGGTTTGCAGCAAGGATTTCGCCAACGGCGCGCCGGCCATCGCTGCGAGGCTCGTCGCCGCGCAGGCCGCGTTCGCCGCGGGCCACGACAGGCTGGCGCATTTGCGCCTGGCGGAAGCGAGCGCCGCCGTGCTCGCTCTCGCCGACGCCGTGCAGGCCGATTACGCGCGGCGGAAACAGGCCGAAGCCGCGCTCGACTACGACGACCTGATCGTCAAGGCGCAGAATCTTCTGTCGCGCGCCGACGCTGCCGCCTGGGTGCTCTACAAGATCGACGGCGGTATCGACCACATCCTGGTCGATGAGGCGCAGGACACGAACCCGGCGCAATGGAGCATCATCGAGGCCCTGGCGGCGGAGTTCTTTGCCGGCAGTGGTGCCAGCGAGAAGCTGCGCACGCTATTCGCCGTCGGCGATGAGAAGCAGTCGATCTATTCCTTCCAGGGCGCCAACCCGGCACGGTTCGGCGAGGTCGGCCGCGCCTTCAGGCAAAGGGCCGAAGCGCTCGGTCTTGCCTGGCATGAGGTGCCCCTCACGCTCTCGTTCCGCTCTACCGAGCCGATCCTCAGAGCCGTCGATCGCGTGTTCGGACGGTCGCCTGCCGCCGACGGGCTGAGCTGGCAGGAGGGCGCGATCGTCCAGCACCACGCGTTCAGGACCGGCGAGGCGGGGTTGGTCGAGCTGTGGGAGGTCGAAACCGAGGAGAAGCCCTGCCAGGCCGACGCTTTCGAGCCCTGGAACGAGGAGCCGGCGGGGGCCCGCTCGGTCGATGCGCTCTGCAAGCGCATCGCGACCGTGATCAGGACCTGGCTCGACAATGGCGAGCCGCTTCCGGCGAAGGGCCGCGCGGTCAAGGCCGGTGATATTCTGATCCTTGTTCGCCGCCGCGATCCCTTCACCACGCCCATGATCCGCGAATTGAAGCGGCTCGGCGTGCCGGTCGCGGGCGCCGACCGCATGCTGCTGACCGACCAGCTTGCGGTGCAGGACCTGGTCGCGCTCGCCGATTTCCTGCTGATGCCCGAGGACGATCTGGCGCTCGCCGTCCTGCTCAAGAGCCCTCTGTTCGGCTTCGACGACGACGATCTCTTCAGGCTCGCGCATCAGCGCGAGGGCTCGCTTTGGTCGGCGCTCGGGGCCAAGGCGACCGACGATCCTCGCTATGCCGAAGCGGCGTTGAGGCTTTCCGCGTGGCTGGCACGCGCCGACTTCCTGCCGCCTTACGAGTTCTTCTCGGAGTTGCTCGGCGCCGACGGCCAGCGCCTGCGCAAGGCAATGCTGACGCGTCTCGGGCCAGAGGCAGCCGAGGCGATCGACGAGTTCCTCGATACCGCGCTCGCCTATGACCGCGAGGCCGCACCGTCGTTGCAGGGCTTCGTCAACCAGCTTCGCGCGGGCGATGTCGAGATCAAGCGCGACATGGAGCAGGAGCGCGACCAAGTGCGCATCATGACGGTGCATGGCGCCAAGGGCTTGCAGGCGCCAATTGTGTTCTTGCCCGACACCTGCATGCGGCCGCGGCTGCAGGGGGTCAGGCTCTATCCCATGGCCCGCGCCGGCGAGCCTTCCGACGAGGTTGCCCATCTCGTTTGGGCGCCCGCGCGCCACTCGAAGCTCGCAGGCATCGAGGAGAGCAAGGAGTTGGTGGAGCGGGCCGAGCGCGAGGAATATCACCGACTGCTGTACGTCGCGATGACGCGCGCGGAGGATCGGCTCTATGTCTGCGGCTGGGAGGGACTGCAGAAGCGCGAGGTGGGCGTCTGGTACGACCTCGCCAAAGACGGGCTCGACGGGCACTTGACGCAAGAAACCGGCTCGGATGGCAATCTCCTGCGCCGCATGGAAACGAAGCAGGCCGAGTCTGAGAAGGCCGCCGAGACCAAATCCGCGCGGGCCGAGCCTCTGCCCCTTCCTGACTGGGCGCTGACCCCCGCCAAGCCCGAGCGCTCGCGCCGAAGGCTCGCGCCGTCACGGCTTGCGGTCGGCCCCGACGGCGCCCTGCAAGACACGGGCGACCAGCCGCCGCTCGGGCCAAAGGCGCTCAGCGAAGGCGGCCGCTACGCCCGCGGGCGGCTCGTGCACGCCCTGTTGCAGCATCTGCCTGAGGTGCCATCAGAGGGCCAGGAGCGGGCGGCACGCGCCTTCGTCGCGGCACGTGGCGCAAGCCTCGCCGAACAGCTGAAAGAGGAGATCGTGGCCGAGACGCTGGCCATCGTGCGAGACGCCTCGTTTGCGCCCTTGTTCCAGCCCGGCAGCCTGGCGGAGGTGCCTGTGGTAGCCAAGGTCGGCGACGGCGAAAAGGGCTACGAGCTCGAAGGCCAGATCGACCGCCTGGCGGTGCTCGATGGCGGCCTCCTCATCCTCGACTACAAGACCAACCGGCCGCCGCCAAAGACGCTGGAGGACGTGGCGCCAGCCTATATTCGCCAGCTCGCAGCCTATCGGCTTGCGCTCCGGCGCCTGTTTCCAGGCGGCGCCCTTCGGGCAGCGCTGCTGTGGACCGACGGCCCGCGGCTGATGGAGATCCCATCAACTTCGCTTGATGCAGCCGAACGCGGCCTTTTGGGAGAGAGTCGCCAGCCTTGACGGCATAAGGGTGCGTACCTAGTTTCCGGTGCTGGATTCAACACCTCGTTGGCGCCGCCGGCGGTTAGGAGAGGCAAAATGGCAACCGAGAAAATTTCCGACGACACCTTCGAGACCGAGGTGCTCAAATCTTCGACCCCGGTAGTCGTCGACTTCTGGGCCGAGTGGTGCGGCCCATGCCGGCAGATTGCGCCTGCGCTGGAGGAGATCGCCAAAGAGCTCAACGGCAAGGTGCGAATCACCAAGCTCAATATCGACGAGAACCCGCGCACGCCCTCCTTCTACAATGTGCGGGCGATCCCGACGCTGATTCTGTTCAAGGACGGAGAGGTCGCGGGCACGCTCAAAGGCGCCTATCCGAAAAACCATCTCGCCGCGTGGATCAACGGCACGGTCGGCGCCTAATTCTTTCTCTCGTACAGTCGTCGTCATGCCCGGGCGCAATCCCGGGCATCCCCGTATTTCATCCCTCCCCTTTGATGGGGATGGTGGCTCGGCCGCTAGGCGCCTCCGCAGGAATGCTGCGAGTCGGGCGCTTCCCAAGTCTCGCCGGTGCGGAGATTGGTGGCGCCATACACCTTGCCGCGATCGTCGCCCGGGGGGCAGTCCTCCGGCACACTGACTAGGCAGAGTTTCACGGGATCGCCAATCTCGGAACGATGAATCTCGGAGATCGTGTCGTACGAAACCTGGGCACCGCCATTGGCGTAGCTGATCGCGCTCCCGCTGTCGGGGTCACCCAGCCGATAGCCGATATCGGTGATCGTGGTCTCGCTGCACTGCCCGATCTCGATTGGAAGATCCTCGGCCTTGGCCGGCTCATGCCGCGCGGCGAGTAGCGCGAGCGTGGCGGCGATGCACACAGCGAGAAGACCTCGACGCATCAGTGTCTCCCTGTTCAGCCGTGCAGCCTGAGCACAAGGCCGGCGAGATAGAGCGAGCCGCAAATGAGGATCCGCCCAGGTCCCTCGAGCGAAGCCTGCGAGCGCGTAAGCGCGTCAGGCACGCCGCTCGTGGGCACCACGTCGAAGCCCTCGGCGCGCACGATCTCGGCGAGGGCCTCGGCGCTGAAGGCGTTGGGCTCATCGGGAATCGGCACGGTATAGACGCGCTCCACCAGGCCCTTGAACGGGGCGATAAAGGCGTGCGCGTCCTTGGTCTCCATCATGCCGAAGACGAGATGCACGGGGCGCGGCACGCGCTCGTCGAGCTCGGCCAGCGCGTGCGCGATGACCTGGCCTCCTGCGGCATTGTGACCGCCGTCGAGCCAAATCTCGGTTCCGTCGGCCACATAAGCGTGCAGCCCGCCGATGGCGAGCCGCTCGAGCCGCGCCGGCCATTCGGCGTGGGTCAGCCCGTGCTCCAGCGCGCGCGTGGTGAGCCCATCCCCGAAAATGATGCTCGCGCCGGCAATGGCCGCGCCCGCGTTGTCGATCTGGTGGCGTCCTTTGAGCCGCGGCAGCGGCAGGTCGAGAAGGCGCGACGGCGTCTGGAAGATGAGGCGCCCGTGCTGCTCATACATGTCGAAATCGCGGCCAGCCACGTGGAGAGGCGCGCCGATCGCTTCGGCTCTGTGCTCGATGACGTCGAAGGCCTCCTGCACCTGGCGACCGACGACGCAAGGGACGCCCGGCTTGAGGACGCCTGCCTTTTCGCCGGCGATGGCCGCGATGGTGTCGCCGAGGAAGGAGACGTGGTCGATCGAGATCGGCGTGATCGAGGTGAGCAGCGGCTTTGCCACGACATTGGTCGCGTCGAGCCGTCCGCCCAACCCGGTTTCGAGCAGGAGCAGATCGGCAGGAACCTCGGCGAAGGCGAGGAAGGCGGCGGCTGTGGTGATTTCGAACAGGGTGATCAGCTCCCCGCCATTGGCGGCCTCGGCGCGGGCGAGGCAGTCGACGAGAAAATCCTCGGCGATCGGGGCGGAACCGTGCGGCCCGGCGAGCACGATGCGCTCGTGGAAATTGACGAGATGCGGCGAGGTGTAGACATGCACGCCCTTGCCGAGCGCCTCGGCAATGGCGCGGGTGAAGGCGAGATATGAGCCCTTGCCGTTGGTGCCGGCGACATGCACGACCGGCGGAAGCTTTCGCTCGGGATGGCCGAGCGCGGCGAGCAGCCGCTCAATGCGCCCAAGCGACAAGTCGATCGACTGCGGGTGCAGCTTCTTCAGCCGCTCGAGCAGCGTATCGCTCGTGGAGACCTTCGGGCGGGCCTCTGCACGCCCGGTGCTGTGCGGTACAGTGGTCAAATCCCCCGAGCTTTCAGTTTGTCTGCGGCTGATTGGGATTAGCGCCATTGCCGGCTTCGCCGGTCAAGTCTTCGTCGTGGTCGTCGTCATCGTCGCCGAGCACCTTGTCAAGTCCGTTGCTGCTTAGCGCAATGGTTGACGGAGGCGCTTTTGCGGTGAGCTTGCCATCGATCTGATCCGAGACGGCGAGGTCGCGCCCGGGACGGCGGCGGGTCAGGAGATTGCAAATGCGGGCGAGCGTTCCGCGCAGCGCGTGGCGATGCACCACCATGTCGACCATGCCGTGGTCATGGAGATACTCGGCGCGCTGGAAGCCATTGGGGAGCTGCTCGCGGATGGTCTGCTCGATGACGCGCGGGCCGGCAAAGCCGATCAGCGCGCCTGGCTCGGCAATTTGGATGTCGCCAAGCATGGCGTAAGAGGCGGTGACGCCGCCCGTCGTCGGATGCGTGAGCACCACGATGTAGGGGAGTTTCGCCTCGCGCAGCTCCTGTACGGCCACGGTGGTGCGCGGCATCTGCATCAGCGAGAGAATGCCCTCCTGCATGCGCGCGCCGCCAGACGCGGCAAACAGGATGAACGGCGTCTCGCGCTTCACCGCCGTGCGCATCGCCGCGATCACTGCCTCTCCCGCCGCAGTGCCGAGCGAGCCGCCAAGGAAGTCGAAATCCTGCACGGCGGCGACGATGCGTTGGCCCTCGAGGCGGCCGGCGCCGGCAAGCACGGCGTCGGCGAGGCCGGTTTTGCCGCGGGCGTCCTTCAGCCTGTCGGTGTAGCGGCGTTCGTCGCGGAATTTCAGCGGATCGACCGGCACCTCGGGCAAGGCCAGCGTCTCGTACTCCGCGTTGTCGAACAGCGCTTTGAGCCGCGCCGCCGCGGACATGCGCATGTGATAATTGGAGCCCGGGACCACGAACTGGTTGGCCTCGAGGTCCTTGTAATAGATCATCTGCCCCGTCTCGGGGCACTTCACCCAAAGATTGTCCGGCATCTCCTTCTTGCGAAGGATGTTGCGAATCTTGGGCCTTACGACGCTGTTGATCCAGTTCACGGGTCTACAGAACTCTCAAAGTAGCAAATCAAACGAATCTTACAGAGCCGCGGCTTCGGCCGGGTGGCGAAGCGCCGCGGCAAGACGCTCGACAAGGCCGAGCACTTGCGGTCTGGTCGTCCGCGTCGCCTTGCCCTCGTCGTCGAGACTCTGAGCGATGGAGGCGACGAGCGCCGAACCGACCACCACGCCCTCGGCGAGCCCGGCAATCGCGCTCACCTGCGCTTCGGTCTTCACGCCAAAGCCGACCGCGATCGGCAGCTTGGTATGCGCCTTGATGCGGCCGACATGACCTTTGACCTCCGCCAGGTTCGGCGCCTTCGTACCGGTGATGCCCGCAATCGAGACGTAATAGACAAAACCGCTCGTATTGGCGAGCACGGCCGGCAGGCGCCTCGCATCGGTGGTTGGCGTCGCCAAGCGGATAAAGTCGAGGCCGGCCGCGGCCGCTTGCGGGCGAAGCTCGGCATCCTCCTCTGGCGGCATGTCGACCACGATCAGCCCGTCCGCTCCAGCTTTGACCGTATCCTCGATGAAGCGATCCACCGGATAGACATATATGGGGTTGTAGTAGCCCATTAGCACTATGGGGGTGAGGCTATCCTGGCTGCGAAAATCCCTAACCATGGCAAGCGTCTTTTTCATGGTTTGCCCGGCCTTCAGCGCCCGTTGCGAGGAAGCCTGGATGGCGGGGCCGTCGGCCATAGGGTCGGAGAAAGGCATGCCGAGCTCGATGATGTCGGCGCCCGCCTTGGGCAGGCCCTTAAGGATGGCGAGGGAGGTGTCGTAATCGGGATCGCCGGCGGTGATGAAGGCGACCAGCCCTGCGCGCCCCTCCCGCGCTAGTTCCGCAAATCTCTTATCTATCCGCGTTTGTTTCATCTCGCCGCTCGCTCCTCACCTCCCCCTTGCGGGGGAGGGAATTGTGCCGCGTCGTGGATCGTATCCGTCCATCTCACATCTCTTTGCGCCGGGGTCACGCATCGTCAGTTCGACCCTCGCGTCTTGGCGCTCAAATAGTTTGCAACCGAATCCAGGTCCTTGTCGCCGCGGCCGGAGAGATTTACCACCATCAGGTGCGTCTTCGGCTTCTTCGGCGCGATGTCGAGCACGCGGGCGAGTGCGTGTGCCGGCTCCAGCGCCGGGATGATGCCCTCGAGCTTGCTGCAAAGCTGGAATGCGGCTACCGCCTCGTCGTCGGTCGCCGAGAGGAACTTCACCCGCTTCATGTCATTGAGCCAGGCATGTTCCGGCCCAATGCCGGGATAATCGAGCCCCGCGGAAATCGAATGCGCTTCCTCGATCTGGCCGTCGTCGTTCATCAACAAATAGGTGCGATTGCCGTGCAGCACGCCAGGCCTGCCGCCGGCGATCGAGGCCGCGTGCTTGCCGCTGTCGAGACCGTGGCCGGCCGCTTCCACACCGTAGATTTCGACCGCGCGCTCGTCGAGGAAGGGATGAAACAGGCCCATGGCGTTGGAGCCGCCCCCAATGCAGGCGATCAGCGAATCCGGCAGCCGGTTTTCCGCCTCAAGCATCTGCTCGCGCGTCTCGCGCCCGATGACGGACTGGAAATCGCGCACCATGGCCGGATAGGGATGCGGGCCGGCCACCGTGCCGATGCAATAGAACGTGTCGTGCACATTGGCGACCCAATCGCGCAACGCCTCGTTCATCGCATCCTTTAGCGTCTTGGATCCCGACTCGACCGAGCGCACCTCGGCGCCGAGGATCTTCATTCGCAGCACGTTCGGCTTCTGCCGCGCGACGTCGACGGAACCCATGTAGACAATGCAGGGCAGGCCGAATTTCGCGCAGAGCGTCGCGGTCGCGACGCCGTGCATGCCGGCACCGGTCTCGGCGATGATGCGCGTCTTGCCCATGCGCAAAGCCAGCATGATCTGGCCGAGCACGTTATTCACCTTGTGCGCGCCGGTGTGATTGAGCTCCTCGCGCTTGAAATAGATTTTCGCACCCCCGCAGTGCTGGGTGAGCCGCTCGGCAAAATAAAGCGGCGAAGGCCGTCCGACATAGGTCGCGAGATGGCGGTCCATCTCGGCCTGGAAGGAAGGATCGGCCTTGGCGTCGTTATAAGCGCGCTCAAGATCGAGGATGAGCGGCATCAGCGTCTCGGCGACGAATCTCCCGCCGTAGAGCCCGAAATGCCCGCGCTCGTCGGGACCACCGCGGTAGGTATTCAGTTGGGTGTCGGCAACCGCGCTCATGACGCCTTGGCCCTCGCTTGCGGGGCGGCCGCTTTCGCCGCCCGAATGAAGCTGGTCACGAGATTTGCATCCTTCTCGCCAGGCGCGGTCTCCACGCCAGAGGAGACATCGACCAGCGAAGCAGATGTAAGCCTGATGGCCTCTCCCACATTGTCCGCGTTCAAGCCGCCTGACAGCGCGAAGGGAGGCTCAAGTCCGGCGAGCGCCCGCCAGTTGAACGGAACGCCGTTGCCGCCGGGCAGCGCAGCCTCAGGCGCAGCCTTGGCGTCGAACAGGATGTAGTCGGCGACGCCCGCATAAGCTGTAGCATGCCGAGCGTCGGCTGCATCCGCCACGGCAATGGCCTTCATCACCGGCAGGCCGGTGCGGGCTTTGATCGCAGCAACGCGCTCGGGCGCCTCGTTGCCGTGCAGCTGAAGAAGATCGGGCCCTACCCTTGCAGCCACACCGTCGATCAGCGCGTCGTCCGGATCGACCATGACAGCGACCGTGCCAATCTTGCCGCGGGCGATCGCTGCGAGCACGCGCGCCTCTTCCAATTCGACATGACGCGGGCTCTTGGGAAAGAAGACCAAGCCAACATAGTCGGCGCCTTCTTCCGCAGCGGTCTCGATGATGGCGGGCGTCCGCACGCCGCAGATTTTGACCTTGACCGGCACTCTAGCGCTCACGGGTGAGGTTCGGCGGCTCAAAAAGGCTCGCGCGGGGCCACCCTATGCCAATCCGGGCCCCAAAGTCTACCGCACTGCACCATTCTTAGTCAGCGGGGAGTTGCGCCCGGGGAGAGAGCCTGTCGTGGCCCTGCAGCTCCCTCTCCAGCCGCTCAGCTTGGCGGCGCAGGTTGCGCGCCTCGCTTCTGTGGGCCTTGGCGGTCCGGCGCCATTTGCCCTGTTCGAGCCAAGTGGCGACGCCGCCGACGATCAGCCCAACGGCGAAGGCGCAAAGGAGGAGCAGGAACAGGGGCGCCTCCAGCGAAAGGCGCGGCTCGCCGCCGCCAAAAGGATCGAGAATAAGGAGCGCCGGCTTGCGGTTGACCACGGCAAGCGCCACGAGCGCGACGCCGAGAGGCACGACCACAAGGGCGAGAATGAGCTTACGCCACAAGGGCTGCTCCTTGAGGAGGCCTTCGGCCCAGGCCGGCCTTAACGCCGCTACCGGTCGTCGTCAGGGTTCAGCCGCTCGCGCAGCTCTTTGCCGGTCTTGAAAAAGGGCACGTATTTGTCCTCGACGAAGACCGTGTCCCCCGTGCGCGGATTGCGCCCCTGCCGCGCCGCCCGGTGCTTCACGGTGAAAGCGCCGAAGCCGCGCAGCTCCACCCGGTCGCCGCGCGCGAGAGCGCCCGTGATCTCATCGAGCACGATGTTGATGATGCGCTCGACATCGCGGTGGAAGAGATGCGGATTGGCGCTTGCCACCCGCTGAATCAACTCCGACTTGATCATGATACGCCCCAACGGGCCCGACAGCTGAAGTGGTGCGGGCCTCCCCCCATTAGTTAACCGCAGGGTGCCAAACGGAAACAAGACCGTCAAGCTTGAGGGTTGAGGAGATTTGGCCAATCAACCGGGCAATTTCCTCGGCGGAAACGCCCAAAGCCGAGGCCACGGACTGAAACAGCCAGCCGAACAGGCCGGAACTTTCCGGCTCCGGCTTCCAGTCGACGACCTTGAGGCCCTTCTCGAGCTTGCGCTCCTTGGTGAGCCAGGCGATGGCGGCCTTCTCGTCGCCGATCTCGTCGGCGAGCTTGAACTGAACCGCCTGCCGTCCGGAATAAATGCGGCCATCGGTCAAACCGGGAATCGAATCCGGCGCGATGTTGCGGCGCTTCTCGACCAATCCGAAGAACCAGAGCTTGGCGTCTTGCACCATCTCCGCGGTCATTTCGCGCGTTTTTTCATCGGTGGGCTCGAACGGGCTCGGCACCGCCTTCAACGGACCGCTCTTCACCTCCTCGACCTTGATGCCGAGCGTATGCAGGAGCTCGGTCACGTCGGCCCACTGAAACAACACGCCGACCGAGCCGGTGATGGTGTTGCCGTAGACGAAGATGCGGTCGGTGGCGAGCGCCGCCATGTAGGCGGCGGAGGTGGCGAGCGTCCCGCACACCGCGACCACCGGCTTCTTCTCTGCGAGCAGGCGGATCGAATCGTACAAGGCCTCGCCGCCGGTCGTGGTGCCGCCCGGGCTGTTGATGTCGAAGATCACCGCCTTGACCTGGTCGGACTTGCCGATCTTCTCGATCAGCTCATTCATCTTGCGATCGTCGGTGATGATGCCGCTGACCGTGACGCGGGCGATATGCGGCAGGAAGCCGGCCGAGCTTGCCATGTTCTTGTCGCCGAGCAGGAGCGCTCCGACGAACAGCAGCCCGAGCACCACGGCCGCGATGCGCCACGCCGTGAGCCGCCGCTTGAGACGGCGGCGGTCGACCACGCTTTCGGCGTCGAGAACCATGCACCCTCGCTAGGACTGTGAGCGCATCAAGCGCAGCGGCGAACGCTCAGCGTGAGCCGCGCCGTCTCGCCTATTCGTCCGAGGCGTTCGACTCGGCTTCATCCTTTGCGGCGCGCTTGCGCTTGGGCTTGGCTTGGGCCTCCTCGCCCTCCTCGCCCTTCGCCTTGTTGAGCGCGGCGCCGAGAATGTCTCCGAGCGAAGCGCCCGAATCGGTCGAACCGTATTGGGCGACCGCCTCCTTCTCCTCGGCGATCTCGAGCGCCTTGATCGACACGCCGACCTTGCGCGCCTTGGCGTCGACCTGCGTCACGACAGCGTCGAATTTCTCGCCGACGCCAAAGCGGTCAGGCCGCTGCTCGGAGCGGTCGCGCGACAAGTCGCTCCGCCTGATGAAGGTGGTGAGGTCGTGGTCGATGAGCTTGGCCTCGATGCCGTTCTCCTTGACGGCGAGCACCTCGCAGGTGACCCGCATGCCCTTCTTCAGCTTGGCGGAAGGCGCCCCCGAGGCGAACGGGTCGGCGGTGAGCTGCTTGATGCCGAGGCTGATGCGCTCCTTCTCGGAGTCGGCCTCGAGCACCACGGCCTTGGCGGTGTCGCCCTTCTTGTAGTCTTTGAGCGCCTCCTCGCCGGGTTTGGTCCAATCGAGGTCGGAGAGATGCACCATGCCGTCGATGCCGCCGTCGAGCCCGATGAACAGGCCGAACTCGGTGATATTGCGGATCTGGCCTTCGATGGTCGAGCCGGGCGGATGGTTCGCGGCAAACGCGACCCACGGGTTCTCCTGGGTCTGCTTCAGCCCGAGCGAGATGCGGCGTTTGTCAGGATCGACCTCGAGCACCTGCACCTCCACCTCCTGGCTGGTCGAGATGATCTTGCCGGGATGGATGTTCTTCTTGGTCCAGCTCATCTCCGAGACGTGGATCAGGCCTTCCACGCCGGGCTCGAGCTCGACGAAGGCGCCGTAGTCAGTGATGTTGGTGACCGTGCCCTTGAAGCGCGACCCCACCGGGTATTTGGCGGCGATGCCCTCCCATGGGTCGGCTTCGAGCTGCTTAATGCCGAGGCTGATGCGCTGGGTCTCGGGATT
>Ga0081455_10004133_pt1 | contig 16408 bp, 13 predicted proteins | sample TabmetS3T2R1_FD_70207 | JGI IMG/M metagenome (GOLD analysis project Ga0081455, IMG submission 70207) | Tabebuia heterophylla rhizosphere microbial communities from the University of Puerto Rico - S3T2R1 | ecosystem: Host-associated > Plants > Roots > Rhizosphere ... | reverse complement strand
TGGTCGACGAGCATGCCGACCAGGAGACGACACTCGCCGCCAGCGAGGAGTTCGGCGGTCGCCGCAAGGCCCTTGCCTCGGCGCTCTGCGCGCTCAACAACCGGGAGCGGCGCATCTTCGAGGCGCGCCGGCTTGCCGAAGAGCCGATCACGCTCAAGGAACTAGCCGACGAGTTCGGCATCTCGCGCGAGCGCGTGCGCCAAATAGGCGTGTGTGCCTTCGAGAAGGTGCAGAAGTCGGTGAAGAAGCGCGTCGCTGTGATGGAAACTCCGGCGCTTCTGCCGGTGCATTAGCTTCTAACCCTCTCTAGTGGTGGGAAAAACTGCCGATGGACGTGTCGCCATGAGTACGTTGAACGGCAACCGGATGACGCGAAAGGGATATCGCTCGTCGATCAACGCACCGAAATTTGCGTCGTCAGAGAAACCGAAATGATTGTAGATCCGAAACGCAAACCTCATCAAGACGATGGCGATGGCGATAAGCGTAACCGCCAGGAAGAGGCGCTCGACGAAGCCCTCGAGAACACCTTTCCTGCGTCCGATCCGGTTTCAGTCGAGCAGCCGACGACGAGCGGGCGCGCCTGTCGTTCCTGACCTGAAGACCTAAAAGATGCCTGTGCCTTCTCAAAACTTCATCCATGTGAGGAAACTGATGATTTTCCGACCCAGCGGCGCCATTTTGAGCCATGAGCAGCTCTAAGCCTCGACCGCCACTCATTCCCGGTGAGACCCGGGCCTATCCGGTGTTGCCGCTGCGCGACATCGTCGTATTTCCGCACATGATTGTGCCGCTCTTCGTCGGACGCAAGAAGTCGATCCTCGCGCTCGAGGAGGCGATGCGGTCCGACACCTTCATCCTGCTCGCCACCCAGAAGAACGCGTCCGACGAAGATCCGGCAACGGAGGCGATCTACGAGGTTGGCACGCTTGCGAGCGTACTGCAGCTGCTCAAGCTTCCCGACGGTACCATCAAGCTACTGGTCGAGGGCGCTCAGCGCGCGAAGGTGGTCAAGTACACCGATTGCAGCGAGTATTACGAGGCCGAGGCGGTCGCGCTGGGCGACACGATGGGTGAGTGCGTCGAAGCGAAGGCCTTAGCGCGCTCGGTCACCACCGAGTTCGAAAGCTACGTGAAGCTCAACAAGAGGGTGCCACCCGAGGTGGTCGGCGTCGTCCAGCAGATCGAGGACTATTCCAAGCTCGCCGACACCGTGGCCTCGCACCTGGCCGTCAAGATCCCCGACCGGCAGGCGATCCTGGAGACCACGGCGGTCACCGAGCGGCTGGAGAAGGTGCTCGGCCTGATCGATACCGAGATTTCGGTGTTGCAGGTCGAGAAGCGCATCCGCAGCCGCGTCAAGCGGCAGATCGATAAGACCCAGCGCGAGTATTTTCTTAACGAGCAGATGAAGGCGATCCAGAAGGAGCTTGGCGACGAAGAGGGCAAGGACGAGTTCGCCGAGATCGAGGATAAGATCAAGAAAACCAAGCTCTCGAAGGAGGCACGCGAGAAGGCCACCCACGAACTCAAGAAGCTACGCCAGATGTCGCCGATGTCCGCCGAGGCGACCGTGGTGCGCAATTATCTCGACTGGCTGCTGTCGATCCCGTGGAACAAGAAGAGCAAGGTCAAGAAGGATCTCAAGCTCGCCCAGGAGATTCTCGACAACGATCACTTCGGCCTGGAGAAGGTCAAGGAGCGGATCGTCGAATATCTCGCGGTCCAGCAGCGCGCCAACAAGCTCACTGGCCCGATTCTGTGCCTGGTGGGGCCGCCCGGCGTCGGCAAGACCTCGCTCGGCAAGTCGATCGCTCGCGCGACCGGCCGCGACTTCGTGCGCGTGTCGCTCGGCGGCGTGCGCGATGAGGCCGAAATCCGCGGTCACCGGCGCACCTATATCGGTTCGATGCCCGGCAAGGTCATCCAGTCGATGCGCAAGGCGAAGTCGTCGAACCCGCTGTTCTTGCTCGACGAGGTCGACAAGATGGGCGCCGATTTTCGCGGCGATCCCTCGTCGGCGCTGCTGGAGGTGCTCGACCCCGAGCAGAACCACACCTTCAACGACCACTACCTGGAGGTCGACTACGATCTCTCCCACGTGATGTTCATTACGACGGCGAACACGCTCAACATTCCGCCGCCATTGATGGATCGCATGGAGATCATCCGCATCGCCGGCTACACCGAGGACGAGAAGGTCGAGATCGCGCGCAAGCATTTGATCCCGCACGCGACTGCCAAGCACGGGCTCGCTTCCGACGAGTGGTCGATCAACGACGAGGCGTTGCTGCTGGTGATCCGCCGCTACACGCGTGAGGCCGGCGTGCGCAACCTCGAACGCGAGCTCTCCACCTTGATCCGCAAGGCGGTGAAGGAGTTGACGCTCTCGAAGACCAAGTCGATCACGGTCGAGGCCAAGAACGTCGCCGATTATCTCGGCGTGCCCAAATTCCGCTACGGCGAGGTCGAAGATCAAGACCAAGTCGGCGTGGTGACCGGCTTGGCATGGACCGACGTGGGCGGCGAGTTGCTCACGATCGAAGCCGCCATGATGCCCGGCAAAGGCAAGATGATCGTCACCGGTAACCTGCGTGACGTGATGAAGGAATCGATTTCGGCGGCGGCCTCCTACGTGCGCATGCGTGCGGTCGCCTTCGGCATCGAGCCGCCACGCTTCGACAAGAAGGACATCCACGTGCACGTGCCGGAGGGGGCTACTCCGAAGGACGGCCCGTCCGCCGGCGTCGCCATGGTCACCGCGATCGTGTCGGTGATGACCGGCATACCGGTCCGCCGCGACGTCGCCATGACCGGCGAGATCACGCTCCGCGGCCGCGTGCTGCCGATCGGCGGCTTGAAGGAGAAGCTGCTCGCGGCCTCGCGCGGCGGCATGAAAACCGTGCTGATCCCGGAAGAGAACGCCAAAGACTTGGTCGAGATCAGCGAAAGCATCAAAAAAGGTCTCGACATCGTTCCTGTCTCGCGCATGGACGAGGTTTTAGCGCGCGCGCTGGTGCGCAAGCCCGAGGCCATCGAATGGGACGAAGAGAAGGCCAAGCCGACCGAGACTTCCGTGACAACCGAGCCGGCGGTGGAGACGGATTCATCGACCTTGACCGCGCACTGACGGTTGGGAGCTAATCGACACCTTTCGTACGGCGGCCTTCGGGCCGCCGTTTCTTTCGCTGCGGCGTTCACGATTTGTCTTGACGTCATTAGAACAAAATGAGAACATTCCGGAGCTGCCGGTCAGGGCTGTGCTTCGAGTTTGCAGCTTCCCAAACGCGGCAGTTCTTGCCCCTGACGCCTGCGTAGGCGTTGGGCGGCATCTTCCCGGAGGGATGTGTGATGAAACCGAACGTCGCCGCAGCTTTATGTGCGGCATTGGTGGGACTACTGGCTTTATCGCAATCGGCGATCGCGGAGCCGAAGACGGCGAGGCAATGCAACAGCGACTGGACGGCGAACAAGGCGTCCATTCAAGCGAACGGCAAAACCAAGCGCGCGTTCATGGCTGAGTGCCGCGGCATTCCGGTCGCGGGACGTGCATCCGCCGCGCCGGACAAGAACCAATACGCGACCGAAGCCGCGGCCAAGGCGAATTGCCCGAACGATGCCGTCGTCTGGGTCAATTCGGCGTCGCATCTCTACCACGGCAGTGGGAGCCGCAATTACGGCAAGACCAGAAGCGGGGCTTACATGTGCGAGCAGGATTCGCTGGCAGCGGGCTTCCGCGCGGCCAAGATCGCGAGGCGTCCGGCCGCCTGATTTTTTCGCGCGCGTGTTCAGTCCGAGAGCGTAGTGACGGTGCCGTCGAGGCACCGTCACTGTTTTTGAAAGACCGAACTCCTGGCACCGCGCCCGGAAAGCCGCTCCAAAGCGATCGCCTGCCGTCCTTGCCTCCCCGCGCGTGACGGCGATAAAGGTGATGCAAGGGCGGTTAGCTCAGTGGTAGAGCGCCTGCTTTACACGCAGGATGTCGGCGGTTCGAATCCGTCACCGCCCACGCCGCTTTTGCGCGGCGGCGCTTGGGCCGGCGAACAGCCCCAATTGCGCGCGAAGGTCACCCCGGTACGTTCGCAAAACGAGAAGCCGTCGGCGGCCTGGGCGCCGGCCGCCGGCGGGATGTGAAACAGCTGCCCGCCAACGGCGGGCTTGTCGTCAGACTGCTTCCTTGAGTTCCTTGGCCGGTCGGAAGGCGACCTTCTTACTGGCTTTGATCTGGATCGGTTCGCCGGTCGCGGGATTGCGGCCCATGCGGGCTGCGCGCTTGCGCACGACCAGGATGCCGAGACCACCGATGCGGATGCGGTCACCCTTCTTGAGGTGTTTGGTGACCAAGTTCACGAGATCACCGAGCATCGCCTCGGTCTGCTTCTTCGACATTTCATGGGATTCCGAGAGATTCGCGGCGAGATGCTTCAGAGTCACGGTCGCGGGTGCGCCCGGTTTCTTCGCTGCCATGGCTGGCCCTCCTGGTTGGCGGAAAGTGGCGTCAAAGCCGCTTGGTACGCCGTCGCATTAGACGATTCGGACCGGGTCTGACCATGACTTATTGCCGAAAAATGCGGGTTTTTTCAATGCCAATCCACGAAAAGCGGCTAATGACGGGCCTTGAGCGCGCATCGCGAAAGCCAAGTCCGCTGATTTGCCCATAGAAACGAGGGCTTTGGGCGCTGCCTTGACTTGCGCCCGACCGGTATTTAACTGCGCAACGCGCCCGCGGGGGCGTAGCTCAGTTGGTTAGAGCGTCGGCCTGTCACGCCGAAGGTCGCGGGTTCGAGCCCCGTCGCTCCCGCCAGTTTTCTCACAACACAACTCTGTCCAGCGCGCGCCGCCCCTTCCGCGGCCCTGAGCCATGCGTTGCTCGGACGCATGAGAGTTAGCGCGGCATCGACGAGCGCGTCCTGTCGCGGCGCGCGTGAGCTTGCGGCGCTGCCAGATGCGAAAACGACTGCTCGCTGCCGCGCGGCGCCTCCCGCGTTTCGCTCGCTCTCGTCGGAAATGCGGTCGGGCCGACCTCCGTCTCTGCCATGCCATCTATGGCTTGCCGACGCCGATCCAATCGAGATCGCTTTCGTGCTCGAGATTTTGCAGGCGATCGAACATGTCGCCCATGTGGTCGGGAGGGCAGTGGCGGGTCAGCATCAAGAATTTCTCGCGCAGCTCTGCTCGATCGAGCGGTTGCTCCGGCGTTCCTTTGAAGTCGGCCACGCAGCGCCTGAGCACGCGCCCGTCCTTGAGAGTAACCGTGACGTCCGCCGCGAGCGGCGTGGGGCGATGCTCCGCAATCGTGATCGTCACGCGTTCGGCGAGCGAGCGGATCTGTGCGTCCCGCAGCGCGCTTTCATCGAACGAGCGCGGGTCGCGGGGGTCGCGGACGTGGGCGAGCGCGACACAGAATGGGATGCTGTATTGCGCCATCATGATGTCGGCAGGGGAGGCAATGTTGTTGACCCGCGCCATCTTGTCATTGCCGGCGATGCGGATCGCGGCGACATCTCCGGCGCCGTAGCGATGTTGGGCGCGCAGATCCAAAATCGCTTGCACGGACGTATGTGCGGTGATGTGGCAGGGAAAGCGCTTGAGCATGATCGAGCGTGTGGCGTAGCTCTCGCCCAAACTGCGGGTGAGCTCGCGCGCGTCGAATTCGCTCCCGCAGAACACGCGCAGAAATCCGAACTCGCCTTCGAGCACGCTTGCCGGCCCGGTAAAGCCCTCTCCGGCGAGGGAAGCTGCGAGCACGCCGCTCTCGGCTGCGCGCCCGAGGTGGAGACGTTTCACCATCGCACCGTTTCCCGCGCGGGCAAATTCAAGCAACCCACAGGCGAGTGAGCCGGCGATCCCGAGCGCGTTTTGCATGCGCTCGGTATCGAAATCCATCAGCTTGCTGCACGCGACTGCGGCACCGAACGGGCCGGTGGTGCCCGGCGCATGGAAGCCGCGGCCCTCGTTGCTGTGCTGCGTCGCGCGCCCGATGCGGATCATGACCTCGGCGCCGGCGACGACGGCGAGGATCAAGTCGCGACCGGCCCTTCCGCGTTCCTGGGCGAGCGCAAGTCCGGAGGCCAGCAGGGTGGCGCCGGGATGCACCCCCGTGTTCGGCCAGGTCAAATTGTCCATCTCGAAAGCATGCGCGAGCGCGCCGTTGGCCAAGGCGGCGGCCGGCGCATGCAAGCGCGCCGCGCCAGGGCCGAGAACGCGGCTGTTGCCGCCGGCGCCGTTCTTTTCCGCAAAGGAGACGATCATGCGACTCCAAGGCAGGTCATAGCCGAACACGACAGCCGCGACGGTATCCGTGATGCATTGCTTGGCGCGTTCGACGACATCAGGCGGGATGTCCTCGTAACGACACGTCGCCGCGTAACGCGCCAATTCCGCTGTCTCTTGCATGAGAGTACCGGCTGCGGTTCGGATGGGCCGATCGCTGTTCACCCAAGCGAGGGCGAACCCGCGCAGGCGACAAGCGCGCTACAATCTCTCCCTGCTCATGGCGAACGCAAGCTGATGCTTGCGCTATCCTCCTCCCTCCGGGGGTGCCGAGTTGTGCGGGACGCGGAAGCCGGCAGCGATAGGGCAGGCCCTCCCCAATGCGTCTTGAAGCCGGTCACGAGCGGTTCTAGGTTTGCGCGCCCATCCAGATCCTCCTCTGCTCTCCCTTTGAGTGAATTCTCGCGGTCTCCTGCCATGACCTCGGACAACGCGCCGGCGCGACAGAGTGGCGTATCCGGCAAGACCGTCCAGGACTACATCGATGAAACGCCGGTGTGGTCGGACGCGACGCCTCTTCGCTCTTCTCCCCTGACCGACATGCAGTGGCTGATCTGGGGATTGGCCGCCGCCGGTAAGTTTTTCGAAGGCATGGTCGTCTTCACCACCGGCGTGGCCTTGCCGTTGATGGCCGATGAGTTCGCATTGGGTGCCAGCGAGAAAGGCGTCGTTGCCGCGTCCTCGCTATTCGGCATCCTGGTCGGCGCCACGCTGTTCGGCGGCCTGGCCGACCGGTATGGCCGAAAGCAGATGTTCATCGTCGAGATGGTGCTATTCGGCATCTTCACTGCGGTGCTCACCTTCAGTCCATCCTATCTGATCGCCGTGGCCGCGCTGGTGGGAATCGGGGTCGCGCTGGGGTGCGATTATCCGACTGCCCATCTGATCATCTCCGAAAGCATTCCGAGCCGCATTCGCGGTCGCATGGTATTGGCCGCGTTCGGATTTCAGGCCGTGGGCGGCCTGGTGGGCACGGCCGTCGGTTTCCTGATCCTGTTTGAAAATCCCGACCTCGGCGCTTGGCGCTGGATGTATGCCAGCACGATCGTGCTTGCTGTTCCGGTCATCATCGGCCGTTTCTTCATCGTGCAAAGCCCGCTTTGGCTCATGTTTCATGGCCGCGTCGCGGAGGCGGAGGCGGCAACCGAGCGGCTTCTGCTGCGCGACCCTCCCTACCCGAGGGAAGTAGTTCTGCATTCCCCGCAAACGCGCGACCCGCACCGAAGAAATCTGCAGCGGACCATCCTCGCTTCCGTGCCATGGTTCCTCCAGGACCTCGGCACCTATGGGATCGGAATTTTTACCCCCACCATCCTGGCGACAATCATTGGTGCCAGCATTGCTCATCCCCGCAACACCGCCGAGCTCATTCAGAGCGACATCCTGGCCACGAAAGGCGCCGCGTTCATCGACGTGCTGCTGATCGTGGGAATCGTGTTTGCCGTGCTCTTGGCCGACCGCGTCGGCCGCATCCGGCTTCAGATTCTCGGCTTCATCGGCTGCGCGGCTGGCTTGCTGCTCGCGGCGCTGTCGCTCCACGTCAGCGGAACGGTCTCCGGCGTGCTGCTCTTCGGCGGCTTCATGCTGTTTAGCTTCATGACCAATATCGGGCCGAACGCGATGACCTACTTGATCGCGGGCGAGGTGTTTCCGACGTCAGTTCGAGGCACAGGTGCGGGTTTCGCGGCTTCGTTTGGCAAGATCGGCGCGGTGCTGACCGCGTTTCTGTTTCCGATCCTGCTCAAGGATATCGGCACCGACCTCCTTCTCTTGATCTTGGTCGGCACCAGCCTTGTGGGCGCGCTCGTCACTTGGCGCTACGCCATTGAAACGAAAGGCATCAATCTTGAGAAACTGGGCGAGAAGGGCTAGCCCCCGGCGGGCGAATGCGCTCCTGCCTAGTTCGCTGCTTTCAGCCCGAGCATGGTGCGCGCGTCGGCGGGGGTCGCGACGAAGTCGCCGAGGACCTCGACGATCTTGACCGCCTTCTCCACGAGCGCGGCGTTGCTCGGCGCGAGTTTGCCTTTCTCGAGATAGATGTTGTCCTCGAGCCCCACGCGTGGGTGGCCGCCGAGCAGAACCGCCTGCGCGACCATCGGGAATTGATGCAGCGATATGCCGAACGCAAACCACGGCGAACCCGCGGGCAGCAGGCTTCGCATGTAGGTCATGGCTTCGGTGCTCGCGGGCTGCGCCCAGGAAATGCCGAGGCAGATTTGGAACATACCCGGCGGCTTGATGTGGCCGCTCTCGATCAGGCGTTTGGCAAGCAACAAATGGCCGGTCTCGAACACTTCGAGTTCCGGCAACACGCCGGCATCGCGGATCGCAACCGCCATGGCTTCGAGGTGGGTCGGCGTGTTGATGAAGACGTAGGGGCCCATATTCATGCTGCCCATGTCGAGGCTGCAGATTTCCGGCTTGAGCGCGACGATGTGCTGAACGCGCTCCGCCGGTGTCTTCATCGTGCTTCCCGGCCCGGGTTTTTGCGGATCGTCGGCGGCCGGCACGAAGCGTGCCCCCGGCCCCGTGGTGAGATTGATGATGACGTCGTTCCCGCTTCCCCTGATCCGGTCAACGACCTCTTGGTAGAGGGAGAGGTCCATGCTGGGCCGCGTCGTCTTGGGGTCGCGCACGTGGATGTGAACGATAGCCGCGCCCGCCTTGGCCGCATCAATGGCTGACTGTGCGATCTGTTCCGGCGTCACCGGGACTGCGGGGTTGCGGCCGGGGGTATCTGCCGAGCCCGTGACCGCGCACGAAATCATTACCTTTCGCGGCATGCCGCTGCCTCCCTGTGCACTGATATTTGTTACGGCGAAGCGTAGCGCGAGGACCGGGTGGAAGCCCAGGGGTTCTCACGCGCAGCACGGCTCACAGCCGCCGAATTCAAAATTGCCGACGGGATAGTTGAGTGCGGTTCGAACTGCGCGGGGAGCGAGTTCTGACCAACCGCCGGCTTGCCTCCCATTGTGCACTGCGCTAAGCCTCCCTCGCGGCCGTCCTTGGAACGAATCCGATCTGTGACCGGGGGCGATTTCGCAAGCGCCTATGGCACCTTGGCTGCAGGCGGGCTTTCCGTACGGGGCCGGAACGTCGGAGGTCAGCTCGCCGATGAACGAACTATTGCTGGACTACCTTCCGCTCGTGATCTTCATCGCGGTTGCGCTCGCAATCGGGCTTGCGCTTCTGATCGTGCCGTTCCTCGTCGCCTACAAGGCGCCCGACCCCGAGAAGCTCTCCGCCTACGAATGCGGGTTCAATGCCTTCGATGACGCCCGCATGAAGTTCGACGTGCGCTTCTACCTCGTGGCGATCCTCTTCATCATTTTCGATCTCGAAATGACCTTCCTGTTCCCCTGGGCGGTGGCGTCGGGCGATCTCGGTCTTTACGGCTACTGGTCGATGATGGTGTTCCTTGGCGTTCTGACCGTGGGCTTCATATATGAATGGCGCAAAGGAGCGCTTGAATGGGATTAGAGAGCACGGGGGTCATCGCCCCCCCTGCCAAGGGTATCGTCGATCCGCGCACGGGGAAGCGCGCGGGCGCGGATGATGCGTTCTTCGCCGGATTGAACGGAGAGCTCGCCGATAAGGGCTTTCTCGTCACCACCGCTGACGATCTCATCATTTGGGCGCGCACCGGCTCGCTCATGTGGATGACCTTCGGGCTTGCCTGTTGCGCGATCGAAATGATGCAGATGTCGATGCCGCGCTACGACGCGGAGCGCTTCGGGTTCGCGCCGCGAGCCTCGCCGCGCCAGTCCGACGTCATGATCGTGGCCGGGACGCTGACCAACAAGATGGCGCCCGCGCTACGCAAGGTCTACGACCAGATGCCGGAACCGCGCTACGTCATTTCCATGGGCTCGTGCGCCAACGGCGGGGGTTACTACCACTATTCCTATTCGGTCGTGCGCGGCTGCGATCGCATCGTTCCGGTCGATATCTACGTGCCTGGCTGTCCGCCGACGGCCGAAGCGCTGCTGTACGGCGTGTTGCTGCTGCAGAAGAAGATCCGCCGCACCGGTACCATCGAACGCTGATGGGTTTCGCGCAATGGACGACAGGCTCGACAAACTCGGCGAGATCATCGCCGGCGCTCTCCCGGGTTCGGTCATCGGCTATCGAGTTGCGAATGGCGAGTTGACGGTCGACGCACTCGCCAGCGACATCGTCAAGATCGCCAGCTTCCTGCGTGACGACGAGCGCTGCCAGTTCTGGAGTATCATCGACGTCACTGCCGTCGACTGGCCAGGCCGCGAACGGCGCTTCGACGTCGTCTATCATTTCCTCTCGCCCAAGCAGAACCTGCGCGTGCGCGTCAAAGTCGAGACCAACGAGGCAACGCCGGTGCCCTCGATCATCGGCGTGTTTCCCGGGGCCAACTGGTTCGAGCGCGAAACTTACGATCTCTATGGCGTGCTCTTTACCGGTCATCCCGACATGCGCCGGCTGCTCACGGATTACGGTTTTGAGGGCCATCCGCTGCGGAAGGATTTTCCTCTCACCGGTTTCGTCGAGGTGCGCTACGACGATGAGCAGAAGCGCGTCGTGTACGAGCCGGTCAGGCTGACCCAGGAATTCCGCAACTTCGACTTTCTCTCCCCGTGGGAAGGTCCTGACTACCCGCTGCCGGGTGACGAGAAGGCGGGGCAGGGAAAAGGCTAGCGATGGCGCCCGAAACGGACCTGCGCAGTTTCACCATGAATTTCGGGCCGCAGCATCCGGCGGCGCACGGCGTATTGCGTTTGGTACTCGATCTCGACGGCGAGGTCATAGAACGCGTCGATCCGCATATCGGGCTTTTGCACCGCGGCACCGAGAAGCTGATCGAAGCCAAGACGTATCTGCAGGCAATCCCGTATTTCGACCGGCTCGATTACGTCGCGCCGATGAACCAGGAGCATGCGTTCTGCCTCGCGGCGGAAAAGCTGCTCGGGCTCGCCGTGCCGAAGCGGGCACAGCTCATCCGTGTGCTCTATTGCGAGATCGGGCGGCTGCTGTCGCATCTTCTCAACGTGACCACGCAGGCCATGGACGTGGGCGCGCTCACCCCTCCGCTCTGGGGTTTCGAGGAGCGCGAAAAGCTCATGGGCTTCTATGAACGCGCCTCGGGCAGCCGGTTGCATGCCGCCTATTTCCGCGTCGGCGGTGTGCATCGAGAATTACCGCCGAAGCTCATCGACGACATCGCCGCGTTTTGCGACCCGTTCCTCAAAATCTGCGACGATGTCGAGGATCTGCTGACCGATAACCGCATCTTCAAACAACGCAACGTCGACATCGGCGTGGTCACGCTGGCCGACGCCTGGGCGTGGGGCTTTTCCGGCGTGATGGTGCGCGGATCCGGCGCGGCATGGGATCTGCGCAAGGCGCAACCCTATGAATGTTACTCCGAACTCGAATTCGACATTCCGATCGGCAGGAACGGCGACAATTACGATCGCTACTGTATCCGGATGGAAGAGATGCGGCAGTCGATCAAAATCATGAAACAGTGCCTGGAGAAGCTCGGCGCCGCGGAAGGGCAGGGGCCGGTGGCGGTCGAGGATCACAAGATCGTTCCGCCCAAGCGCGCCGAGATGAAGCGCTCCATGGAGGCGCTTATCCATCATTTCAAGCTTTATACCGAAGGGTTTCACGTTCCCGCAGGCGAGGTCTACGCCGCGGTCGAAGCGCCCAAAGGCGAGTTCGGTGTCTATCTCATCGCCGACGGCGGCAACAAACCCTACAAGTGCAAGATCCGAGCGCCCGGCTTCGCCCACCTTCAGGCCATGGACTTCCTCTGCCGGGGCTACATGCTGGCCGACATCTCAGCGATCCTCGGTTCGCTCGACATCGTATTCGGGGAGGTCGATCGCTGATGGCCGTGCGTCGTCTCGCCGATTCCGCGATCCAGCCCAAGAGCTTCGCCTTCACGGCCGAGAATCTCGACTGGGCCAAACGCGAGATCGCTAAATATCCGGAAGGCAGGCAGCACTCCGCGATCATCGCGCTGCTTTGGCGCGCGCAGGAGCAGGCTGGCGGCTGGCTCCCGCAAAAGGCGATCGAACACGCCGCCGATGTCCTCGGCATGCCGAAGATGCGCGCGCTCGAGGTCGCGACCTTTTACACGATGTTCAATCTCGCGCCGGTCGGCCACTTCCATGTCCAGCTCTGCGGCACGACGCCTTGCGTCCTGCGCGGAGCCGACAAGCTGATCAAGCTCTGCCACGACAAGATCGGCGAGCCGCTCGAAGTGACGGCCGACGGCAAGCTCTCCTGGATCGAGGTCGAATGCCTCGGCGCTTGCGTGAACGGGCCGATGGCGCAGATCAGCGTGAACGCGCCTGGTCCGCAGGCCAATTACGATTATTATGAAGACCTTACGCCGGAGAGCTTCACTAAAATCTTGGACGACCTCGTGGCCGGCAAAACGGTGAAGCCCGGCCCGCAGGTCGCACGGCAACTTTCCGCGCCCAGCGGCGGTCCCACCACGCTTACCGATTCCGCGCTCTATGCGCGCAGCAATGGCGGGCAGCCGCACGAGCCAGCGTTGAGCGATGCCGAGGCCAAAAAGCCGGGCGAGCCGGCGAATGTACGCGACGCGGCGACGCCGAAGCCTCCCACGGGCGATTCATCGAGACGGCCCTGATGCTCGAGGACAAGGACCGCATCTTCACCAATCTCTACGGCCTTCATGACTGGGGCCTCGAGGGCGCCCGGGCGCGCGGTGCTTGGGACGGCACGAAAGCCATCCTCGAGAAGGGGCGCGACGGGATCATCAATGAGGTGAAGGCCTCGGGCCTGCGCGGACGCGGCGGTGCAGGCTTCCCGACCGGACTCAAATGGTCGTTCATGCCCAAGCAGTCCGACGGGCGGCCGCATTATCTCGTCGTCAACGCCGACGAATCCGAGCCCGGCACCTGCAAGGATCGCGAGATCATGCGGCACGATCCGCATCTCCTCGTCGAAGGTTGCCTCATCGCTGGATTCGCCATGGGGGCGCACACCTGCTTCATCTACATTCGCGGCGAATTCGTGCGCGAGCGCGAGCGCCTTCAGGCTGCGGTCGATCAAGCCTACGAGGCCAATCTGATCGGCAAGAACAATATCCACGGCTTCCCCTTCGATATCATCGTGCACCACGGCGCGGGCGCCTACATCTGCGGCGAGGAGACGGCGCTCCTGGAAAGCCTCGAAGGCAAGAAGGGCCAGCCGCGCCTCAAACCGCCGTTCCCGGCCAATGTCGGCGTCTACGGGTCTCCGACCACAGTCAATAACGTCGAGTCGATCGCGGTGGTGCCGGACATCTTGCGGCGCGGCGCCCACTGGTTTTCCAGCATCGGGCGGCCGAACAATACCGGCACCAAACTGTTCTGCGTTTCCGGCCACGTGGAGCAGCCGTGCACGGTCGAGGACGCCATGGGCGTGCCTTTGCGTGAGTTGCTCGACAGGCATTGCGGGGGCGTGCGCGGCGGCTGGGACAACTTGCTCGCCGTCATTCCCGGCGGCTCCTCGATGCCGCTGATCCCGGCGCACCAATGCGAGCATCTGATCATGGATTTCGACGGCTTGCGGGAATTCAAATCCGCACTCGGCACGGCCGCCGTGATCGTGATGGACAAATCGACCGACATCGTCCGCGCCATGGCCCGCATCTCGTACTTCTACAAGCACGAGAGCTGCGGTCAGTGCACGCCCTGCCGGGAGGGCATGGGCTGGATGTGGCGGGTGCTCACCCGCATGGCGGAGGGCCGCGCGCAAAAGCGCGAGATCGACATGCTCATGGAGGTTACGACCCAGATCGAGGGCCACACCATCTGCGCGTTCGGGGACGGTGCAGCATGGCCGGTGCAGGGCCTGCTGCGCCATTTCAGGCACGAGATCGAGCGGCGCATCGACGAATACAGCGCAAACCCGCATCCCGAACCGGTGCGGGTTGCGGCGGAGTAATGCAGAGGACGTCCCTATGACAGCGCTCCATCTGGCCCAACTCAATATCGGCCGCTTGCGCCATGAAATCGGCGACCCGCGCATGGCGGACTTCGTCGACAATCTTGCCTTCGTGAACGGCTTGGCCGAGCGCAGCCCGGGCTTTGTCTGGCGCTATCAGGATGACAGCGGAAGCGCCATCGACACGCGGCCGTTCGACGGCGACCCGCGCATGGCGATCAACCTCTCGGTATGGGACAGCGTCGAGGCGCTCGAGCGGTTCGTTTGGCAGACCGTGCACAAACGCTTCTATGGCCGCCGCCACGAGTGGTTCGAGCGGATGGATGGGCGCTACTTCGTGATGTGGTGGGTGCCGGCGGGACATCGACCGACGGTACAAGAGGCGGTCGAGCGACTTGGGCACTTGTGCCAGCACGGACCCAGCGAGCACGCCTTCGGCTGGGAAAGCTTGCCGGCGGCACAGTTATGGAAGGCGGCGCGGTGCGCTTGACGGATAAAGGATACGAGCGGTGACCAAGCTCATCGTCGACGGAAAAGAGATCGACGTTCCGCCGGACTACACGTTGCTGCAGGCGTGCGAGGCCGCGGGGGCGGAAATCCCGCGATTCTGCTTCCACGAGCGGCTCTCGATCGCCGGCAATTGCCGTATGTGCCTGGTCGAGTTGAAGGGCTCGCCGAAGCCGGTGGCCTCCTGCGCTTGGGGCGTGCGCGACTGCCGGCCGGGGCCGAACGGCGAGCCGCCCGAAGTCCTTACCAAGACGCCGATGGCGCGCAAGGCACGCGAGGGCGTGATGGAATTCCTGCTGATCAACCATCCGCTCGATTGCCCGATCTGCGACCAGGGTGGGGAGTGCGATCTGCAGGATCAGGCCATGGCCTATGGCGTCGATTCCAGCCGCTTCAAGGAGAACAAGCGCGCAGTCGAGGACAAATACGTGGGCGTCCTCGTCAAGACCGTCATGAACCGCTGCATCCATTGCACGCGTTGCGTTCGCTTTATGACCGAGGTCGCGGGCGTGCCGGAACTCGGCGCCATCGGCCGCGGCGAGGACACGGAGATCACGACCTACCTGGAGCAGGCGATGACGTCCGAGCTGCAGGGCAACGTGGTCGATCTCTGTCCCGTCGGCGCGCTCACCTCCAAGCCCTATGCGTTCGCCGCACGTCCCTGGGAGCTCAACAAGACCGAGTCGATCGACGTCATGGACGCGGTCGGCTCGGCCATTCGCATCGATACTCGCGGACGCGAGGTCATGCGCATCCTTCCCCGCGACAATGACGACGTGAACGAGGAGTGGATTTCCGACAAGACCCGACACGTGGTCGACGGCTTGCGCACGCAGCGCCTTGATCAGCCATACATTCGCGAAAACGGCCGGCTCTATTCGGCCTCGTGGCAGGACGCCTTCGACGCAATTGCCGCCAAGGTGAAGCAGGCGGATCCCAAACGCATGGGCGCAATCGTCGGCGATCTTGCCGCGCTCGAGGAAACCTTCGCACTCAAGGATTTGATGACGCGACTGGGCGTCGGCAACCTCGATTGCCGGCAGGACGGCGCGGTGCTCGAGCCGACATGGGGAAGGGCAACCTATCTCTTCAACGCCACCATTGCCGGAATCGAGCAGGCCGATGCCTTGCTCATCGTCGGCTCCAATCCGCGGCACGAAGCGGCCCTACTGAACGCGCGCATCCGCAAGCGCTGGCGCATGGGTGGCTTCCCGATCGGTCTGATCGGCGAACGGGCCGACCTCACCTATCCTTACGATTATCTCGGCGCAGGACCGCAGACGCTCTCGGACGTGGCGTCAGGCGCGCACGAATTCGGCACCGTGCTCAAGCAGGCCAGCCACCCGCTGGTGATCGTGGGCATGGCCGCGCTGGCGCGCCCCGACGGCGGGGCCATCGCCTCGCTCGCGGCGCGCGCCGCGCAAGTCAACGGCAAGGACGATTGGAACGGCTATTCGGTCTTGCATACCGCGGCGGCGCGGGTGGGCGCGCTCGACCTCGGCTTCGTGCCCGGGCCGGGCGGCCGCAGGGCAGCCGAGATGGCGGCGGCCGGCGCGGTTGATCTTGTCTTCCTGCTTGGCGCTGACGAGATCGACGTCGCCCCCGGCGCGTTCGTCGTTTATCTCGGCACGCACGGCGATGCCGGCGCGCACCGTGCTGATGTCATCCTCCCCGGGGCGGCTTACCCGGA
>Ga0081455_10004132_pt1 | contig 16411 bp, 11 predicted proteins | sample TabmetS3T2R1_FD_70207 | JGI IMG/M metagenome (GOLD analysis project Ga0081455, IMG submission 70207) | Tabebuia heterophylla rhizosphere microbial communities from the University of Puerto Rico - S3T2R1 | ecosystem: Host-associated > Plants > Roots > Rhizosphere ... | reverse complement strand
CTCGAATTACCGTGTTCGGCGTCGGCGGCGCCGGCGGTAACGCGGTCAACAACATGATCACGGCGGGACTGCAGGGCGTCGACTTTGTCGTCGCCAACACCGACGCGCAAGCGCTCACGATGTCGAAGGCCGAGCGCATCATTCAGATGGGCGCGCAGGTCACCGAGGGCCTCGGCGCGGGTTCACAGCCGGAAGTAGGGCGCGCCGCGGCGGAAGAGGTGATCGATGAAATTCGCGATCACCTCACCGGAGCGCACATGGTGTTCGTCACGGCCGGCATGGGGGGCGGCACCGGTACAGGCGCCTCTCCGATCGTTGCCAAGGTCGCGCGAGAACTCGGTATTCTGACGGTCGGCGTGATTACCAAGCCGTTTCATTTCGAAGGTCAACGGCGCATGCGCTTTGCCGAAGCCGGCATCGTCGAATTGCAGAAGGTGGTCGACACCCTGTTGATCATCCCGAATCAGAACCTCTTCCGGGTCGCCAACGAAAAAACCACCTTTGCCGATGCCTTCGCCATGGCCGACCAGGTCTTGTATTCAGGCGTTGCCTGCATCACCGACCTGATGGTCAAGGAAGGCCTGATCAATCTTGATTTTGCCGATGTACGCGCCGTCATGCGCGAGATGGGCAAGGCGATGATGGGTACCGGCGAAGCGTCGGGCGAGAAACGCGCGCTGACCGCCGCCGAAGCGGCGATATCCAATCCGCTGATCGACGACGCCTCGATGAAGGGCGCCAGGGGTTTGTTGATCTCGATTACAGGCGGCAAGGATCTCACGCTGTACGAGGTCGACGAAGCGGCCACTCGCATTCGCGAGGAAGTCGATCAGGATGCCAACATCATCGTTGGCGCGACATTCGATGAAAGCCTCGAAGGCATTATTCGAGTCTCGGTTGTCGCAACCGGAATCGATAGTCCAGGAGCGGCCGCTCGCCAGGCCGGCCCGACGGAAAGCGCCCTCAGGGAACTCGCCGGCAAGATGCGCAGTGACAGCCGTCGAATCGCTGACCGAATCGAGCGCGCGCCGGTTCATGCCCCGCCTTCGCTCGAATCGGCGGCCCACGCCGCGGTCGCCGCGGCGATCCTGCCGACGGCGATCGAGGATGTATCAATTCGGCCGATGCCGGTGAAGCCTTCGCTCTTTGAGCCGACTCAAGCCGAATCGCCTGCTCCCGAGCCTCAGATGCCGGCTACGTATATTCCGCCGGCCCCGGAACGCTACGCCCGCGCCCCGCGTATGCCGCGCATCGACGAACTGCCTTTGCCGGCACAGAACGAAATTCGGGCCCAACGTGGCGAACTTGGCGATGATCACCCTGAAAAACGCCGTATGACGCTCATGCAGAGGCTTGCTTCAGTTGGCATTGGCCGGCGGGCGGATGCGGAGCCGCCGGCGCCTCCTCCCATGCCCGGGGCCGCGCGGCCCATGCCGCAATATGAGCGTCCAGCGCAACGTCCTACGGCACGGCAGCCGGAAGGCCGGCCGGCCGAGCCGGTCTCCGAATATGCCCGGAGGGCGACCCCACAGGGTCTGGATACCCACGGCCGCACGGCACCTGTGCATAATTCGGCTGAGGAGGATCAACTCGACATCCCGGCTTTCCTCCGACGCCAGGCGAATTGACGGGCGTCTTACGATATCGGCCCCACTCCGCTGCCGAGGAGCGGGGCCGTTTTGTTTCTTTGTAATGCGCTGAAAACACTTGTATTTTTAAGTTGTAAACCGGCCCGTCTGATAGACAAAGTCTCCAGCGGCGATCCCCCCGGGGCGCAATTGTGGTGATCAGCCGCCATGGCCGCGGGAATTGCGGCAAAAAAGCAGTAACAGTTGGTAAGAAAGCGTGAGTTGGAGAAGCTCTGAGTCGGGCCTAAGTTTCAGGTGCGAAAGGGACATTCGCGCTAATGGGGATTTCCGCCCGGGCTATCGGGCGGCTTGGGACTAACGGCAGAAATGTGGCCCACCAGGGGCCGCGGGGACGGGGCCGCACGGCACTCAAACGGCCGGGCGGAAGTCGGGGTAGATGAAGGGCGCAAAGCAAACAACGCTACGCCACCAGGTCGCCGTTTCGGGCATCGGCGTCCATTCTGGGCTTCCCGTTACGCTTACGCTGCATCCTGCCGACGACGATAGCGGAATCATTTTCCAACGCATTGCCGGCTCTATCGAGCGCGAGATTCGCGCCGACGTTCGCGCGGTCACGGCGACAGAGTTCGCAACCGTTCTTGGCGATTCCAGAGGTCCGCTATGCTCGACCGCCGAGCACCTGCTGGCGGCATTGCGAGGCCTTTATGTCGATAACGTCGTTATCGAGATCGACGGACCCGAAGTCCCCATCATGGATGGCAGTGCTGCCGGGTTTGTCGATGCCATCGACCAGGCCGGCCTTACCGCACGCGCGCTGCCGCGCCGCTACATCGAAGTGCTTAAGCCGATTACCGTGGCCAAGGACGGCGCCTATGGCGAATTGCGGCCTTACCAGCACGGCTTCCGGGTCGAAGCCGAGATCGACTTCGATCACCCCCTGATTGGCCAACAGGCGCTTTCGCTGGACATCGAGCCCGAAACATTCCGCCGGGAAATCGCGCGTGCCCGCACGTTCGGCTTTATGCGCGACGTGGCCAAGCTCTGGAGTGCCGGCTACGCCCTTGGTGCCTCGTTTGAGAATACCCTAGTCATCAGTGGGGACCGGGTGCTCAATCCCGAGGGCTTGCGGTTTGCAGACGAGTTCGTCCGCCACAAGATCCTCGATGCCATCGGCGATCTGGCGCTCGCCGGTCAACCGCTCCTTGCCGCTTACAAGACCATTCGCGGTGGGCACAGGCTGAACCATGCCGTTCTGTCCGCCTTGATGGCCGATCCAAAGGCTTGGCGGGTCGTCGAGGCGGCCTCGGAACCTGCGCGGCGCACGCGTGGCCACGCCCATGTCGTTACCGGCCTGGTAGCGCCGGCTTACAGGCCCGAAGTGGCCTGAACCCTCGCAATTTCGCCTAAACTGTCGCCTTAATCCGGGCCGATTGTCGGCTTAGTCGCATGGCGAAATTGGCCATTTTCGGATAAACCGGCGCGCATTGCCTGTGCCGGGACAGATCGTTGCTAAGCTTTGGGGGAAGCGAACGTCGCGTGAATGAGTTTGTGTCCAGGATTCTAATGGTCAGGACGATGCGCAAGCCTGCCGCAGCCGCGACTGCGCCGGCAGATTCGGGACGCCGGACGGGTATTGCTCGCACGCTGCCGGTCATCGTGCTCGCTGCCAGTCTGGGTGCGTGCAGTAGCTTCGATTTTTTCGCCAAAAAAGATGACACGGCCCCCGATGCGCCGGCCGACCGGCTTTACAACGAGGGGCTCTACCTTCTGAATGCCAAGAAGGATCCAAAGCAGGCGGTCAAGAAGTTCGAAGAGGTCGACCGCCAGCACCCGTACTCCGAGTGGGCACGCAAGTCCCTGATCATGACGTCGTATGCGTACTATCAGGCGGGCGAGTACGACGACTGTGTCAATGCGGCGAAACGCTATATTACGCTGCATCCCGGTGGGGCCGATGCTGCGTATGCGCAGTATCTGATCGGCTCGTCGTATTTCGATGAAATTCCAGACATTACCCGCGATCAGGCGCGCACCGAAAAAGCACTCGGCGCACTTGACGAAGTCGTCCGCAAATATCCAGGCAGCGAATATGCCGTCAGCGCCAAGCAAAAAATAGAAGTCGCCCGCGATCAATTGGCCGGCAAGGAAATGGAGATCGGCCGCTATTACATGAAGAAGAAGGATTACACCGGCGCCATCAACCGCTTCAAAGTGGTCGTCACCAAATTCCAGACGACGCGTCACGTCGAGGAAGCGCTGATGCGGTTGACCGAATCCTACATGGCACTCGGCATAGTTGACGAGGCCCAGACGGCGGCCGCGGTTCTTGGGCATAATTTCCCTGACAGCTCCTGGTACAAACACGCTTACGCGCTAGTGAAGACCAGCGGCGTCGAGCCGAAGGAAAATCAGGGTTCCTGGATCAGCAAGGCCTTCAAACGCATCGGCTTGGGTTAGCCGCTCGCTCGAGATTTACCCACATCGTCTTGGCCGGGCTTGTCCCGGCCACCGTCGTCTTTGATTATGCGGAATCGCAGGAGTGCATGCCCGGCCCCCGACCCGGGCGTGGTCACTCCAGAATAGTGAGACCATGCTCTCCCGACTTTCGATCCGCGACATCGTTCTGATCGACCGGCTCGACATCGACTTCGCGGACGAGCTTGCCGTGCTGACCGGCGAGACCGGCGCCGGCAAATCGATCCTGCTCGATGCCTTTGCTTTGGCATTAGGCGGGCGCGGGGACCAGTCGCTGGTGCGGCAGGGTATGGAGCAAGGTCAGGTTACTGCGGCGTTCGAGGTTGCACGCGATCATCCGGCGCGGGCCGTTCTCGCAGCCGACGCTATCTCGGTCGAAGATGAACTGATCCTCCGTCGCGTGCAGTTCGCCGACGGACGCACCCGCGCTTTCATCAACGACCAGCCGGTGAGCGTCCAAATTCTCAAGCAAGTCGGCAATTCGCTCGTCGAGATCCACGGCCAACACGATGAGCGGGCCCTGATCGACGCCGGGACGCATCGCCGCCTGCTCGACGCTTTCGGCGGGCTCGAAGGCCAGGCGGCAAAGGTCGAGGCTTTATGGACGGTGCGGCAGGAGGCGCAGGCTGCAGCCGAAATTCATAAATCCGAAGTCGAGCGGGCGAAGCGCGAGGGCGATTGGCTGCGTCACGCGGTCGATGAGCTCAACAAGCTCGCACCGCAAGCTGGCGAAGAGACCACGCTTGCCGAGCGGCGCACCGTCATGATGCAGACTGAGAAAGTCGCGGAGGACTTGCGCAATGCGCACGAGGTTATCGCCGGCGTCCATTCCAGCGTGCCCGCGCTTTCGGGCGTGATCCGGAAGCTCGAGCGGCGCGCGGCGCAGGCGCCCGGCCTAGTCGAGCCGACAGTGAAAGCCCTTGATGCAGCCTTGGCCGCACTCGATGAAACGCGGTCTCAGCTCGAAGCGGCCCTGCGCGCGGCCGATTTCGATCCTGCCGAACTCGAGCGCATCGAGGAACGGCTGTTCGCGCTTCGCGCGGCGGGACGCAAATACAATGTGCCGGTCGACGAGCTGTCCGCAATGGCTCGTAAATATAATGGAGACATCGCGCTCATTGATGCCGGCGAGGAAAAGCTCAAGGCGCTGGAGGCCGCCGCTGCACAAGCCGAGGCCGCCTACCGCTCCGCGGCCCAGGCACTGTCGCAGGCACGCGGCAAGGCGGGCGCCGCTCTCGACAAGGCCGTCAACGGCGAACTCAAGCCGCTCAAGCTGGAGCGAGCGAAATTTTTCAGCCGAATCGACAGCGACCAGGGTGCCGCCGGCCCGCATGGCATCGACCGGGTGGAATTTTGGGTGCAGACCAATCCTGGCACGCGACCGGGACCGTTGATGAAGGTTGCGTCCGGCGGCGAGCTGGCGCGCTTTCTGCTCGCCTTGAAGGTGGCGCTGGCCGACCGCGGCTCGGCGCCCACGCTCGTGTTCGACGAGATCGACACCGGCGTGGGCGGTGCCGTGGCGGATGCGATCGGCATGCGTCTCGCCAAATTGGCCCGCGGTGTTCAGGTGCTTGCTGTCACGCACGCGCCCCAGGTCGCAGCTCGCGCCGGCAGACATTATCTCATCACCAAGGATACGCTCGAGAAAGGCAAGCGGGTTGCGACCCGCGTCACCGAGCTGGCATCGGAGCGACGGCGCGAGGAGATCGCCCGCATGCTGGCGGGGGCCGAGATCACCAACGAAGCGCGCGCTGCAGCCGAACGGCTGATGAAGGCCGCGAGTTGACACCTTCAAGCCATTCCGGCGCGCCCTGGAATGATTGCGAATAATAGTATGCCCGCCAAAGACGCAACGAATATCTCAGTGGCTGATCTCAGCGAAGTGCAGGCAAAGGCCGAGCTGAAACGGCTCGCAGCTGAAATCGCGGCGCACGACAAGCGTTACTACCAGCAGGATGCACCGACCATAACAGACGCGGAATACGACGCCCTGCGCCGACGCAATGCCGCGATTGAGGCCCGCTTTCCGGAACTGGTCCGTCCGGACTCGCCGTCGCAACGCGTTGGTGCGGCGCCGACCGGAAAATTCAAGAAAGTGCGGCACGCGGTGCCGATGCTGTCGCTCGACAATGCCTTTAGCGATGAAGACGTCCTTGATTTCGTCGCCCGCATTCGCCGCTTCCTGAGACTGGGCAACGATGAGAAGATTGCCTTCAGCGCGGAGCCGAAGATCGACGGTCTCTCGATGTCCCTGCGCTACGAAGACGGCGAACTTGTCACTGCTGCGACGCGCGGCGACGGCGCCGAGGGCGAGGACGTCACCGCCAACATCCGCACGCTCGAGGATGTGCCGAAAAGGCTCAAGGGCCGCGATGTGCCGAAGGTCTGCGAGGTGCGCGGCGAGGTCTACATGACCAAGCACGCATTCCTTGCCCTCAACGAACGGCAGAAGGCGGCGGGCGGTCAGATATTTGCCAATCCGCGGAATTCCGCCGCAGGCTCCCTGCGGCAGAAGGATCCCGCCATTACCGCCTCACGGCCTCTCGGATTTTTTGCCTATGCCTGGGGCGAAATGAGCAAAATGCCGGCCGACACGCAGTCCGGCATGATCAAGTGGTTCGAGTCCTGCGGCTTCAAGACCAATCCGCTCGCCCGGCTCTGCCGCTCCACCGAGGAGCTGATGTCCTTCCATCACGAGATCGAGGAAAGTCGAGCCGAACTCGACTACGACATCGATGGCGTTGTTTACAAAGTCGACCGGATCGACTGGCAGGAACGGCTCGGCGTCGTGTCGCGCGTGCCGCGCTGGGGCATCGCGCACAAGTTTCCGGCCGAGCGCGCGATCACCGTTCTCAAAGGAATTGAGATTCAGGTTGGCCGCACCGGCGCGTTCACGCCGGTGGGCAAGCTGGAGCCGGTCAGCGTCGGCGGCGTGATCGTGCAAAACGTCACGCTGCACAACGAGGATTACATCAAGGGCATCGGCGGTGGGAGCGAGCAATTGCGCGGCGGCCGCGACCTTCGCATCGGCGACACGGTCGTGGTGCAGCGGGCAGGGGACGTGATCCCGCAGATTGTCGATGTCGTCGCCGACAAGCCGCGCGGAAAAGAGAAGTACCAGTTTCCGACCAGGTGCCCGTGCCCGCTTAAAACGAAGGTGGTGCGCGAGGAAACCGCGACCGGCGAGGAAGGCGCCCGCGCCCGCTGCACCGGCGAATTCGCCTGCCCGTATCAGAAGATTCAGCATCTGATGCTTTTCGTGTCGCGCCGTGCATTCGATATCGAAGGCCTGGGCGAGAAACAGATCGAACTGTTTTTCGAGAACGAATGGGTCAAGGAACCGGCCGATATCTTCACATTGGAAAAGAAGCACAGGAGCGACTTGCTCGGGCAGGAAGGGTTCGGCGAAACCTCGGTGCGCAACCTGTTCAACGCAATCGAGGCGCGGCGCAGGATCGCGCTTGACCGGTTCATCTACGCGCTTGGCATTCGTCACGTCGGGGAGACAACCGCGCTTGCGCTCGCGCGCGGCTATGGCTCATGGAAAGCCTTCCACGATGCCGCCCTGAGGATCGCCAAGGAGGATGCGGAGGCTGCCGCCGAGATGGACGCGCTCGATCAGATCGGCGATACGGTCATCGAAGCGGTGAAGGCCTATTTCGGCGAAAGCCATAACCGCGGCGTCGTCGATTGGCTGACTAAGCAGGTCGCCATCCTCGATGCGGAAAAGCCGAAGACGAACACCGCAGTTGCCGGCAAGACGGTAGTGTTCACGGGCGCGTTGGAGAAAATGACGCGCGAGGAAGCCAAGACCCAGGCCGAGCGCCTTGGCGCCAAAACAGCCGGTTCCGTTTCCCGGAAAACGGATTATGTGGTCGCCGGACCCGGCGCCGGCTCCAAGCTGGCGGAGGCCAAGAAGCTTGGCGTGACGGTGCTGACCGAGGATGATTGGCTTAAGCTGATCGGCGCGTGACCGTTATTGATGGTCCCCGCTTGCGCGGGGACGAACGGTTGCGATCAACGCCGCCTACAACGGGTTTGTCGCCTTCTCGAGCCATTTGCGCGTCGGGGCATCGACGAGCGGGCCGAGCACCTCGTGCACGCGCTCATGATAGCTGTCGACCCAGGCGCGTTCCTTGCGGGTTAGCATGCGCGCGTCGATCAGTCGGCGGTCGATCGGCGACAGCGTCAATGTCTCGAAGGTGTTGAGGGGCTTTTCAGCGCCGGTGGGCTCGGGCGCGGCGATCACCAGCACGAGATTCTCAATGCGAATGCCGTAGGCGGCCGTTTTGTAATAGCCAGGCTCGTTCGACAGGATCATGCCGCGCCGAAGAGGCACAGTGCCAAGCTTCGATATACGTGCCGGGCCCTCATGGACCGACAGATAGCTGCCCACGCCATGACCCGTTCCATGATCGAAATCGAGGCCGGCCTGCCACAGCGCCGTTCGTGCCAGCGGGTCGAGCTGGGCGCCCGTCGTGTTCTCAGGAAACACAGCGGTTGCGATAGCGATATGGCCCTTAAGCACGCGCGTGAAACGGTCGCGCATCTCCTCACTCGGCTCGCCGACGATGATCGTTCGCGTAATGTCGGTGGTGCCGTCTTCATATTGCGCGCCGGAATCGATCAGGAAGAGCTCGTTCATTCCGATGCGCCGGTTTGACGTGCGCGTAACGCGATAGTGCACGATGGCGCCATTCGGGCCCGCTCCGGCAATGGTAGGAAAGGAGATGTCCTTGAGCGCGCCCGTGTCGCGGCGGAAGCTTTCGAGTGCAGCGACTGCGTCGATTTCAGTCAGCTTGCCGGACGGCGCTTCCTTGTCGAGCCACGCCAGGAATCGCGCCACCGCCACGCCATCGCGCTTGTGAGCGGCGCGGCTGCCGACGATTTCGGCGTGGTTCTTCGTGGCCTTCAAAGAAGCGATCGGATCTGGCCCGCGCTGCGGCTTGCCGCCGTGGTCGCTGATCAGCCGCGTCAAAGCCTCGGAAGCGGTCGCCTGGTCGAGCCGGATGGTCTTATCCTTGAGCCTGTCAAGATCGCGGGCGAGATCATCCGGTCCGCGCACGTCGGTGAATTCCTCCAGCGCGTGACGAACATTGTTGCTGAGCTTGGCCGTCTCGACATAGAGCGCTGGCCTGCCTTCCAGCGGGACCACCGCGAACGCGAGCGCAAGGGGCGTATACGTGACGTCCGCGCCGCGAATATTGAACGCCCAGGCGACATTCTGCGGATCCGATACGAGAAGAGCGTCGGCTCGCAGCTTTTTCAGCTCGGCGCGGACGCGCTTGATCTTGTCAGGCGCAGCTTCGCCGGCGAGTTTGATCTCGCGCAATGTCACCGGGCCGACTGGCGGAGCAGGGCGATCCCGCCAGAGGGCATCAATCGGGTTGCTATCTGTCGCAACCAGTTCCGCTCCCACGACCGCGCAAGCCCTTTTCAGCTTTTCAACGTGGTCGCTGGTGTGCAGCCAGGGATCGTAGCCAAGCTTCGCATTCGGTTTCAGGTTTTGCTCGAGCCATTGCTCCGGCGGGTGGTCGACCAGGTGCTCGATGGAAAAAATATTGCCGTCAACCTGGCTGTTTGCCTGCACGGTGTAGCGTCCGTCGACGAATAGCGCCGCACGGTCGCCCAGAATCACGGCGGTCCCGGCCGAACCGGTGAACCCGGTAAGCCAGGCCAGGCGCTCTTCGCTTGCAGGCAGATATTCGTTTTGCTGGCGGTCGGCGCGCGGCACGACGAACCCGTCGAGGCCGCGGCGCTTCACCTCGGCACGCAGTTCGGCGACACGCGCGGCGCTCTGTGCGCGCTCGCTCGAATCATCGAACGTCTGGAAGCGGGCCTCAAACATCGAAGCGACTCTACCGTCCTGCGCGTTCCGGGCAATGCAGGCATGCGAGAAACGGAAAAAGCAACGCGCGGAAGCATAAGCGCAAGATTGGTGAAAATTCTTGCTCCGCCGCCGGCACAAAGCCGGCGCCCCATTCAAAATTTGTGCACCGCATCTATTGGACATGCTCATGGTTAAGATTTCCGTAAATGATCAATCGATTCATGCCGGATTTACAGGGCAACCATGCAAGGCCGCACATACTGGCGGCTGCGACGAGAGTTATATTGCAGTGCAATAGGTCGAAGCGATGTTACGGCGTTGCCGGTGCTTCGATGACGAGAAGGAGATGTGAAAATGGTTGCCGTCACTTATGGAGTTACCCGCCTACCCGCTGCCAAAGCTGCCGAGCGCGCCAAAGCTGCCGCGCCGCGCAAGAACGTTTTCATTCGTTTCGTGGATGCGCTCGTCGCCTCGCGCATGAAGCAAGTCCATCGCGAAATTGCAAGGCATGCGCATCTGTTGCCGTACACGCTCGACGAGCGCGGCAATCGCGTGATTAGCAGCGTTGACAAGCTGCCGTTCAGCGGCTGATCGCAGCCGCTTCGCCAGCGAAGCCGCCCCGGTGTCCCCGGCCGGGGCGGTTTTGTTTTGTGGACGCCGGCCGGCGCATGACCAAGGTAATCCACCCCTGAAGCATGATCCGCCGTTCAAGTCTCAGCCCCTGGGCGCGGTAAGTGGCAAGAACAGCATTGGCATGACCGGGCAGCAGACCCGACAGCACCATGCGCGCGCCGGGGGCTGCGAGCTTGCGCAGCGGCACGGCCAGCCTTGTAAGCGGCGTCATCAGGATATTGGCAAGGACAAGATCGTATGGCGCGCGCGCCCTGATGGCCTGCGCGCCGGCTCCGGCCGCGCGTACGAATGTGATCATCGACGCGGCGTGGTTGAGGTGCGCATTGGCTCGGCCAGACCGGACCGCGACCGGATCGATATCGCCCGCGACGGCATGGGTGCGCCACAAGCGCGCCACTGCGATTGCCAGCACGCCGGTCCCGGTGCCGACATCGAGCACGCGCCGTGCCTTCCGCCTCTTTGCCAGATCGCCGAGCGCGAGCAGGCAGCCCAGCGTCGTGCCGTGATGACCTGTGCCGAAGGCGAGGGCGGCCTCGATTTGAATGCCGATGTCGTTGGCTCTTAACCCGCCGCGCGCATGCGCGCCATGAACTACGAAACGGCCGGCGTGGATCGGCTTGAGTCCGGCGAGGCTCTGCGCCACCCAGTCGCGGTCGGCGACGGGCTCGATCCTGAGCGCATCAGCCGCTGCCTCCCCCGCCGCCAACTTGACCAGTTCGCGTAAACCGGTTTCGTCGGGCGCACTGCGGAAATGAATCGCGACGTGCCAGCGTCCATCATCGCCCTCGAACGCGGCGCAAGCTGTATCCTCGGCATCGAGGCTTTCGCCGAGATAAGCGGCAAGCCGGCGGGCGGTTGGCTCGTCGCAGGTGAGTCGTGCGACCGTGGTGGGCGCCTTCATGCGGCGCAAGTTCGCCCTTCGCATTCGCGCGCGCAATGGTTATCTAGGCGCTGTGACCATCGAAAGAGCCCATTCCACCTAGATCGAAGCCCTTGCTCTGGCCCGCCGCAGCGGCTGGCCGGACGATTTGCGCGTGCTGCTCGCCCGCTATCCGCGCGAGCAATGGGACTCTCACGCCAACCTCGGCGCCATGGCCCGCTTCTGGCTGTCGCGCCACGCCATGTTTCGCGAGCTATCCGGAGGGATCGGACAGATCACGGCGCAGTTTCGCGCCGGACAGATTCCGCCGGCCGAATTCGTCCGCCAGTTTGTGCCGCGGCTGCAGTTCATGCTCGACCAGCTGAACGTGCATCATCAGATCGAGGACCTGCATTACTTCCCGATCTTTCGCGATGCAGACGCCCGCCTGACCCGCGGATTCGAGGTGCTGGAAGGCGATCATCACCACATCCACTCCGACATGGCGCGTACGGCGGAAACGGCCAACGCATTACTGCTGGCGCTGCAAGGAGATGCTGACAAACTGCGCCGCTGTGGCGACGACTATGCGGATGCGAGCGGATTGCTGGTGAAGGGACTGATGCGGCATCTCGACGATGAGGAAGATCTGATCGTGCCGCTGATCCTCGACCGCGGAGAGGACGCGCTCGGCGTGGCGCACGGATAGTTTGTCATTCGATATGTATTTTTGGTCATTCCGGGGTGCGCCGAAGGCGCAAACCCGGAATCCAGAACGATTGAACAGAGTTATGTTTTACGTCTACCTGCTTGCAAGTCAAAAAGATGGAACACTTTATTTGGGTGTCACCAATAACCTCGTGCGTCGCGTTTATGAACATAAAGAGAAACTATTGCCCGGATTTACGTCACGGTACGACGTGCGTCGTCTTGTATGGTTTGAAACTTATGATGATCCGAGGACGGCCATTCAGCGCGAAAAAGAAATCAAAAAGTGGCGACGCACGTGGAAATCGAACTGATCCAGAAAGAGAACCCAGACTGGAAAGATCTTTATCCGCAAATTGCAGGCTAGAGCACGTTGCTGGATTCCGGGTCCGGCGCTAACGCGCCGTCCCGGAATGACCGCAGGTTCGACTCTCGTTAGTCATTCCGGGGCGCCGCCGAAGCCGCGAACCCGGAATCCAGATGCAACTGCGACACGTGGTGTTGGATTGCGGGTCCGGCGCTGACGCGCCGTCCCGGAATGACGAAGGTAGCCGAACTTCTAATGCCGCTTGAAGTACTGGATCTCGCGCTCGTGCTTGAGCGCGGCGCTCCTGGTGGCGAAAGTGCCTAGGTTACGACGCTTGCCGGTATGCGGATTTTTTTTGCGCGAGTAGAGCCGGAATCTGCCGTCAGCGAGCTTGCGGATCATCGCTGATCTCCGTTGTCACCAGCCGATTGTCCGCCGCACCCCTGCACGGCGCCCGAAATCATAACGTCGCGGGGAAATTGCAGTTCCTGAGGTCGGCTGAGTTTATTTGGTGATCAGCTGCTTGGACGCCGCCGCCTGTTTTTTCTGCTCTGCCGGTGAAATGGCGAGTGTGAGCCAGATATTCCATCCGTCCGGCCGATGCTCGGACCAGAATTCCCAATAGCCCTTCAAATTCACATAGCCCTGGTATTGCTCACTGATGGGGAAGATGTAACCGACCTGCGGACCGACCCCGGCGACGCGCGATTCAAAGCAGCCAACCCGGTCACCGGCGCCGCTGTCACAGGAGAGCTGGTTGTACACGTAACCGACGAGGCCGACCTGCCACTGCTTGGTGAGGAATCGTGACGCCCCCCAATCGAAGTGCATATCGACGCCGTTCTGGTATTGCGTGTGGTTATTCTCGAAATTGTAGGTGAAGCCGAGCGTGCCGGAAAATTCGTACCCGGTTTGCGGATTGAAATAGGTGTAGGCGGCGCCGGCGTCGATTGCATTGTGTCCAATTCCCAGATTGGCGAGCCGCGTCTGATCGTATCGTCCCACGGTCAGGTTTCCGGTGAGGTAGGTCATGTAGTTGTGAACACCTGCGTTCCATCGCACAGAGAACATCGGTGCCAGATCGCCGAACCCAACGACTGAATCGGTGCGCGATCCTGACACTGTAAAGCCGATCGGGCCGACTGCGCCGGTCAGCGTCGCGTCGACAGAAGCCCTCGACTGGCCAAACGGCACCAGCAGCGCCAGGGCCGCTTGTCCGCCGAGGAACGGGTCTTTGAAGACGTAGCTCGGCGCCCACATGCCGAGGTTTGCGTCCGCGTCTATGTTCGCGTTCAGGTTTCCACTGAAGTTTACGTTGAGATTGCCGCGATTGACCTGGCGCGCAAAAGCGACATCGCCACCAGCGGATACGGACGTGTGGTAAAAAATAAAAGCATTCGTCCAGCCGGGTTGTTGCGGGGTTGCCGCCAGGCTTCCGAAAAAGCCCGGCACCCAGAAGCTCACGCCGCCTTCATCTGCGGACGCATTTTGCGGGGCTGAAATGGCCAGCGCGGCAAGGAAAGCGATCGGTTTCAAAATGCAAAATTGAGCGCACGGGCGCTTCGCAATCGTGGTCAGTCTCATGGTGTCCCAGATACCATTCCGCAATAGCGCAACTTTATGAGACGGTTACAAGGCGCTCAATTCGCGGTCCCACGTTTTGCAAATTTTGATTTGCATGTCAGCATTTTGGCAACACATTCGGTATGGGCGTACCCCGGCTTCAATTCACCAGCCGCGCTTCGGGAAATTTCCATTTGCCGTTCAGGACCTCGTCTCGTGGACGATAGAGCCGCACCATGTAGTTCCAGTCCGTCACGGTGGGCAGGCAATTCGGGATCTTCCCGTCGCAGCCGCCGAACTGGATGGCGACTGAGCCGTCGGGGCTCTTCTTCGCGGTAAGGCTGTTGAATGAGTAGGCGTTGTACGGGTTCTTCCTGAAATGGCCCGTGGCGTCGTAGACACTGACGGACCAGAAGGCGTCGACGGGCACCTTTGCAGGGACATTGAGCTTGTAAATCGTGGCGCCGTCGTTCTTGGCTGGCGTGACGTTGAGGTACATCGCATCCTTTTCGGGATTGCCGCCCCATGCCGACGCAGTGGCGATCAGGTGTCGGACTGCATCGACCTGCGTTCGCGATCCGAACGCCTTTTGCAGGTCAGGCAGCGTCGTATTCAACGCCAGCAGAAGATCGCGAACCTTCTTGTGACTCACCGGATCCCAATTGGCGATTTCGAAGCGCCCGGGATCCTTCTGCTTCACGACCACCGCGTCCTGCAAAGCATGTGCCTGTTTCACATCCTGCGCATCGGCTGGATTGACCAGGATGCGCAGCGCCACAAACAGGTAGCGCGTGCCGACCTCGGACCTCGTGTAAGTGTAGTTGCCGCTGCCATAGCCGACCTCGAAGATGTAATGGTTCTCGTTGATCGCCGTGATCGACATGAAGCGCTTGCCCGGCTTGGGCAGGGTGATCTTGACCGGCCCGGCATCGAGGTCAAACACGGCCTCGGAATAAAGCGTGTCACGATTTGGTCGAACGCCGGTACCTTCCAGCGGCAACTCGCGGAGATGGACGAACTTGCCCAGCGCCCCGCGCTTGACGAACTGGGCGAAGTACATGTCGGTCTCGGCGCGGTTGAAATTGTCGGCCGTGACTGTCACGGCTTTGCCAGGCGGCGATTGCGCCTGCGACGTTCCGATCATGCCGCAAGCCAGGAAGACGCCTGCGAGAACCGCTCTATTCATTTTTCTTTCTCCGCCGTATCACGTCTTCGGTCGATTTCTTCAGGCCGTGGATGAATTTTTCCGTCTGCGTTTCGCTGATGCGTACCAGTGGCGGCGGGTAGTACGTGCCGTCGGACACGTCTTTCGACGGCCCGTAGAAGCGATAGGTCAGGTTGTATTTCTTGCCGGCTGGTGTGGGTATCCAGTTTGATTCCGGAATGCCGTCGGGTTGTTTCGGCCCAAAGGCCAGCGTGAGCGAGCCGTCATCGTTGAATTTCAGCGCCGATTGCTTGTTGAGCAGGTAGCGTTTGATCGGGTTGGGTATCACTTTGAAATCGACGCCGTCCACTGCAATGACCGACCAGAAGTAGCGCGTCTTCGAGACTGGCAGCGCCTCCTTCGCATAGGTCTGCGTGTAGGTCTGGCCGCCGTCGAGTCCCTGGCCGGCGAAGTACACCACTTCCTTGCTGTTGTTGGCCCATATGCCGGTATAGTTGGCGATGCTCCGCATCACGTAATCGGTTCGGTAGTTGCCGATGAGGCGCGGACGGGTCCAACCGTTCGTCGCCTTGCCCATTTTCTGAATCTCGCCCTGGAAGGCCGGGATCGCATATTTGCGGATAACCTCGTCGATGCGCGCGCGCTGCGCCGGATCGGCCGCCGCCTTGGCGACCGCGCGCGTCTTGTCGCGCACATCGATCATGCCGACGTTGAGATCGGCCTCGCTCGCGAGGATCTCCTCGGTCTTGTCGAAGCCCTCGACGCCCGGCAGCTTGCTGTTGGGAAAGTCCGGCTTCACCACCGCGGGCTCGATCATGGGGGCGCCGGTGGCCTTCATCGTGACCTTTTTCTGCAGCGTGACCGCATCGGCCGGATTGGCGCCAAGTTCGACCCGCATGAGGATGCGCGACGTCCTGCTGGGAAGATCGACGCGCTGCGTGCCCTTCGGTAGCGTGATCCCTTTCGCGCCCTTCAGGCAAAAAGCGAATTTTCCGGACGGGTGCTTCGGGTAGTTGCGCTCATTGATGTTGGCGGTGACCTCTCCCCAGCCGTTGAGCGCCTGCACTGTGTAATAGCGGCCCTTGATCTCCGGCAGCTCGATAAGCGTGCAGCTCTTCTCGTCCACCGCGACCCATGCCTCGCTATAGACGACGTCGAGGTTCGGATTTGCCCAATCCACGCCACCGGGTTCGCGGTGGACAATCTGGTTCCATTTCATACCGTCCTTGAAGTCGAGGTTCTCTTGCCGCAGCACCAGCCAGCGGCCGAGCATGTATTGGTA
>Ga0081455_10004131_pt1 | contig 16419 bp, 15 predicted proteins | sample TabmetS3T2R1_FD_70207 | JGI IMG/M metagenome (GOLD analysis project Ga0081455, IMG submission 70207) | Tabebuia heterophylla rhizosphere microbial communities from the University of Puerto Rico - S3T2R1 | ecosystem: Host-associated > Plants > Roots > Rhizosphere ... | reverse complement strand
TGCAGGATTGCCTTGAACCGCCCAGGCCTCATCTGACGGTCGATTGTCGCCGTCGGGACGATGACGACCTCAATACCTGCAAATGCAGGTTGTAGGATATAACCTCTCTGAATGGGCGCAATCCGAAAATGTACTAGCGAGCCTGTGCGGCCCGGCGCATAAATTATTCTCCAAGGAGGATAAGTGCCGCCGCCCGTGAACAGTTCTGACGACGGAAAGCCACGCCCCGGCCTGCTCGGCCGCGGCCTCGCCCTCATTCCAGGATTCGTGCTCTGCGGCGTGATCACCGCCGTCTCGCTTGGCGCGCAACGCCTCGAAGAGCATATCTTCGTTCATCCTTACGTCGAAGCGCTGGTCATCGCGATCCTGCTCGGGATGGCTATTCGCACCGTCTGGCAGCCATCCGAACGCTGGCGTTCCGGTATTGCCTTCAGCGCCAAGCAACTGCTCGAGGTCGCCGTCATGCTGCTCGGCGCGTCGGTCAGCTTTAGCGCAATCGCCGCCTCCGGCTACCTCCTGATCGGCGCGATCGTCGCCACGGTCGTGGTGATGCTCGCGGTGAGCTTTGGCCTCAGCCGCATGCTCGGGCTGCCGACAAAACTGTCGATCCTGATCGCCTGCGGCAATTCGATCTGCGGCAATTCGGCAATCGCCGCCGTGGCACCTGTGATCGGCGCCGATGGCGACGATGTCGCCTCCTCGATCTCGTTCACCGCGATCCTTGGCGTGCTGATGGTGCTGGGCCTGCCGCTCCTGATTCCCTTGCTTGGTCTGTCGGCGACGCAATACGGCATTCTGGCGGGCCTCACCGTCTATGCCGTTCCGCAGGTTCTGGCGGCGACTGTGCCCGCCGGCATCGTCAGCACGCAAATCGGCACGCTGGTCAAGCTTGTCCGCGTGCTGATGCTGGGGCCGATCGTGGTCGTGCTCTCGCTGGTCGCGGCCCGCCGCCGCAAGCGCCACGCCGATCAGACGAAAGTCGCCGCCATCAGCGCGTTCAAGCTGGTTCCGTGGTTCATCACCGGCTTTTTGGCGCTGGCGACCCTGCGCTCGTTCCACTTCGTGCCGGACATGGTGATCGCGCCGGTGACAAAGACCGCGGCCATTCTGACCGTGCTCTCAATGGCCGCACTCGGCCTTGGCGTCGACGTGCGGGTGCTCTCGACTGTCGGCGGAAGGGTCACCGCCGCCGTCACGCTGTCGCTGCTTCTCCTGCTGGGCTTGAGCATCGGGCTCGTGTACCTCTTCCGGTGACCAGGAAGGATGAAGCCACACTTTGTGCGCGAGAACCTGCGCTTATGCGATCTATCCGGCCAGAAGATGAGGGAACGCCGAGCCAACATCTGATTGCCGCGGAGGATCGGCCCCGGCGCGCCCGCATGTGAAGGCGGCGCAAACCGACGCAAACGACAATGCCCGGCCGAGCTGTTCGGAATTCATTTCCACCAGTGTTTCGCGCTTGATCCGCCCAATGGCGCGCAAAGCGAACAACAGGGCGGCCTGAAAGCTGTCGCCTGCCCCGATTGTATCCACCACATCAGTTGCCGGCGCCGCGACCTCAACCAGACCCGCCTCGCCGTGCCATGCCTGAGCTCCCCTGATACCACGCGTGACAACGACCAGGCTTGCACCGGCGGCAATGAGCGATCTCGCCCTGTCCCCGTAATCACGGCCGCCATAGAGAAATTCAAAGTCGACATCGGACATCCGCACGATGTCGGCGGCGGCGGCAAATGCGTCCATCTGGTCGACATAGCGCGCCTTGTGCCGGACCAAATTGGGTCGGCAGTTCGGATCGAAGGAAACGGTTGTTGCGCCGCGCGCGTCCTTGATCATCGCAAGCGCCTGAGCGGCCCCCTCGTCGTGGGTGAGCGTGGTCGACCCGATATGGATTGCTTCGATCTCGTCAAAGGGAATGGACCCCCGCCGATAGGTCCAGCATCGGGACGCCGTCGCCTCGTCATAGAAGGCATATTGCGGCTCGCCGCCCACGTGACGGACGAACGCAAGCGTCGTCTGATGTTCGCTGCGCGTCGCATAGCGAAGGTCGACCTGCGAGCCAAGCGCGTGGTCGGCGATGATGCGCCCGAACAGGTCGGTCGAAATGCCACCCACAAACCCCACTGGCGCACCCAGGCGCGCCATGCCGACGGCGATGTTGAGACAGGATCCCCCCGCCACCGGCACGGCCGCGTCGCGCCCGTCAGCGGATTTGACGGGCAGGAAATCAACCAGGGCATCTCCGCAGCTCAGCAGCATGATCCTAGTTCTTCGTGTCAATTCCGACGATCGATTCGATGCCCCTCATCGCATCGCGGCTTTCAGAGTCGAGTTTTCGCATCAGCCCATGAACCTTTCGCTTGGTACGATGGAAGGCCGCCATTCCGGGCGCCGTGGGTTCACTCAGCCGGCCGATCGCCGACATCGAGGCCATGGCTTCACCGATCGATCCGCGAAACTTCGCTGCTACGGCACCGAGCATGGCGGCGCCGAGCAGGACCGGCTCCTGCGTCTCGGGGACGACAACCGTCAGGCCCGTCGTATCCGCCATGATCTGGCGGACCAGCGGACTGCGCCCCGCGCCGCCGCTGATCACCATCATATCGCTTTCGACGCCGTGCAATCGAAACGCGTCCACGACATCCGCAAGGCCATAGGCAAGTCCGCAAAGCCCAGCCACGAACAGCCGCTCCATCGAACCGATGTCGGTGTCGAGATCCATTCCTGCAACGACCGCACGTGCGTCAGGATCGGCAAACGGCGATCGATTGCCGAGAAATTCGGGCAGAACGTGGATGTCTCTGGCTAGCAACGCCGCTTGGCCAGGGCCTGCCACGCGTGAGACGATGCGCCGCTCGAGAAATTCCAGGACTTCAATGCCAGCAGCGTGGGCCGCTGCGACGGTCTCATGATAGGCAGGATGAGATCTGACGAGATGATCGACGGCAGCACCAGCGGCGGACTGTCCGCCCTCGTTGAGCCAGAACCCGGGAACCATGCCTGAATAATAGGGACCCCAGACGCCGGGGACGAAGCACGGCTCGCGCGTTGTCGCCATGATGCAGGCCGACGTCCCCATAATGTAGGCAAGGCGACGGCATACATCGACCTGCTCACCCGATTTTCCGCGCCCGCCGATCGTGCCGACGCCACCGGCATGAGCATCGATCAGTGAAGCGCCAACCGGCGTTCCCTCGAGCAGGCCGAAATCATGGGCCGCAGAGTTGGTCAGGCCCGCGCCCAGCGGCGTTCCCGGCGCGACGATCTCATTGCCAATTCTCGCATATATGTCCGAGGCGAGATCGCCAAGACCGATGCGCTTGAAATATTGGTAGCTCCAGCGCTGTTCGTGGGCGAGATAATTCCATTTGCAGGCCAGCGTACACATCGAGCGCGCCGTCGATCCTGTCGCCCGAAACGACAGGTAGTCGGCGAGGTCGAAGAAATGGCCGGCCGACCGATAGGTCGATGGCAGGTACTGTTTCAGCCAGAGCAGTTTTGGAATTTCCATTTCCGGCGAGATCGAACCACCGACGAAGCGGAGGACATCGTCCTGCGTCTCGTTAACCCGGCGGGCTTCAGCAATCGCGCGATGGTCCATCCAGACGATGACATTTCGCCTGACGTCGCCGGATGTGCTGACCGTCAGCGGATTGCCGGCGGCGTCCACCACCACAAGCGAACAGGTCGCGTCGAAACCAATACCCTTGACCGCCGAAGCAGGAAGCGCAGCCTCCATCATTGCCGCGCGGACGGAGGCTGCGCAGGCCGCCCAGATATCAGACGACGACTGCTCAACGACACTTCCCGTCTCGTGCCACACCGTGATCGGATGCCGCGCTGTCGCCAGCAGGCTTCCATTCTCGTCAAATATCCCGGCGCGCGCACTCGATGTTCCGACATCGATGCCGACGAAGGCATGCCTCATTGCAACCCCGCTTCAAATCAGCGCCAGCTCACCAGCACGTATAGCCGCCGTCAACGAGGACGACGCTTCCGGTCATCAGGCTGGCGGCATCCGACGCCAGGAACAGGACGACGGAGGCAATTTCGTCGACCTCCCCCATCCGCGCCATCGGCGTACCGCCGATCCAGGCATCGTACATCCGCGGGTTGCTTTTGACGAATGCATTGAGCGGCGTGGTGACGTAAGTCGGCGCCACCGCGTTGACCCGGACGCCTCGCCCGCCCCATTCGGCGGCAAGCGATTTGGTGAGATGGTGCACTGCGGCCTTGGAGGCGTTGTAGTAGCATTGCTCCTGCGGTTTGTTGACGATGAAGCCGGACATCGAGCCGATGTTCACAATGGCGCCGGACTTTGCGTCCAGCATATGCTTGCCGAAGGCGCGACAGCACCAGAACGTGCCGTTGAGATTGACGTCGATGACGTTGTTCCAGTGTTCGTCGGTCACACTCTCGGCCGGTGTCTCGCTGCGCGCGATGCCGGCATTATTGACCAGGATATCGATGCCGCCGTGGCGGGACGCCATTTCGTCGGCGACCTCGGAAACACGGCGCGAGTCCGTCACATCCATGATGACGATCTCGGCGTCCAGCCCCTTCGCTTTCAGGCTGGCGCAACCGGCCGCGGCAAGTTGGGGGTCGCGATCCGCAATCAGGACCTTTGCCCCCGCCTCGGCCAGCGCTTCCGCGCAGGCAAGTCCGATTCCCTGGCCGGCGCCCGTCACCAGGGCCGTCTTTCGGTCAAGCTTGAATTTTTCCAGATACATCGTCTTGCTCTTCCTGTTTGCCTATCGTGGCGTCGCGCGCCGAACGCTCAGGTCCTGATCACCGCGCCGTCCTTGTCGAAGCGGTGCAGCCGGATTGGATCGGGCGAAAGCCATACGCGGTCGCCGGCCTTCAACTTGAATTCCCCGATGCAGCGCGCCGTCAGCAGGCCGAGCTTGCCCGCGTCGACGTAGAGGAAAGTATCGCTGCCCAGGTGCTCGGCGACCGACACGGTACCGGGCCAGCCTTCTCCCTCCTTGCCGATCCTCAGGTGCTCGGGCCTGATGCCGAGCGTGGCGACGTCGGGCTCGCCTGCCGCCTCGCCGGATACAAAATTCATCTTTGGCGATCCGATGAAACCGGCGACGAACAGGTTCGCCGGCCGTTCATACAATTCGAGCGGTGAGCCGTATTGCTCGATATGGCCGGCGTTCAGCACCACGATTTTGTCGGCCATGGTCATGGCTTCGACCTGGTCGTGAGTGACATAGATGGCGGTGGTCGCGAGCTGCTTCTGCAGTTTCGTCACTTCAAGCCGCATCTGAACGCGGAGCGCCGCGTCGAGATTCGACAAGGGCTCATCAAACAGGAAAGCCTTGGGTTCGCGCACAATTGCGCGCCCGATCGCGACGCGCTGGCGCTGTCCGCCGGAAAGTTCACGCGGCTTCCGATCGAGATAAGGCGTCAGGTTCAGCGTGGCGGCCGCGGCCTCCACCTTGCGGTCGATCTCCGGACGCGGCAGGCCCGCCATCTTCAGGCCGAAGGCGATGTTGCCGCGGACGCTCATATGCGGATAGAGCGCGTAGGACTGGAACACCATCGACAGGCCGCGCTTGGCCGGCGGCACGTCGACCACGTTCTTGCCGTCGATCAGGATCTGCCCGCCCGTGACATCCTCAAGTCCGGCGATCAGGCGCAACAGCGTGGTCTTGCCGCAACCGGACGGCCCGACGAAAACCACGAAGGAGCCGTTCTCGATATCCAGATTGGCATCCTTGATGATGTTGACCGGCCCGAACGACTTGCGGACTCCCTGCAACGTGATCTGGCCCATGATTCCCGATCCCCTGCTATTTGACGGCGCCGAACGTCAGCCCGCGAACGAGTTGCCGCTGCGTGAACCATCCGAGAATGATGATCGGGGCAATGGCGAGCGTCGAGGCGGCGGACAGTTTGGCCCAGAACAGTCCTTCCGGACTCGAATAGGAAGCGATGAACACCGTGAGCGGCGCCGCGTCCGATGTCGAAAGGTTCAGTGTCCAGAACGCCTCGTTCCACGCCAGGATGAAATTGAGGAGCAGCGTCGAGGCCAGGCCGGGAACGGCCATCGGCGTCAGCACGTAGACGAGCTCGCGCCCGATGGTCGCGCCATCCATCCGCGCCGCTTCCAGAATGTCCTTCGGAATCTCCTTGAAATAGGTGAAGAGCATCCAGATCACGATCGGCAGATTGCCGAGACAAAGGATCATGACCAGTCCGGCGCGCCTGTCGAGCAGCCCGAAGTCCCGGAAGATCAGGTAAATCGGAACCAGCACGCCGACCGACGGCATCATCTTGGTCGAGAGCATCCAGAGCAGAATGTCCTTGGTACGCCTGGTTGGCGCGAACGCCATCGACCAGGCCGCCGGAATGGCAATGATCATCGCAATCAGCGTCGACCCGCCGGCAATGACAAGCGAGTTGACCGCATGATGCAGGTAGTCGCTGCGCTCCTGCACCGTCACGTAGTTCTCGGTGGTCCAGTGAAACAACAGGAATTTTGGCGGCATCGAGAACGCCTCGAGCTCGGTCTTGAAGCTCGTCAGCACCATCCACAGGATGGGCAGGAAAATCAGAAATCCGAACAGCCACGCGGCAACCGTGGACACCCATATGCGTCTCGCCGTCACCCTGCGCGCCATCGCTACGCCTCCAGATTCCGCCCGACGATCCGCACCAGGAAGAAGGCCACGATATTGGCAATCACGACCGCGACCAGTCCGCCGGCGGAGGCGTTGCCGACGTCGTACTGGATCAGCGCCTGCGAGTAGATCAGGAAGGCGATATTGGTGGTCTGCAGGCCCGGCCCGCCTCCGGTCGTGACGAAGATCTCGGCGAACACGGTCAGCAGGAATATGGTCTCGATCAGGATCACGACGGTGATCGGCCGCGCGAGGTGCGGCAGCGTGAGATAGATGAAGGTGGAAAGCGCGCTCGCCCCGTCCATCTCGGCCGCTTCCTTCTGCTCCTCGTCCTGGGACTGCAACGCGGTGAGCAGGATGAGGGTTGCGAACGGCAGCCATTGCCAGGCCACGATCAGGATCACCGCGAGCAAGGGTGCATCGTTGAACCAGTCGATCGGCGTTGCGCCCACCAGCGTCGCGATCCAGGCAAACAGTCCGGACACCGGATGCATCAGGAGGTTCTTCCAGACCAGCGCACTGACGGTCGGCATCACGAAGAACGGTGCGATGACCATCAGCCGGACGATGCTGCGCCCGACCACCTGCTGATCGAGCAGCAGAGCCAGCGGCGTTCCGAGCAGGATGGTGATCGCAAGTACCGATCCGACCAGCACCAGCGTGTTCCGCAACGCGGTCAGAAAGGCGGGATCGGTGAGAAAGTATCGAAAGTTCTCCAGCCCGACGAACCTCCAGGCTTCAGCATCGAGCAAACTGTAATGAAGCGTGGAAAAATAGATCGTCATGACGAGCGGGACGATCATCCAGATGAACAGCAATGCGACGGCCGGCGTCAGCAGGGCCCTACCGAGGACCTGGGTTTGCTGCGTTGCCATCACTGCCTCCGGCTATCTCTCGAAAGGAGATGTCGGCTGCCGGCCATGACCGGGCCGGCAGCCAGCATTGGCGTCACACGCTATTTGATGTAGCCGGCGCGTTTCATTTCGCGCTCGGTGGCTGACTGCGCGGCTGCGAGCGCGGCGTCCACGGTCGAGGAACCAGCCAATGCCGCCGAGAATTGCTGGCCGACGCTGGTGCCGATGCCCTGGAATTCCGGAATGGCCGCGTACTGCACGCCGACATAAGGCACCGGCTGCACGGTCGGCTTGTTTGGATCGGCGGCGTCGATCGACGCCAGCGTCAGCTTGGCGAACGGCGCGACCTTCAGATATTCCGGATTCTGGTAGAGCGAGGTCCGGGTGCCGGGCGGCACGTTGGCCCATCCCTCCTTGGAGGCGACGAGCTTGGTGTAGTCCTTGCTGGTCGCCCAGGCGATGAACTTCTCCGCCGCGGCGGTCTTCTTCGAGCCTGCCGGAATCGCGAGATTCCACGCCCACAGCCAGTTGGCGTTCTTGCCCAACCCCGCATTCGGCGCGAGCGCGAAGCCGACCTTGTCGGCCACCGTGGAATCCTTCGGGTTGGTCACGAAGGACGCCGCCACCGTGGCGTCGATCCACATCGCGCATTTCCCCGAATTGAACAGCGCGAGGTTTTCATTGAAGCCGTTCGAACTGGCGCCGGGAGGGCCGGCGGCCTTCATCAGATCGACATAGGTCGAGAGCGTCTTCTTCCACTCCGGCTTGTCGAATTGCGGCTCCCATTTCTCGTCGAACCAGCGCGCACCGAACGAATTGGACATTGCGGTCAGGAACGCCATGTTCTCGCCCCAGCCCGCCTTGCCCCGCAGACAGATGCCGTAGACGCCGGCGGATTTGTCGGTGAGCTTCTTCGCCGCGTCGATCACGAAGTCCCAGGTCGGCTTTTCCGGCATCGTCAGGCCGGCCTTCTCGAACAGGTCGGTGCGATACATGACCATCGAGCTTTCGCCGTAGAACGGCGCGGCATACAGCTTGCCCGACGCCGATACGGCATCGCGGATCTTTGGAAGCAGATCTGCCGTGTCATAGTCAGCGCCGAGATTGTCGAGCGGAACGAGCCAGTTCTTCTTGGCCCAGATCGGAACCTCATAGGTGCCGATGGTGAGCACGTCGAACTGTCCGCCCTTGGTCGCGATATCAGTGGTGACGCGTTGGCGCAGGACGTTCTCTTCGAGCGTCACCCATTTCACAGATATGTCGGGGTTCTTGGCGGTGAATTCGTTGGTCAGCGCCTGCATCCGGATCATGTCGCCATTGTTCACGGTGGCGATGGTCAGGGTTGTCTGCGCGATGGAAGGGGCTGTGCCCAACAGCGTAGCCGCGCCCAGGAGGACGCCAAGGACGTGCTTCACGGTAACCTCCCATATTGGCTTAATGGCGTTGAGCATATGCCCACGCCTTGCAATTATGTTCACACCGAGCGCGGACCTTGTCAAGGATCGGAATCGGACTCGCGCACTGAACTTGGAGGCAAGGAGATGGTGCGATGCGGTCCGATCCCGCAATCGCTTCCGCCGTGCCGCCTGCCGGGTGGGTTTGAACGACGGCAGTTCGCTACGGCTTGAGGATGGCGGCTGCCGTCGCCTCGTCGGTGATCAGCCCGTTGAGGAGCCGCCCCTTCAGGGCCGCCCTGATCGCTGAAACCTTGGCACGACCGACCGCTGCGCCGATGGTCAGGGCCTGGGCGGGTACCAGCGGCGGGATGCTGGTGAGACGGAGATTTGTCCCGCCCTTGATAAGATGACCCTCGCCGTCGAATGCCCAGCCGGTCAGTTCGCCGACGGCGCCCAGCCGCATCATCTCGAGCAGTTCCTCGCGCGAGACGAAACCGTCGACGCGGACTTGCGCCTGCTGATCCATCTGCCCGACCCCGACCAGCCGCAGGTCGGCCTTGGCGGCGACCGCCCTCACCTTGGCGATCGGATCGATCTTGAGCATCTGGTCACGCTCGCGCTCGGACGACATCAGAAACGGCAGCGGCATCGGATAGTGGCGCGCCTTGGTCCTATCAGCGAGACGGCCGACGGTGTCGAAGAAGCTGGCCGAGCCGTCGGCAGAAATGTTTCCGACCAGCGATACGATCTGGTGGTTCGGACAATCGATCGGGGATACGCGCTCGACGGCAGCCCGTACCGCTCTCCCGGTGCCAAGCGCCACGATGGCCGGCTTTTCGGCGCGCAGCGTAGATTCCAGGATATTGGCGGCGCGCTCCGCAATTCCCGCGGCCGAGAGCGGCGCTGCGGGATCGGTCGGCACGACTTCGCAATAAGCAAGATGAAACAAATCCTTAAGACGTGCGGCTAATTCCATACATGCAGCGATCGGATGCTCCAGGCGGAAAGTGATCAGGCGCTCGGCAAGGCACAACGAGACCAGGCGCTGCGCGGATGCGCGCGAAACCTGCAGCATCTTGGCGATTTCGTCCTGGGTGTGACCAGCAATGAAGTAGAGCCAGCCGGCCCGCGCGGCTTCGTCGAGGCGCGATTTTTCGTTGTCGGCTGTAGCCATCTATCCCTGCTGGTCCATTCGCCAAAAATCGGCCATTCGCTCGAACACGCGATCGGCCCCCGCTCCAAGCAGAATGTCCCTGCCGTCGCGTGATTGATAGTGGCTGCCTCCGACAAATCCCCAGACGGTCATACCAGCCGCCTTGCCTGCCCTGACGCCGCTAACGCTATCCTCGATCACGAGCGTGCGGCGCGGATTCACCTGCATCCTTTCGGCCGCGTAGAGGAAGAGGTCGGGAGCCGGCTTGCCCCGTTCCACCATCTGCGAGGTATAGAGTCGTGCGTCGAAATGCGGCGCCAGCCCGGTCAGGGAAAGCGAGAGAGACACCCGATCGACATCGCTGGACGAGGCCACACAATGCGGAATCTGCAACTCCTTCAATATTGAATTCACCCCTTCGATGGCACGAAGCGACGAAACAAACGCAGCGCGAACGCCTTTTCTCAGTTCGGCTGCAAACTGGCTGGGGATCGAACGTCCCAGCGCTTCGTAATGTTCGAAAACCGCCGTCACGCTTCGCCCAAGGAACAAGTCCAGCGCCTGATCGACGTCGAGCTTGATGCCGTATCCCGCGAGCGCATGCGAGAGACAACGGCAGCTCAGCACTTCACTATCGACCAACACTCCGTCGCAATCGAAGATGATGAGATCGGGCGCTATCATCGCAGGTTTTCCGATCCGATAAGAGCATATACCCAGCAAATGGGCAATAACCCGGATTTTCCACCTAAAATGGGCATCTTGCGCCGGGCAAGCCTGCCCACTACCCGGCCTCGCCAAGAGATAGGCGCTCTCAATATCCTCAAAGTCGTTGAGCCGATGCCGCTTCTAACTGCCGCGCCGGACAATCGGCGCGGCAAGTGAATCGCGCTCGATGCATGGCTTCCGTCGAGGCCACATCGAGATCGGCTAGCGCCCAGACAGATAATGAGCGCGAGCGGGCGCGGTCCCCGATGGCGGCACGTCGAGGCGTACGGCAACGCCCTCCAATTCCGGACTCGGCGCCGGATAAAGCTTCATGACAAGCGGATCATGGCCGGGAATGATGTTGCTCTCGTCCGGCGCCAATGCGAGCAGCCGATCGAATCCCTCCAGCATTTCGCCGATATGAAGGGCGGTCGTAAACGGCCGCTCGCTCGCCATGTTCTCATAAAAATGGCTGACGTCGGAGGCGAGCACGACGAAACCCCGACGGGTCATGACACGGACAAACTGAAGTCCGGCCGAATGGCCACCTGCCGCATGGATCGTCAAACCGGGAGCGAGTTCGGCGTCGCCATTGTCGAACAAGATCCTGCGGGCATAGTTGAGCCGCACAATCCCGCAGATGTCCTCGACTTCGAAGGAATGCGACAACCTCGGAAACCGCATGAAGCGACCCGTGGCATACGCCAGCTCGCGCTCCTGAAGGTGGAAGCGCGCATTCGGAAACCGGTCGAAATTGCCTGCGTGGTCATAATGCAAATGCGTGAGGATCACGTCCTCAACCGCATTCACATCAATGCCGAACGCATCAAGCGTCTCTACCGGACAACGCAGGAACGTACGCTTCCGCCTCGCCGACACTTCGGCATTGAAGCCCGTGTCGATGACAAAGGTGCGTCCCCCTCCTCGCGCCACCCACATAAAGTAGTCCATCGGCATTGGCCCGTCATGCGGATCGCCGCCGATGAAATGATCGCTGCGCCGCGCATCGCGGGTCGCATAACGGATGGCAAAGAGTTCGTATTCCTGCTCAGCCATGCGATTTCCCGATGCTCCGGCGCTTCACTACTTTGCCTCGACCTCATTGAACGCTTCGCGCGCGTTGCGGAAGGCGTCAATGCCGGCAGGTACGCCGCAGTAGACCGCCACCTGCAACAGGATTTCCTTGATCTCGTCCTTGGTGAGGCCGTTCTTCAGCGCACCCTTTACATGCAGCTTCAGTTCATGCGGCCGGTTCAGCGCGCCGAGCATTGCCAGATTGACGATGCTGCGGGTTCGCCGGTCCATTCCCGGCCGCGTCCATAGCGCGCCCCAGCAGAACTCGGTCGACCATTCCGCCATTGTGCGGGTGAATTCATCGGCGCCCGCGATCGACTTGTTGACGTAGTCCTCGCCAAGAACTTCCTTGCGGACCTTGAGGCCCTTTTCGAACAGCTCGCTTTTGCTCATGGATCGTCCTTTCACTTTGAAGAGCATCCTATCTGATCAATGATTCAAGGCCGCGTGCGGAGCCGGCCCGGTGCGCGCACGGTGCATGAGACCGGGGATGTCGCCGCATGCTTCGAATTGCCAGATCGATTCGATGATGGATTCGGCATCCCAGCCGCTGCCGCCGGTCTGCAAGCCGTCACGCAGCTTGGCTTCGATTTCACGGTCTCCGAGCGGATCGGCAAGGCTGCCTCGCGGAGACATCACGGTTTCGGTGATGGTCTCCCCCGAAGCCAGTCGGATGCTGACCCGCGCAGCGCCGTCCGGCATGGAACGATCGAGTTCCGCCCGCACCTTTTCCCTGAATTTTGCAACGTCCGGCCGGGATGCCGTTTCGCGTGTAAATTCCTGGACGCCGGCCGCACCGATCACCATGCCGCAGGCGACGCAATGGTGAATGCTGACGCGGGCATCGCGCTCGTTCCTGACCGGTCGGTCTCCGCGTGCAAGTAACAACGCAGACCCCTGCACCGTCACCGAGTCGATCCGGTGGATCCGTTCCCCGATGCGTTCGCGGAGCTTGAAACAGGCATCGATGACGGCATGAAACACGATCCCCGCCGGATAGGGCTTGTAGGTGTTCTTCGATATCTCCCATGTCCGGCCAAGGCCGCCAAGCAAGCGCTCAAGATCGGGATCATCGCCCATGGCGCGCGCCCAGCCGAGCGGGCCCTCGATGGCACGCGGCGCGGCTTCATATCCCTGCTGTGCAAGCACTGCTGCGAACAGGCCGTTTCGGGCAGCATTCCCGACGCTCACATTCTTTGCGGCGGTCGGAAGATTCTCGACATTGCCGGCCGATTGGCTGGCGGCAATGCCGATGGCGTTGGCAATGCCGTCCACCGGTAGCCCGAGCAGTTTGCCGCAAGCCGCTGCGGCACCGAATATCCCGCAGGTCGAAGTGATGTGCCAGCCGCGCGCATAGTGATTCGGAGAGACCGCGTTGCCGATGCGGCACTCGACCTCCACCCCGAGGATGAACGCCGTCAACACGTCGCGTCCCGACAGCGAGCGCGCTTCCGCGAGTGCAAGCACGGAAGCCGCAACCGGCGCTGTCGGGTGAATAATCGTCTCCGGATGAGTATCGTCGAAATCGAGCAAATTGGCCGAGATGGCGTTGACGAACGCAGCGCCCATCGCATCGAGTTGCTCGGTCCGGCCAATGATCGACGAGGTCGCGGCGCCGCTGAACGGCGACAAGACCCTTAATGCGATCGTGACCGCCGGATCGCGCGCCGAGCCCAGGGCAGTCGCGAAGAAATTGAGAATCGATCGCTTGGCCTCGTGGTCCTGCGCCGCGACGTCCGCCGATGACGTGGCGGCAACGAATTCGGCGAGTGTCCTGCTGACGCCTGAAACCTCTTGTTGCAACACCTGAGCGCGTTCCCCGTTTTTCCAACCTTAAGCCGACCTGCGGCCAACTGTCGACCTCAAAATCTTAAGCTTGACAGATTGACTGACAATCTTAACAGTTAGGACAACGTGGCACGGGAAACCGATGCCGCGACGACGACAAGCGAACAACAACAGCGCGCTCGCCTTTGAGACGCGCGACAGGGAGTGAACGATGGCGGGAGAGACGCTCGGCGTAATCGGCACGGGCCGCATGGGCGGACCCATGGCAGGGCGATTGATGGACGCCGGCTATTCGCTGGTCGTCTACGACACCCAGAGCGAGGCGATGCAGCCGCTGCTCAAGCGCGGCGCGCAACAGGCCAAATCGCCGGCCGACGTCGCCTCCCGCGCGGAAATCGTTCTCGCCAGCCTGCCCACCCCCGACATCGTCAAGGCCGTCGCGCTCGGCCCCGACGGCATTATCGGCGGAAACCGCGCGCGCATCGTGGTCGATCTGTCGACGACCGGCCCGGGCGCGGCCAAGCTGGTGGCCGAAGGCCTGAAAGCCAAGGGCATGACGCTGGTCGACGCGCCTGTCAGCGGCGGCATCAAGGGCGCCGTCAACGGCACGCTGGCTGTGATGGTGTCGTGCCCGCAGGCGACCTACGACACCGTGCAGCCGATCCTGAAGAATTTCGGCAAGCTGTTCTATACCGGCGACAAGCCCGGCGTGGCCCAGACGGCCAAGCTCGCCAACAATTTGATGGCGGCCGCGGCGCTGGTGATCACCTCGGAGGCGGTGGCGATGGGCGTCAAGGGCGGCGTCAACGCCAAAGTCCTGATCGACATCATCAATGCCAGCAGCGGCCGCAACAGTGCGTCCGAAGACAAGTTTCCGCGCGCTGTATTGCCCGGCACGTTCGATTTCGGATTTGCGACCGGACTTTCCTACAAGGACGTGCGGCTCTGCGTTGACGAAGCCGAAGCCATGGGCGTGCCGATGGTCTGCGGCGCAGTGGTGCGGCAGATGCTTGCGATCACAAACGCCAAATATGGCGCGGCATCTGATTTCACATCCATCGCCAAAGTCGTTGAGGAATGGGCCGGCGTTCAGATGCGCGGCTGATCGGCAAGCATCTCAGGGGAGCAGCGGGTGCGATGGTGATCGGCGCGACCGGATCCTGCACTGAACCGTTGGCGAGGCGAATGGCGCGATCGGCGCGTGCCGTCGAACTCGCGGATTTCGGTCCGGACGTGGTTGCGAAGACCAAACTTTGCCTGATCGACTTTCTCTCCTGCGCATTCGAGGCCGGCGGTCACCCCTGGAGCCGCCAGGCGTTTGCTGCGGCCCATCCCGTCAGTAGTGGCGCGACCATCATCGGGACCTCCCGGCTTGCATCTCCGCCAGATGCGGCATTTGCCAATGCCGTGATGGGGCACGGCCTCGTCCGCGAAGACATGCATGCGGCCAGCATCTCGCACCATGGCGTGGTGATCTGGCCGACCCTGCTCGCGCTCTCCGAACAAGCTCCCTTGCGCGGCACCACTCTGCTCCTCGCCGCCATCATCGGGTACGAGGCCGGCGCACGGATTGGCCGCGCCTTATTCAACTCCGACCTCGCCCGCGTGTACCGGCCGACCGGCCTGGTGGCTCCGCTGGGCGCCGCGTTGGCCGGCAGCCTTGCGCTCGGCCTTTCCGAGCAAGCTGCGACGAGCGCCATCGCGATCGCCGCCAACACTTCCAGCGGCCTCAACGAGTGGCCGCATGGCGGCGGATCAGAAATGTATTTTCATCCGGGCTTCGCGGCTTCCAATGCGCTCAAGGCCATCGCCTTGGCCGAAGCCGGCGCCCTTGCCTCCGAGACCATCCTGGAAGGCGAAGGCGGTCTGTTCGCAGCTTACCGGCGGCAGCGGGCACCTGACGAAATTCAGCTGTTTGCCGGCGGCGAGGCGGAGATCATGGCCGTCTACAACAAGCCAGCGCCGGCGTGCAATTTCGCGCAGACCGCATCGCAAGCCGCACTCCGCGTCTCGCACGAGCTTGCCGAAACCGAATCGGTCGAGCGCATCATCATTCGCGCGCCTGATGCTGCGGTTCGCTATCCCGGCTGCGACGCCAAGGGCCCCTACCGGAATGCGTTGCAGGCAAAGATGAGCATTCCGTTCAGCGTGGCGGCTACGCTTGCCCGCGGCGAGATCGACGAAGAGAATTACGCGTCCCTCGAGGATCCGGAAATCCTCCGCCTCATTGCCGTAACCGATCTTGAGAGCGACACAGCCTTCACGGCCGCCTTTCCCGCCAAACAAGGCGCCGATGTCACCGTCCGGCTGCGAGACGGCAAGACGATCCGACACAGCCTGTCCGACGTCGTCGCTGCGACCCCGGCCGAAATCCGAACCCGCTTTCGCGCCGCCGCGGCGCACACCATCGGTGAAGATCGCACACGCCGGCTGGAGCAGGCGATCGACGACTGCGAACAGCTTGCCGATGCCGGCGTCATCGCCGCGGCATGCCGGCTCGAGCCGCCGGGACAGATTTTACGAACAGCGTCTTAAGCGAGTGTCGGGGGAATCGTGAACCAGGAAACCAGCATTGCAACAACCGGGAGCGGCCGCTGATGGAGGGCTTTCTGCAAGCGCTCGCCGCTGGCCTGTTGATCGGTGCGGTCTACGGCCTGATGTGCGTAGGCCTCGGGCTGATCTTCGGCGTCATGCGCGTGATCAATTTCGCCCATGGCGACTTCATGATGCTCGGCATGTATGCCGCCTTCTACCTCTTCACCGCCGCAGGGGTGCAGGCCGTGTTCGGCAATGCCGTCGGACCGTTCGTCGCGATC
>Ga0081455_10004130_pt1 | contig 16420 bp, 13 predicted proteins | sample TabmetS3T2R1_FD_70207 | JGI IMG/M metagenome (GOLD analysis project Ga0081455, IMG submission 70207) | Tabebuia heterophylla rhizosphere microbial communities from the University of Puerto Rico - S3T2R1 | ecosystem: Host-associated > Plants > Roots > Rhizosphere ... | reverse complement strand
GCCGACGCGGTGGTGCTGCGCGGCGAGCTTGCGGCGCTGGGGGATTCGGTGCTGGTGGTCGGCACCGGCGACGGGGTGTGGAACGTGCACGTGCACACCAACCAGATCGGCCCGGCCATCGAGGCCGGCATCCGGCTGGGCCGGCCGCACGGCATCAGCGTGACCCGGTTCGCCGACCAGATCGGGGTTCCGGCGCCGCCGCCGCTGCCGGCCGATCGCTCCGGTGTGGCCGTACTCGCCGTGGTCCCGGACGCCGAGCTGGGCGAGCTGTACCGCGCCGAAGGTGTGTACGTGGTGGTCGGCCGGCCCTCCACCGGCGAGGTGCTGGCCGGCATCCGGGGCGCGGGCGCGGCGCAGGTGGTCGTGCTGCCCAACCACGGCGACGTGACCGCCGTCGCCGCCGCGGCGGCCAACGAGGCCCGCGCCGCGGGCGTACAGGTGACGGTGATCCCGACGCGGTCGCCGGTGCAGGGCCTGGCCGCGGTGGCCGTGCACGACGGCAGCCGCGCCTTCGAGGACGACACGATCGCGATGGCCGAGGCCGCGGCGGCCACCAGGTCCGCGGAGATCGCGATCGCGGCGCGGGACGCCATCACGATGGCCGGCCGCTGCCGGGAAGGCGACGTGCTCGGCATGGTCGAGGGCGAGGTGCTGCTGATCGGGGCTGCCATTCCCGACGTGGCACTCGACCTGGTCGACCGGCTGCTCGGCACCGGCGGCGAACTGCTCACGCTGGTCCTCGGCGCGGACGCCCCGGACGGCCTGGACCGCCTGCTGGAGCGGCACCTCGCCGGCACCCACCCCGAGGTGGAGGTGGTCGTGTACCAGGCCGGCCAGACCGTGTACCCGGTGCTGCTGGGGGTGGAGTGAGTGACCACAATGGACACTCCGATCAGCGCGAAGGTCTCCGCCAAGTCCGCGAAGATCATCCGCGAGCAGCTGCACCTGGAGACCTTCGGTGACCTGCTGCGGCACTACCCGCGCCGGTACATGGAGCGCGCGGTGCTGAGCGATCTGGCCGCGCTGGGGGTGGGGGAGAAGGTCACCGTCATCGCCGAGGTCAAGAAGGTGGAGACCCGGCCGATGCGCACTCGCAAGGGGAAGATGCTGACCGTCACCATCGGCGACGACCGCGGCGCGACCCTGCTGCTCACCTTCTTCCACAAGGCGTTCCTGTTCGAGCGGGACTTCGCCGTCGGCGCGCGCGGGGTGTTCACCGGCGATGTGAGCATCTACCAGGGCAAGCGGCAGCTGGCCCACCCCGAGTACCTGATCGAGGACCGGGACGGCGCGGCCTCGAAGGATGAGGAGGACTTCCTGGAGACGCTGATCGCGGTCTACCCGCTCACCAAGGGCCTGTCCCCGTTCGCGATGCGCAAGAGCGTCCGGATCGTCCTGGACACCCTCGGCCCGGTGCCGGACCCGCTGCCGGCGGTGCTCCGTGCGCGCCGCGGCCTGCCCGACCTGCGCCAGGCGCTGAACGACATCCACCGGCCGCGCAGCTGGCCCGCGCTCGGCGCGGCGCAGAAGCGGCTGAAGTGGGACGAGGCCATGGTCCTGCAGGTGACGCTGGCGCAGCGGCGCCGGCTGGCCGGCCTCGACCCGGCCACGCCGCGCCCGGCCGTCCCGGACGGGCTGGCGGCCGCCTTCGACCGGCAGTTGCCGTTCGAGTTGACCGCCGGGCAGCGCGAGATCGGTACGGACCTGGCCCGGGCGCTCGGCGGCGCGCACCCGGTGCACCGGCTGCTGCAGGGCGAGGTCGGCTCCGGCAAGACCGTGGTCGCCCTGCGCGCGATGCTCCAGGTGGTGGACGCGGGCGGGCAGGCGGCGCTGCTGGCGCCCACCGAGGTGCTGGCCCAGCAGCACGCCCGCAGCCTGCGCGCCCTGCTCGGCCCGCTGGGCCGGCGCGGCGAGCTGGACTTCTCCGCCGGCACGCCACCCGAGCACGCCACCCGGGTCGCGCTGCTGACCGGCTCGATGCCGACCGCGGCCCGGCGGCAGGCGCTGCTGGCGGCGGCCACCGGTGAGGCCGGCATCGTGGTGGGCACGCACGCCCTGCTGCAGGAGAACGTGGAGTTCTTCGACCTCGGGCTGGTCGTGGTGGACGAGCAGCACCGGTTCGGCGTGGAGCAGCGCGATGCCCTGCGCGGCAAGGGGAAACGCCCGCCGCACCTGCTGGTGATGACCGCCACGCCGATCCCGCGGACGGTGGCGATGACGGTGTTCGGCGACCTGGAGACCTCCTCCCTGCACGAGCTGCCGAAGGGCCGCTCGCCCATCTCCACCACGGTGGTCCCGGCCGCGGAGAAGCCGACCTGGCTGGACCGGGCCTGGCAGCGGATCCGCGAGGAGGTGGCCGCCGGGCACCAGGCGTTCGTGGTCTGCCCCCGGATCGGCGGCGTGGCAGACGAGTCCGATGTGGACGGATCCGAGGTACTGTCCGATGTGGACGACGAGGCCGAGGTGTCCGAAGTGGACAGGCGGCCGGCGGTGTCGGTGACCGACACGCTGCCGATGCTGGTGGAGGGGCCGCTGCACGGGCTGCGGGTCGCCGCGCTGCACGGCCGGATGCCGCCGGAGGAGAAGGACACGACCATGGCCCGGTACGCCGCGGGCGAGCTGGACGTGCTGGTCGCCACCACGGTCATCGAGGTCGGCGTGGACGTGCCGAACGCGACGGTGATGGTGGTGCTGGACGCCGACCGGTTCGGGGTGTCCCAGCTGCACCAGTTGCGCGGCCGGATCGGCCGCGGCAGCGCGCCGGGGGTGTGCCTGCTGGTCACCGACGCCCCCGAGGGCACCCACTCGCGGGAGCGGCTGGACGCGGTGGCCTCCACTGTGGACGGTTTCGAGCTGGCCAGGCTGGACCTGGAGCAGCGCCGCGAGGGCGACGTGCTCGGCGCCGCGCAGTGGGGCCGGCGGTCCTCGCTGCGGCTGCTGTCGCTGCTGCGCGATGAGGACCTGATCGTCGCCGCCCGCGAGGAGGCGGCGGCGCTGGTGGAGGCCGACCCCGAGCTGCTCACCCACCCGGAGCTGGCCGCCGAGGTCGCCAAGCTCACCGACACCCGCGCGGAGTACCTGGAGAAGGCATAACAGTCTCCCGCCGGTACGTCGCCTTCAGCGGCCTGTACGACGCGATCCCGCTCTACGGCGTGTACGCGCTGATGTTCGCCGCGCACGGGCTGTCCGGGCCGCGGATCACCAGCCTGTTCGTGCTGTGGTCGGTGGTGACCTCGGCCGCCGAGGTGCCCTCCGGCGCGCTGGCCGACGCGATGTCCCGCCGCCGGCTGCTCACCCTCGCCATGCTGCTGCGCGGGCTCGCCTTCACCACCTGGGTGCTGGCGCCCGGCTACCCCGGCTTCCTGACCGGCTTCGTGCTGCTGGGCGCCGGCTCGGCGTTCACCTCCGGCACCGCGCAGGCGCTGGTCTACGACGAGCTGGCCGCGCTGGACCGGACCGCGGCGTACGCGCCGCTGATGGCGCGGGCGGGCGTGGCGCGGCTGGCCGGCAACGGGCTCAGCGCGGCGCTGGCCACCCCGCTGTACCTGCTCGGCGGCTACCGGCTGGTCGGCCTGGCCAGCGTGGCCAGCTGCGCCGCCGGGGCGCTGCTTGCCGCCTCGCTGCCCGAGGCGCCCCGGGTCCGCGCGGCCGGCGGCTACCTCGGCACGCTGCGGGCCGGCCTGCGCGAGGCGGCCGGGCGGCGCGCCGTACGCCGGCTGGTCGTGCTGTCCGCCGTGCTGCTCGGGCTGTGGGAGACCGTCGATGAGTACTTCCCGCTGCTGGCCGGCGCCGACGGCGTACCGGTCGCGTACGTGCCGCTGGTGCTGGCCCTCCTGGTCCCGCTGTTCCAGGCGCTGTGCCAGGCCGGCGCCGGCACCATCGCCGGCCGGCGCGGCGTACCCGGCCCGGCCGCCCTCGCCGCCACCCTCGCCATGGCCGCCGCGCTCCTCGCCGCCTCCGCCCTGCTGCACAACCCGGCCGGCCTGCTGCTCGCCGCCGTACCGCAGGGGTTGGCGATCGCCGTCCAGGTCCTGCTCGACGCCCGCCTCCAGGACGCCATCGACGGCCCGGCCCGCGCCACGGTCACCAGCGTCGCCGGCCTGGGCGCCGAGATCGCCGCGCTCACCTTCTTCGGCTCGTACGCCGCCGGATCCGCGACCGGCGCCGGCGTACCCACCCTCATCGGCCTGTACGCCGTACCAGCCGCCGTCCTGGCCGCCCTGACCCTCCGCTGGCTGCCGCGCACGCCCGGGCGCGCCACAATGGCGCGGTGACCCGGATCGTGGCCGGCAGCGCTGGCGGGCGGCGGCTCGCGGTGCCGCCGGGCAGCGGGACGCGGCCGACCTCCGAGCGGACCCGGGAGGCGCTGTTCTCCAGCCTCGGCGCGCTGCTCGACCTGGACGGCGCCCGGGTCCTCGACCTGTACGCCGGCTCCGGCGCGCTCGGCCTGGAGGCGCTGTCCCGGGGCGCCGCGCACGCGCTGCTGGTCGAGTCCGGTGCCCGCGCCGCCGCGCTGATCCGCGACAACGCCCGCGCGCTGGAGCTGGCCGGCGCCCAGGTGCGCGCCGAACCGGTCCGCCGCGTGCTCAGCACAACCCCGCCCGACCCGTACGACCTGGTGCTCGCCGACCCCCCGTACGCGCTGCCGGCCGCCGAGCTGGACGGCGTACTGGCCGACCTGGTGACCCACGGCTGGCTCGCGGCCGGCGCCGTGGTCGTGCTGGAGCGGCGCCGTGACGCAGCGGAACCAGTGTGGCCATCCCCACTGAAGTCGCTGCGGCACAAGCGTTATGGGGACACCGCCCTTTGGTACGGTCACGCAACGTGAGACGAGCGGTCTGCCCGGGCTCCTTCGACCCGGTGACATACGGCCACCTGGACATCATCGGGCGGGCCAGCAAGCTCTACGACGAGGTGATCGTCGCGGTCCTGGTCAACAAGACCAAGTCCAGCCTGTTCACCGTCGAGGAGCGGATGGAGATGCTCGCCGCGGTCACGGCGGGGTACGGCAACATCCGCGTCGACTCCTTCCACGGGCTGCTGGTGGACTACTGCCGCACCCACGACGCGCCGGCCGTGGTGAAGGGCCTGCGGGCGGTCAGCGACTTCGACTACGAGTTGCAGATGGCCCAGATGAACCACGACCTGGGCGGCGTGGAGACGCTGTTCATGGCCACCAACCCGACGTACAGCTTCCTGTCCTCCAGCCTGGTGAAGGAGGTCGCGACGTACGGCGGGGACGTCTCCGGCCTGTTGCCGCCGCTGGTCCTGGAGCGCCTGCAGCACCGGTTGGCCGAGCGTCGTTAGTCTGGGGTGCGTGGCCGACCAGGGGAGCGACGAGCCGCCGACGTACCAGACGCTGGCCGCGCTGGACGAGCTGGTCTCGGTCGTCCAGGAGGCGCGCGGGGTGCCGATGTCGGCCTCCTGCGTGCTGCCGCGGGGGCACGTGTTGGGCCTGATCGAGGAGATCCGGGACGCGCTGCCGAGCGAATTGCAGGACGCCCAGGAGGTGCTGGACCGGCGCGAGGATCTGATCGCGCAGGCGCAGGAGCGGTTGTCGCGGGCGGTCGAGCAGGGCGAGCTGGAGCGCGAGCGGATGGTGGCCGCGGCCAGGGAGCAGGCCAGCGAGATGGTCCGGCTGGCCCGCGAGCACGGCGCCCGGACCGTCGCCCAGGCGCAGGCCCAGGCCCAGGCGATCATGGCGCAGGCCCAGGCCGAGGCGGGTACGACCGTGGCGTCGGCGCGGCACGAGGCGGTCCGGATGGTGGAGGACACCGAGGTGTACCGGACCGCGGCGGCGCGGGCGGCCCGGATCACCGACCAGGCCACCGCGGAGGCCAGGAAGATGGCCGCCGAGGTGGAGGAATACGTTGACACCCGGCTGGCGTCATTCAGCGAGCTGCTGACCCGGACCATGCGGCAGGTCGACATGGGCCGGCAGGCCCTGCGCGAGCGGGGCAACCTCGGACCCACCGCTAATCACGAAGAGTGATCGGCGGCCGGGGCGAATCGACTTCTGCCCGGCGGCTCGGGTAACCTGGACCGCCGGCCTTACCACCAGGTCAGGTTTTCGTATGCCCGAGCACAAGATGCACCGCCTCAACCCACGCGACCCGCTCGTTCTCGACACCCGCGAGCTGGGCCGGCGTCCTGGGTCGATGCGCAAGATCCAGCGGACGGTGCCGGCGCCTGCGAACCTCGGCCTGGAGCTGATCGGCGTCCCGGCGGAGTCCCCGCTCGAGCTCGACCTCCGGTTGGAGTCGGTGCTGGAGGGGGTCCTCGTCTCCGGTAGCGTCTTCGCCACGGTGACCGGCGAGTGCGCACGCTGCCTGGGTCCGGTCAGCGACGAGATGGACTTCGACCTGCAGGAGCTGTTCGCCTACCCGGACAGCGCCACGGACGAGACCACTTCGGAGGATGAGGCCGGCCGGATCGAGGGAGATTTGATCGACCTCGAGCCGACCGTACGCGACACGGTGGTCCTCGGGCTGCCGCTGTCACCGCTGTGCCGGGACGACTGCCGGGGCCTGTGCGCGACCTGCGGGGCGCGCTGGGACGACCTGCCGCCGGACCACACGCACGAGCGGACCGACCCGCGCTGGGCCGCTCTCGTCGAGCGGTTCGGTGAGCAACAGACCGACAGTCAGGAGAAGTAGACGTGGCCGTTCCGAAGCGGAAGAAGTCGCGGAGCAACACCCGCCACCGCCGCTCCCAGTGGAAGACGACCGCGCCCACGCTCGCGCCGTGCAGCAACCGGGCCTGCGGCGCGATGAAGCCGCCGCACACCGCCTGCCACAACTGCGGCCAGTACGACGGCCGGAACGTCCTCGCGGTGTGATCGTTACCACGGCAAGGCGACACGTCACAGCGCGGCGTCCGGGATTTGGACGCCGCGCGTCGTGCTGTCGTGAGACGGTAGCCGCGCTGCGGAGGTGATGGCGTTGAGCGAGCGAGCCGGCCGGCGCAGCCGCGATCACCGGGTGCCGCGGGGGGCACCCGTACGCGCTGGTTCGCCGGTCCTGTTCTGGGCACGCGGTGGTGGCGTATGAGCAAGCTGAGCCCACCGCCGGACAGCGCACCCCTGGAGGAGGCGCTGGGCATCGTCATGGAGCCCGACCTGCTGGGCCGGGCGCTGACGCACCGTTCCTTCGCGTACGAGAACGGCGGGCTGCCCACCAACGAGCGGCTGGAGTTCCTGGGCGACGCCGTGCTCGGCCTGGTGATCACCGATTCGCTGTTCCACGCCCACCCGGACCTGCCCGAGGGCCAGCTGGCCAAGCTGCGCGCCTCGGTGGTGAACATGCGGGCGCTGGCCGAGGTGGCCCGAGGCCTGGGTCCCGGCGGGCTCGGCGTACATTTGCGGCTGGGGCGCGGCGAGGAGGTCACCCGTGGCCGGGACAAGGCCAGCATCCTGGCCGACACGCTGGAGGCGATCCTCGGCGCGATCTACCTGCAGCACGGGCTGGACGTGGCGCGGCAGGTCGTACACCGGCTGTTCGACCCGGTGATGGCCGACTCGGCGCAGCGCGGTGCCGGGCTGGACTGGAAGACCAGCCTGCAGGAGCTGACCGCCGCCCACGGCCTGGGCGTACCCGAGTACGTGGTCAGCGAAGAGGGCCCGGACCACGAGAAGCACTTCACCGCGACCGTACGGGTGGCCGGTGAGGATCTGGGTACGGGCCAGGGCCGCAGCAAGAAGGAGTCGGAGCAGCAGGCCGCCGAGACCGCCTGGAAGACCCTGCGCGAACGGCTCGGCCCCGCCTAACTAGAGTCCCTCGCGTGCCGGAGTTGCCCGAGGTCGAGACCGTACGTGCCGGGTTGGAACGCTGGGTCAGCGGCCGCACCATCGCCTCCGTCGAGGTCATGCACCCGCGTGCGGTGCGGCGGCACCTGGCCGGCGCATCGGATTTCGCCGGGTTGCTGGCCGGGCGGACGATCCTGGGGGCGCGGCGGCGCGGGAAGTACCTGTGGCTGCCGCTGGACTCCGGGGACGCGCTGCTCGGGCACCTGGGGATGAGCGGGCAGCTGCTGGTGCAGCCGGTCGAGGCGCCGGACGAGACGCACCTGCGGGTACGGCTGCGGTTCACCGACGGTGGGCGGGAGCTGCGGTTCGTGGACCAGCGGACCTTCGGGGGGCTGGCGGTGGACCCGGGCGGCGCCGAGCTGCCGCACCCGATCCAGCACATCGCGCGGGACCCGGTCGACCCGCTGTTCTCCGACACCGAGTTCATCGCCCGCACCCGTTCCCGGCGTACGGGGATCAAACGGGCGCTGCTGGACCAGTCGCTGATCTCCGGGGTCGGCAACATCTACGCCGACGAGGCGCTGTGGCGGTCCAAACTGCACTGGGCCCGGCCGACCGAGACGCTCACCCGCCCCGCGGTGGCGTTGCTGCTCGCCTCGGTACGCGGGGTGCTCGGCGACGCGCTGCTCGCGGGCGGCACGTCGTTCGACTCCCTGTACGTGAACGTGAACGGGGAGAGCGGGTACTTCGACCGGTCACTGGCCGTGTACGGGCGGCGGGACGAGCCGTGCCCGCGGTGCGGGACGCCGATCCGCCGGGACCCGTTCATGAACCGGTCCAGCTACACCTGCCCGCGGTGCCAGCCGCGGCCCCGCAACGCGCGCTGGTAGGTCGTCGTGGTTCAGCCGCCGAAGGTGGCGGTCCACCACGAGCCGGCCGGGACGTAGCCGACGCCGACCACGCGCAGGTCGCAGTTGACGATGTTCGCGAAGTGCGTGGCACTCTTGTTCCAGGCGGACATCAGCGCGTCCGGGTCCTGGTAGCCGCGGCCGATGTTCTCGGCGCTGACCGTGCCGAAGTAGCCCTGCTCGGCGATCCGGTCCGCGACCGAACTGCCGTCCGAGCCGAGGTGGGTCAGCAGGTTCATCTTCGCCATATCCTCGCTGTGCTGGACCGCGGCGGCCTCCAGGCGCGGGTCGAAGATCACCGGCGCGCAGCCGGCGCTGATCCGGGCCGCGTTCACCTGGGCGATGACCTCCTCCTCGAAGTGCGCCACCTGGCCGGGGCTGGTCGACCCGGTCGGTACGCCCGGGAGGCCGGTCGGCGGTGCGGTGAGGTGTACGCCGCTGGTGGCGGCGCTGACCGCGGCGTCGACGGCCTGGTCCAGCAGTTGCGGGCGCGTGCCGGTGCCGATCAGGCGCGGGGCGACCAGGATCGCGGCGGCGACGACGGCGAACGCGGCGGCGAGCGCGACACCGCGGCGTCCCGGCCCGCGCGTACCGGTCTGCGGTCCCGGCGGCGGTGTCACCACCGCCACCTCGGCGCCGGTGCTCCCGCTCCCGTACGGCCGCAGCCGCACCCCACCGGCCACGACCAGGGCCGTACCGGTCGCCGACTCCGTATCCGGCTGCTCGCCCAACTCACGCAACCCGTCGTACGGCACCAGGTCGGCGAGCCCGGTGTCGCCAGGTGCCGCCTCCGCCATCCCGGCGTCCGCACCGGCCTGCTCGCGGTCGGCCGGAGCGGGCCGGGGGCGTTGCGAGACGCCCCAGCCAAGTGCGCGCAGCCGCATCGTGCCCGGGTCGAGTTCGTCGTACTCGGGCTCGGCGCGCTGCCAGGGATCGGCCGCCCGCCCGTTCGCCCGGGCATCGCCACCGGGCCGCCGGAACGCGTCCGGCCAGGGCGTACCCAGCGTCTCCGGGTCGAGCGGATCGAACTCCGCCACCGCCGGCCGCTCGAAGGCCTCCGGCCAGGGCCGCGTCAACGAAGGATCGTCAGGCCGCTCGAACGCCCCCGACCAAGGCACCCCAAAGTCGTCCCCCACCCCACCGCCGCCCTCAACCCCACCCCGCACCGCACGCGCGCCGTTCTCCAACCCGGCCCCGGCAGCGTCCCCGACCAGCCCGTCCCCGTCACCTTCGGGCTCATGGTCTGCCCGGGACGTACCAACCTCGCCGCCAACCTCTGCCACACCGCCCTCGCGGCCGGCGCCGCCCGTCCCGACCTCGCCCGCCCCAGGCATCCCGGCCTCGCGGCCGGCACTGGGCGTACTGACTTCGCCGCCGACCCCGCGCGCACCGCTCTCGCGGCCGGCGCCGCCCGTCCCGACCTCGCCGTCATCCCCGCGCGCACCGCTCTCGCGGCTGGCGCCGGCCGTCCCGACCTCGCCGCCGTCCTCAGGCGTATCTGCGTCGTGGTTGTCCGCGGGCGGATGGACCTCGCGGCCGTTCGCGGACGTCCCGGCTTCGTGGTCGACCTCGGGTGTACCGCTCCCGCGGTTGGCGCCCGGCGTCTCGACCCCGTCCCTAGGCGCCCCGGCGTCGTGGCCGGTGCTGGCCGTGCTGACTTCGCCGGCGGCCTCGGGTGTGTCGCTCTCGCGGTCGTTCTTGGGCGTGCCGACGTCGCCGCCGTCCCCGGGAGTATTGGCGTCGTGGTCGTTTGCGGGTGTCGCTGCCTTGTTGTCGGCCTTGGGCGTGTCGACCTCGCTGTCGGCCGCGGGCGGAGGAGTCGCGTCGGGGGGTTGGGGTGTGGGGGGCTTGTGGTTGGGCGGGGGCGGGCTGACTTGGCCGTGGTCGCCGGCCGGGAGGGCCTTGGCGTCGCTGGTGGGCTTGGGTGTGCGGACCTTGCGCTTGGGCGCGGGGGTACCGGTCTTGCGGGTGGTGCGGGGTGGGTTGGCCTCGCCGGTGGCCCTGGGCGTACCGGTCTGGTCGGGGGGTAAGGGCCGGCCGGTTGGGGGCGCGACGGAACCGCCCAGGTCGGCCTCCGGTTGGGTGGCGCTGGGTGGTGGCTCCGGTGACGCGTCCGGTGGCGGCATCGTGGGCAGTGTAGGTGCCGGCCCGGTAAACCGGCATTTCGAAGGGGTAGCCCGCTTGGGCGGTTCTGGGTGGGCTGTGCGGCACCCGATCCGGTGGTTCCCGGGCGCCCGTCTGACCTATTCGTCCGCGATCCTGCCCGGCTGCCGGTCCAGCTCCGGCGCGCCGGCCCGGCGGCCCGGTTCGCGCACCCCCAGGGGCCGTCGATAACCTCGCCGGAACGCCGCCCTCGAACGCGCGCGGCGTGCTCGGCCGGTCGAGGAAGGTGCGTCGGTGTGATCATCGCGGGGTTCGTGATGCTCCTCGCTGTGGCTCTGCTGGCGGTCTTCTCCGACAACGCGCGGATCGCCGCCGGCCTGGCCTGCTGCATTGCCGGGTTGGCGCTGTGGCGCGCGGCCGCCCTGCAGGAGCGGGACCGCGCGCGCCGGGCCCGGCCGTCCGACGCCGCCTCGGTGGTACGGGACCTGATCACCAGGCTGGTACGCCGCCGGCGGGACCCGATCGTCTCCGACCAGGCGCTTGAGCGCGGGGAGGAGTACGCGACGGGCGTGCAGGACGGGGCGTACGCCACGCTCGACGAGATCATCGACCGGCTGTCCGAGACGCTGCGCATGCTGCCGCCGAACAGCGCCGACCGCGCCGCCGCACGCCGCGCCGCCGGCCGCCAGCCCGCCCCACCCCGACCGCGCCAACCCAAGCGCCGTACCGCCCGCTCCGGCGCCGCCATGCCCCCGGGCCCGGGCGCCCCCCGCCCACGCCGGGTCCCCGGCGCCCCCGCCGGCCAACCCCCCGGCACCTACGCCCCGAGACAACGCCCGGGCCACCCCGGAGTCCCAGGCGAACACCGCCCCGTACCACCCGGCCAGCAGCGCCCCGGAGCACCCGGCCAACCCGGCCAGCAACGCCCGGCGCCACCTGGCCAACCCATCCAGCCAGGCCAACCCGGCCAGCTTGCGCACCCCGGCCAGCAGCGCCCGGCCGTGCCCGGCCAGCAGCGCCCGACCTCGCCAGGCCAGCCTGCCCAGCCGGGTCAGCAGCGCCCGGCCGTGCCCGGCCAATCTGCCCAGCAGCGCCCCGCGCAGCCCGGCCAGCAGCATCCGACCTCGCCCGGCCAACCTGCCCAGCCGGCTCAGCAGCGGCCGACCTCGCCGGGCCAGCCCGCGCAGCCGGGTCAGCAGCGACCGGGCATGCCCGGCCAACCTTCCCCGCAGCGTCCGGTGGCACCTGGCCAGCCCGGGCAACCGGCCCAGCAGCGGCCCGCGCCGCCCGGCCAGCCGGGTCCCGCGGCGCCGTACCCCGGCCAGCCGCAGCGCCCGCCGGACCCGCAGCGCAACACCGGCCAGCACCGCGCCGTCCCCGAGCAGCCCCGCGGCGACCGTCCCCACGACGACCAGCCACCCCGGCACGCCCGCCCGGCCGAGACCGCACCCCCGCCGGCCCAGCCCGGCCAGTACCCGACCCCGCCGGCCCAGGGCAACCCGCCGGCAGGACCTCAGGGAAGTACATCCGACCAGGCCGACCGGCAGCCCGGCGACCGGCCTCCCGGGGGACTCCAGGCCCGCGCCTCCGACGAGACCGGTCCCGTACCGGGCGATCGCCAGCCCGCCGGCCCCGAGGACGGTCCCGGTCCGCAGCGGGCGCGACGCGATCAGGTACCGGGTCCGCGCGAGCCCGACCGGATCCCGGGCCAGCGGGACAGCCGGTCGCCGGCCACCGATCCGTACCCGCCGGACGACACGCCGTACCGCCCCGGCCCCACCGCCGAACCACCCCGGGCGTCGGCAGGCCCGAAGCCGCCCGCACGCCAACTCGGCGCCGACCGCGCGACGTACGACCCGATCCCGCGCCAGGGCACCCGACCGGCGCAGTCGACCAGCTCCCTCCGGGACGGCCGCCCGACCTGACCGGCACCGGCCAGGAACCCACGGCCGGGGTTGCCGCGTCGCTTAGGGTCGCAGGCACCAGCGCACCGCGCCTGGGGGAGGCGCCGGGAGGAGGAGTCGTGGAGTACGGGGACGAGTCGTTCTTCACGATCGACGACCACGGCCACGACACGGGCGATCTCACCGGCGACTCCGGCCTGGGCGGCGGCCTCGGCGGCGGGTACGACGACCACGGCACGCCGGCGGAGCCGGATCCGCCACACGGCGACGCCGGGCACAGCAGCGGTACGCACGGCGGTCACGCCGACGACCGCGGCAACGGCGGGCACAGCGGCCATTCCCCGCACGTACCGGCCGGGCACCTGTACGTCGACTACGAGGGCCACCACTACGACGCGGGCGAGATCGACACCGACGTGAACCACGACGGGCGCGCCGACACCGCGATCATCCACAGCCCCGGCCAGGAGGAGTACTACACCGACCGGGACGGTGACGGCGCCGCCGACGAGCTGACGATCTTCGCCCCCGACGGGCACCTCATCAGCCACGAACAACTCGGCGCCGACGGCCACTGGCACGAAACCCCGTACCACGACCCGACGCACCCGGCCCCGCCGGACGCCCCCGAGCTGCCCAACGACGGCCACATCGCCGTCAACTACAACGGCACGCGGTACGACGCGGGCGAGGCCACCATGGACAGCAACGGCGACGGCCGCCCCGACACCGCGATCATCCACAGCCCCGGCCAGATCGAGTACTACATCGACCGCAACGGCGACGGAAAGGCCGACGAGCTCACCATCACCACCCCCCACGGCACCCTCATCAGCCACGAACAGGTCGACCCCCGGACCGGCCGCTGGCGCGAAACCCCGGTCACCGGCCCCCTCCCCAAACCCCACTAACCCGCCGCCCACCCACCAACCGGAGTCCGGACCGTACGCCCGCGAGCATCACGCCGACCTATCCGCGGTTCGAGCTCGACTCGCCGTTGATCATGCACTGCCGCCGACCGGGAGCCGGGCCGCGCCTTCGCGGCCGCGTGCACTCCGCCCCGTCCATGATCAACTCCGGTGCGCCAGGCGAGTGGCCGGCGGCAGTTCGGCCTTGCTCACCGGCCCTTGGCACACGCCGGGGTGGTGCTCTGATCCGGTTCCGCCTTGACCATGATCGACGCCGGCCCAGTGCAGGTGCCGCCGTGCTGGCTGGGTACGTTCCGGTGGCTGTGCGGCGCTGATCGCCGGTGGTGCGGGTCGAGGATGGCTGGGTGGGGAGGGTGCGGTGGGTGAGGGGGCGGTTCGGGTGGTGGTGTGGGTTGCGGGGCGGGTTCAGGGGGGGGGGTTTCGCTGGTGGACGCGGGAGCAGGCGGAGGAGTTGGGGCTGGTGGGGAGCGCGACGAACCTGGTGGACGGGCGCGTGCGGATCGTCGCAGAGGGTGCGAAAAGCGCCTGTGAGGCACTATTGGATCGTTTGCGGAGTCGTAGCGCACCCGGCCGAGTACACACCGTGTCGGAAGAGTGGAGCGACGCGCGTGCTGACCTGCGAGGATTCAGCCTGCATTAGCACTCTGGCGTCAAGCCCGCTACACTCTTTTGTGACTCCGCCATTCCAGGGTGGCGGGATCTTCAACCTATTCCGCCCTTGAGTGCGCCAAGGCAGCAGTGTGCCTGCGCACGTCCTGCCCGTGGAGGCCTTTCAGATGGCCAAGGCCCTGCTCGGTTATGTTGCAGCGCGACCCGACCGCAGGCTCCTCGATGAGGTGACGCTTCTACGCTCCCGGGTACGGGACCTTGAGGCTGAGCTCGCCCAGCTGCGCTCTGAGCGCACCGCCGAGGTAGACCTCGAAGACGGTCTTCGTCGCCTCTCCCAGAAGGAGCCGGCGCTCGCCTGAGCGAGCCCGGCTCTTCGCATCTCCGGCACTGGCTGACTGGCCCGGCGACGGCGTCGCCCGGGCCAGTTGCGCTGCACTCAATTCGTGAACGTTGAGTACATTTCCCATTACTCAGCGAACACGTATTGGGTCGGATGCGTATCACGTTCCGGTCACGCCCGCCCGCCAGGTAGCCGATTGCGGTGCGTCACACTGCTGCCTCAGTGCGGCTGCCTCAGTGCGCGAACCTGCCTCCTCGCACACCATTCAAACGCCCCCGCACCGACACAAACACCGACACCCCTCCACCCGGCCCGCCCCGGCCGTACTGGATAGAGCCACCGCCCACCACCCCGATACACCCCGATCGGGTACGCCCGCGCCGCCGCCCCAACGCGCGCCCGCCAGGCCCTGGCTGGTCGGGGTGAGCCGGCCGTTGGCGGGTGGTTGGGCGGTCCGCAGGGGCGTGAGCTGGCGGGTTGGGCAGTTCTGGGGCGGATGCCGGAAGGTGGCCTGGTTGGGTTGGCGGGGCGTGTGAGCTGGGGGGTTGGGGTTGGTGGGGTGGGTGGTTGCGGGGTGGGGCGTGGCTGGCGGTAGGCGGGGGCGTTGGCGGGGTAAGGTCTTTGTGGCCTTCCCCCGCGCCCGGCGAGCGTACGTACCAGGTCGGTACGTAGTGGATCCGGGCGCCGCGGCCACCAGACCTTGCCGCCGGAAAGCGCCCGGAGAACTGTGCATCTGAAGAGTCTTACGCTGAAGGGCTTCAAGTCCTTCGCGTCCGCCACCCAGCTCCGCTTCGAGCCGGGCATCACGTGTGTCGTGGGCCCGAACGGCTCGGGCAAGTCCAACGTCGTGGACGCGATCGCCTGGGTCCTCGGCGAGCAGGGCGCCAAGGCGCTGCGCGGCGGCAAGATGGACGACGTGATCTTCGCCGGTACCGCCGGCCGCCCGCCGCTGGGCCGCGCCGAGGTCACCCTCACCATCGACAACGGCGACGGCGCGCTGCCGATCGAGTACTCCGAGGTCTCGATCACCCGAAGGCTGTTCCGCTCCGGCGAGAGCGAGTACGAGATCAACGGGCAGCACTGCCGGCTGCTGGACATCCAGGAGCTGCTGTCCGACTCCGGCATCGGCCGGGAGATGCACGTCATCGTCGGCCAGGGCCAGCTCGACTCGGTGCTCCAGGCCCGCCCGGAGGACCGCCGCGGCTTCATCGAGGAGGCGGCGGGCGTCCTCAAGCACCGCAAGCGCAAGGAGAAGGCGCTCCGCAAGCTGGACGCCATGCAGGCCAACCTGACCCGCATCCAGGACCTGGCCGGCGAGCTGCGCCGCCAGCTGAAGCCGCTGGGCCGGCAGGCCGAGGTGGCCCGCCGCGCCGCGGTCATCCAGGCCGAGCTGCGCGACTCCAAGCTGCGCCTGGCCGCCGACGACCTGGTGCAGATCCGGGACGCGCTGGCGCAGGAGATGGCCGACGAGTCCGCGATCCGGGAGCGCCGGGCCGTGGTCGAGACCGCCCTGGCCGCCGCGCAGGCCCGCGAGTCGGAGATCGAGCAGCTGATGGCGGCCGACGCGCCGCTGCTGGCCCGCGCCCAGGAGACCTGGTACAGGCTGTCGGCCCTGGAGGAGCGCTTCCGCGGTACGCAGCGGCTGGCGGCCGACCGGGCGCGGTACCTGTCCGCGGAGCCGGAAGAGGCCCGCGCCAGCCGCGACCCGGACGCCATGGAGCGGGAGGCCGCGGAGATCCGCGAGCAGGAGCTGGAGCTGACCGAGGCGCTGGAGACCGCGCGGGACCGGCTCGGCGACGCGGTCGAGCGCCGGCAGGGCACCGAGGACCGGCTGGCCAGCGCGGAGAAGGCGCTGCTGGCCGCGGCCAAGGCGGTGGCCGACC
>Ga0081455_10004129_pt1 | contig 16422 bp, 15 predicted proteins | sample TabmetS3T2R1_FD_70207 | JGI IMG/M metagenome (GOLD analysis project Ga0081455, IMG submission 70207) | Tabebuia heterophylla rhizosphere microbial communities from the University of Puerto Rico - S3T2R1 | ecosystem: Host-associated > Plants > Roots > Rhizosphere ... | reverse complement strand
CAATCGATCGAACCCGCGAATCTATCCACAGTATCCCCGATGGAGGCGAGATGCACAGCCCCCGGCGAGCCCGTGACGCGTGAGGCCTCGCGCAAAAACGCGGCCTTCTTGGCGATGCGCTCGACCAGGTGAACGGTGGCGCCCGGCGTCTCCGCCAGCGCGCAGGCCAGCACGACACCTGGAAAACCGCCGCCGCTGCCGAGATCGATCCAGACCTTTGCGGTCGGAGCGAGCGTCAAGAGCTGCAGCGAATCGGAGATGTGGCGCGTCCAGAGATTGGAAAGCGTGGAGGGGGCGACGAGATTCGTCTTGGCCTGCCACTCCAAAAGTAGCGCGACATAGCGATCAAGCCGCGCTTCTGTTTCACGTGAAACGGGGGTGAGGGCGAGGGCTGCGGCCTTGTCGGAGGCGAGGTCGAGTTGCTGGGATGCGCGGGCCATTGTGTTTCACGTGAAACGTCAGGCCGTCGCCTTCAGGCTTTTCCGCCGAGCCTCGCGCCGCAGATAAGCGGCGAGGATGCCCAGCGCCGCCGGCGTCATTCCGTCAATCCGGCCCGCCTGCCCCACGGTCCGCGGCTGATGCGCCCGCAGCTTGGCGCGGGCTTCGTTGGAAAGTCCGGGCACGCTGGCGTAGTCGATGCCGGTCAGGACCAGGCCTTCGTCACGGCGGAAGGCATCGACATCGGCGGCCTGGCGCTTGAGGTAGACGTCGTACTTGGCGTCGATCTCGAGGTGGACGGCGATCGCAGGATCGATGGCCGACAGCTCCGGCCAGATGCTCAGCAGCATCGGCCACTCGACCTCGGGATAGGCCAGGAGCTCGAAAGCCGAGCGGCGGTTGCCGTCGCGATTCAGGGCGAGGCCATGATGGGCCGCTTCGTTCGGGGTGATCGCCAGCGACTTCGCCAAAACTTTCGCGGCTTCCAGCGCGGCCATCTTAGCGGCGTGGCGCTCCGCCCTCGCCGTTCCGACGCAGCCCAGCGCGATGCCCTTGTCGGTCAGACGCTGGTCGGCATTGTCGGCCCGCAGCGTCAGCCGATACTCGGCGCGCGAAGTGAACATCCGATAGGGCTCGGTGATCCCCCGGGTGACGAGATCATCGATCATGACGCCGAGATAGCCGTCGGCCCGGTCGAACACGATCGGGTCGGCGCCGCCGGCAGCAAGCGCCGCGTTCAGGCCGGCGACGATCCCCTGCCCCGCGGCTTCCTCGTAGCCCGTGGTCCCATTGATCTGACCAGCCAGGAAAAGACCGGCCAGCCGCTTGGTCTGCAAGGTCGGCTCGAGCTCACGGGGATCGACGTGGTCGTATTCGATGGCATAGCCCGGCCGGACCATCTTCACACGCTCCAATCCAGGGATCGAGGCCAGGATGGCGAGCTGCACCCCCTCAGGGAGCGAGGTCGAGATGCCGTTCGGATAGACTGTCGTATCGTCGAGACCTTCCGGCTCCAGGAAGATCTGGTGGCCGTCGCGATCGCCGAAGCGGACGATCTTGTCCTCGATCGAGGGGCAATAGCGCGGGCCGGTGCTCTTGATCTGGCCGGAGTACATCGGCGAGCGATGGACATTGGCCCGGATCACCTCGTGGGTGACCGGCGTGGTGCGGGTGATCCCGCACTGGATCTGCGGCGTGGTGATCCGGTCCGTCATCACCGAGAACGGCTCCGGCGGATCGTCGCCGGGCTGCATCTCGACGGCAGACCAGTCGATGGTGGTCCCATCGAGCCGCGGCGGCGTGCCGGTTTTCAGACGGCCGAGCGTAAAGCCCGCACGCTCGAAGGACGCGGAAAGGTCCATCGCTGGCGCCTCCCCGGCCCGGCCGGCGGGCCAGTTCTTCTCGCCGAGATGGATCAGGCCGCGCAGAAAGGTGCCGGTGGTGATCACGACCGCGCCTGCGGAAAGCTGCCGGCCATCGGCCAGACGGATCCCGGTGACCCGACCGCCCACAACGATCAGTTCATCCGCCTCGCCTTCGATGACACCGAGATTGGCCGTCTCGCGGATCGCAGCCTGCATCGCGGCGGCGTAAAGCTTGCGGTCAGCCTGGGCGCGCGGACCACGGACGGCCGGACCCTTGCGGCGGTTCAACATCCGAAACTGGATGCCGCCGGCGTCAGCAACCCGGCCCATCAGGCCATCAAGCGCGTCCACCTCGCGGACCAGATGGCCCTTGCCCAGACCCCCGATGGCGGGGTTGCAGGACATCGCGCCGATGGTCGAAAAGCGGTGCGTGACCAGCGCCGTCTTCGCGCCCATGCGGGCAGCAGCGGCCGCGGCTTCGCAGCCAGCGTGGCCACCGCCGATGACGATGACGTCGAGGGATTCCGAGGGCGCGGTCATGGGCCGGACTTCTATCGCGGAGTAGCCAAAGCCGGAAGCGGTATGTCGCAGCGGCCAGACGTTTCACGTGAAACAGAGCCTTGGAGTCCGGGCGCGTCTCCCTGTTTCACGTGAAACAGTCCGTTAATCGGTTGAGCGAAGGAATATTACTTTCCGACACAGAATTCCCGGAAGATGACGTCGAGGATGTCCTCGACGTCGACCCGGCCGAGCAGCCGGCCAAGGGAGTAGGCCGCGGCCCGAAGTTCTTCAGCGGCAAGTTCTTCGCCCTCGCCCGCCACAGCGATCGCGCGGCGCAGCGAATCCGCGCTGTCCTTAACCAGCATCCGCTGCCGCTCCCGGGCGATCAAGCCGCCATCGCTTCCGCCGAAATAGTTTTGCGCGAAGCCCACCAGCGCCTCGATCAGTTCCGGTAGACCGACGCCATGCCTGGCCGAAATCCTGAACTCGGCCATTGGCCGACCGTGGGCATCGACCGCTGCGGTGTGCGGCCTGACGAGGTCGATCTTGTTGCGCACCAGCCAGACCGGTGCCGTGCCGTGATACTCGACCGGTGCGCCGGCCGCATCGGCGAGCCACAACACGAGATCCGCTTCCCCTGCCCTCACCCGCGCGCGACGCACGCCCTCCTGCTCGACGGGATCATCCGTGTCGCGTATCCCCGCGGTGTCGATGACGGTCACAGGATAACCGTCGAGATCGAGCTGCACCTCGATGACGTCGCGCGTCGTGCCAGCGTGCGGCGAGACGATCGCGACTTCGCGCCGCGCGAGCTGATTGATCAGCGTCGACTTGCCGACGTTCACCGGTCCGGCGATCGCGACCACCAAGCCATCTCGCAGCCGTTCGGTTTGCCCCTGTGCGCCAAGAACATTCTCGATGTCGGCCAGCAGCGCTTTGAGCTTCGCGAGCGCCGGCGCGATCAGTTCGGCCGGCACGTCGCCCTCGTCCGAAAAGTCGATGCCGGCCTCGATCAGTGCCGAGGCCTCGATGATTTGCGCGCGCCAGTCTCGCGCCCTGTCGCCAAGCAGCCCCTTCAACTGCCGCAGCGCCTGGCGGCGCTGCCGGTCGGTGTCGGCGTGAATGAGATCGTCGAGGCCTTCGGCTTCGGTGAGATCGAGCTTGCCATTCTCGAAGGCGCGGCGGGTGAATTCGCCGGGTTCGGCAGGGCGAACATTTTTCATTGCCGACAGCGCGGCGAACAATGTGGTCAGCACCGCGCGTCCGCCATGGACGTGGAATTCGGCGACGTCTTCGCCGGTGGCGCTGGCAGGGCCTGGAAACCAGAGCACGACCGAGTCGTCCAATGGCTGACCGTCGGGAGACTTCAGCAGCGCCCGTGTCGCCGTACGCGGTGCCGTCGTCTTGCCGGCGAGAGTCGCGAGCGCGGTCCCCGCCTCTGGCCCGGATACCCGCACGATGGCGATCGCGCTTGGAGCGCGGCCGGAGGAAAGTGCGAAGATAGTTTGGTCACGGGGATGCATCGCCTAATTGTCGCGGACCCCGAGAAAAGGCAACGCCGTTTCAACCGCGTTGCGGCTTGGGTTGCAGCAGAAGCGGCAGCACATTTTTCGCGGCCGAAACGTGAGAGTCCCCTGCCCTGATCGCGCAAAAAACTTATATATATTTCAATATGTTATATGTATAGCGAGCAGGCCAGGCGTCCGTTTGATGTTGCGGCCACATTGCAGCACGACTCGCAACATACCCCCTGCCCTCAACGAAGAATTTCGATCCAGGCCTGGACGAAATCCGTCGCGTCGGACCGTGACATCGTCCCCTTCGGTGCGGTCATGCGGATCTTGACGAACTTGTTGTTCCAGGACGACAGGCAGAGATAGCTCTCAACGTCGACGTCCACGCGCTCACCGCGCAGATAGGAAAAGCTCGAGCAGATGAAGCGCGGCTTGCCGGTGGCCGGCACCGTGAAGTCGCCCTTGTCGGCGACGTTCGCGTAGGTGCCACGCTTGCCGAGCTCGAACACATCGCCCCTCGCCTGCGCCAGCTGATTCCGAATCACCTCGGACTCAACATCGTCCGGAATCGTCCTCTGGCCTAGATCGTAGAGATAGACGTCGACCATCCAGCCCGGCTTGCCACCAAAGCGAAGCGCGTAACCGAGCCCCCGCGACTTCGATTCGAAATCGATCGTGCGAGCATAAACAAGGCTGCCGACCCGGTCAGGGATCGACAGCCCGTAGACGACTTGCCGTTTTGTTTGCGCGAACGCCGTGGCGGCCGACAGCAGGACGGCAATAACCGCCAAGATGCCGGCGCGAGCCCAGCGCATTACGTGTTCATCGACTCGAAGAACTCGCCGTTGTTCTTGGTGTTGCGGAGCTTGTCGAGCAGGAAGTCGATCGCGTCCATCGTGCCCATCGGATTGAGGATCCGGCGCAGCACGTACATCTTCTTCAGCACCTGCGGATCGGTGATCAGCTCTTCCTTGCGGGTGCCGGAGCGCGAGATGTCGATCGCCGGGAAGGTGCGCTTGTCGGACACCTTGCGGTCGAGGATCAGTTCGGAGTTACCGGTGCCCTTGAATTCTTCGAAGATGACTTCGTCCATGCGGCTGCCGGTGTCGACCAGCGCGGTGGCGATGATGGTCAGCGAGCCGCCTTCCTCGATATTGCGCGCGGCGCCGAAGAACCGCTTTGGCCGCTGCAGCGCGTTGGCGTCGACACCACCGGTCAACACCTTGCCGGAGGAGGGCACCACGGTGTTGTAGGCGCGGCCGAGACGCGTGATCGAATCGAGCAGGATCACCACGTCGCGGCCGTGTTCGACCAGGCGCTTGGCCTTTTCGATCACCATTTCCGCGACCTGGACGTGACGCACCGCCGGCTCGTCGAAGGTCGAGGAGACGACTTCGCCTTTCACCGAGCGCTGCATGTCCGTGACTTCTTCCGGACGCTCGTCGATCAGCAGCACGATCAGATAGCATTCCGGGTGATTGGCGGTGATGGAGTGCGCGATGTTTTGCATCAGCACAGTCTTGCCGGTGCGGGGAGGGGCCACGATCAGCGCGCGCTGGCCCTTGCCGATGGGAGCGACGATATCGATCACCCGTGCCGAAAGGTCCTTTCGCGTGGGATCGTCGATCTCCATGCGGAAGCGCTGGTTGGGGAACAGCGGCGTGAGGTTGTCGAAATTGACCTTGTGCTTCGCCTTTTCCGGATCCTCAAAGTTGAGCGTGTTGACCTTGAGCAGGGCGAAGTAGCGTTCGCCTTCCTTCGGGCTGCGGATGTGGCCTTCGATGGTGTCGCCGGTGCGAAGGCCAAAGCGGCGGATCTGCGAGGGCGAGACGTAGATGTCGTCAGGGCCGGGCAAGTAGTTCGCGTCGGGCGAACGGAGAAAGCCGAAGCCGTCGGAGAGAACCTCCACGACGCCTTCGCCGACGATGTCGGTTTCCGCAATGGAAAGCTGTTTGAGAATGGCGAACAGCAGCTCCTGCTTGCGCATGGTGCTGGCGTTTTCGACCCCGTTCTCTTCCGCGAACGAGACGAGCTCGGCCGGCGTTTTCGATTTGAGGTCTTGAAGTTTGATTTCCCGCATGGGGGTCGTCCTGTGGAGCATTCTTGGAGAGGAAAGGGGTGAGAGAGCGTTGCGAAAAAGCAGGCGCGTAAGGGAAGGTCGCAGGTCTAGCTAAGGAAAGCGCCGGTGAGGGCTTCAAACCTGATGCGGCGGCCGGTCCAACGAAGAGACCGGAACGCAACCACATCCGCCTGCGTGGGGTGGGATGAATCAAATATAGAAAATCGAACGGCGGTCCGCAAGCATGCGAGGAGATACGATCTGTTAATCAAAACGGTTTGACGATCACCAGGATGACGATGAGGACCATCAATACCGTCGGTACCTCATTGATAATACGATAGAATTTTTGACCAAGAGTATTCCGGTCAGCCGCGAAATCCTTCACGAAACGGGAAAAGGCGCCGTGTACGCCCGACAGTGCGAGCACCAAAATAAACTTCGCATGAAACCACGGCGAGGCGTACCAGCCGCCTTTCCACGCAAGGTAGAGCCCGGCGAGCCAGGTGACGATCATCGCAGGATTGATGATCGCTTTCAGGAGACGCCGCTCCATCACCTTGAAAGTCTCGGACTGTTTCGAGCCGGGCTCGGCTTCGCAGTGATAGACGAACAGCCGCGGCAGATAGAGCATGCCGGCCATCCAGGAGATGACCGCAATCACATGCAGCGCCTTGATCCACTCATACATGGTCGTCTCTCACGTCAGCGGCCGAGAAATTTTGCCCGCTACAGTGGCACCTCTGCGTTCCCGATGCGTTGAGAGAAGAGCTTGCCAGCATGGGACGGATACATATCCGCAAAGCCGGTCTCTTCTAAACTAATAAATTTATGATTCTTAAGGTTTGAAGAGTCTTGAGCGTTGATTGGACTCACACAATCCCGTCCGACCGACGCAAAGGGCTTGTTCACATCCCTCAACATTCTCTGCGGACATGCCGGTGATGCCGATAACGCAACCGGAGTCAGTAACTTGGCTCATTCCATGGTCAGCTTATCCGGAGACAAGTCCACATATTCTCACTATCATCGTGATCCGGCCTTGGACTTGTCCTTCCGCAAGGCCCTGTGAAGAAACATCCGAGATATCCCGAGGGCAGGGGCGCAATGCTCCGTCACCGCGGATGGCTCCACAGGGACTCACAAGATACACAGGGGTTTTGGTGCCCACCTCAGGCAATTACTTCCACCTTCATCTGGTCTCCGACTCGACCGGCGAAACGCTGATCACGGTGGCGCGCGCGGTGGCCGCGCAGTACGCCAATGTCAGTGCGGTGGAACACGTCTATCCGCTGGTGCGCAGCCAGAAGCAGCTCGACCGCGTGCTGAACGAAATCGAGGAAGCGCCGGGCATCGTGCTGTTCACGCTGCTGGAGAAGGATCTGGTCCATCGCCTTGAGGGCAAGTGCAAGGAGATGAACGTTCCGAGCCTGTCGATCATCGGCCCCGTCATGCAGCTGTTCGAGGCTTATCTCGGCGCGGCCACCACGGGACGGGTCGGCGCGCAGCACGTGCTCAACGCGGAATATTTCGCGCGCATCGATGCGCTGAATTACACCATGATGCATGACGACGGTCAGCATGTCGAAGGCCTGGAGGATGCCGACGTCGTGCTGGTCGGCGTGTCCCGCACCTCGAAGACGCCGACCTCGATCTATCTTGCCAACCGCGGCATCCGCACCGCCAACGTACCGCTGGTGCCCGGCATTCCGCTGCCGCGCCAGCTCGAGACGCTGAAGAAGCCGCTGGTAGTCAGCCTGCACGCGACGCCGGAGCGGCTGATCCAGGTGCGGCAGAACCGGCTGCTCAGCATGGGCGCGGCGCCGTCCAACGAAGAATATATTGATCGTCAGGCGGTGACCGACGAAGTCGCCTTTGCGCGGCGGCTCAGCGCGAAATTCGACTGGGTGCAGCTCGATGTCACCCGCCGCTCGATCGAGGAAACCGCGGCTGCTGTCATGAAGCTTTATGCCGACCGGCTGAAAGCGCGGCCTGCCGAATGACGATCTGGCGCGGCAGGGATCCGCTGGTTCTGGCCTCGCAAAGCCGCGCGCGGCAGATGCTGCTGGGCAATGCCGGCCTCACCTTTGAGGCGGTGCCGGCCGATATCGACGAGCGCGCGATCCAGCTGAAATCAGGCTTGTCGAAGCCCGGCGAGATCGCCGCGCTGCTGGCACAAGAGAAGGCGCTGTTCGTTTCGGCAGGAATGCCGGATCGCTACGTCATCGGCGCCGACCAGACGCTGGCGCTGGGGCAGCGCCTGTTCTCCAAGCCGGCCGGCCCGGCGCAGGCGGCCGAGCAGTTGCGCGCCCTGGCCGGGACTAAGCACGAGCTTCACTCGGCTGTCGCCGTGGCGCGGGGCGGCAAGGTTCTGTTTTCCGAGGTCTCGATTGCAGGCATGACCATGCGGCCGTTGAGCGGCGAAGAGATCCGAGCCTATCTGGATGCGGCCGGCGAAGCCGTCACGACCAGCGTTGGGGCCTATCAGCTGGAAAGTCTTGGCGTGCACCTGTTCGAGCGCATCGAGGGTGATCATTTCACTATTCTCGGCCTGCCGCTGCTGTCCCTGCTTGCATTCCTGCGCACCCAGGGGCTACTCGGTGTCTGAAACGATGCGGCGGAAGACATGCTGGTTCTAGGACTCACCGGCTCGATCGGGATGGGGAAGTCCACGACGGGGAAACTGTTCGTGGAAGCGGGCGTGCCGCTTTATGACGCCGATGCGGAAGTTCACAAATTGTACGAGGGGGAGGCGGCGCCTGCGATCGAGGCGGCCTTTCCCGGCACCACTGTCAACGGCAAGGTGGATCGGCAAAGACTCAGCGAGCGTGTGGTTCACGACCCCGCGGCCATGAAGCAGCTCGAGCAGATCGTGCATCCCATGCTTAGCGCCGGCAGGAAAAAGTTCTTCGACGATGCCGAACGCGCCGGCGTGCCTGTCGTCGTCGTCGATGTGCCGCTCCTGTATGAGACCGGCGGCGAGACGCGCGTCGATGCCGTCGTGGTGGTGACGACGTCGCCGGAACTGCAGCGCGAGCGGGTGCTGGCGCGCGGCACCATGGATGCGGCAAAACTCGATTCCATCATTGCCCGGCAGACGCCGGACGCCGAAAAGCGCAAGCGCGCGGATTTCGTCGTGGATACGTCGCACGGGCTCGATCCCGTGCGCGCGCAAATCAAGGACATTCTGGCGGCGGTTGTTAAGATGCCGAAACGGCGGACCTGATTCGCCGCTGCCCGAGCCTGCACTTGAGCCTCTTACGTTAGCCTGGATCATGCGCGAAATCGTTCTCGATACCGAAACCACCGGCCTTGACCCGCTGCGCGGCGACCGCCTGGTCGAGGTCGGCTGCATCGAGCTGTTCAACCGCATGCCGACCGGGCAGACCTTTCACCGCTACATGAACCCTGAAAGGGACATGCCGGCGGAGGCCTTTGCCGTCCATGGCCTCTCCACCGAGTTCCTGGCGAGCAAGCCGCTGTTCTCGGAAGTCGTCGAGGAATTCCTGGCCTTCATCGGCGATGCGCCGCTGGTGATCCACAATGCGTCCTTCGACGTCAGCTTCATCAACGCCGAGCTCGACCGCATCAAGCGCGTGCCGATCGGAAGGGATCGCCTGGTCGATACGCTGCTGCTGGCGCGGCGGAAGCATCCCGGCGTGTCCAACCGGCTGGACGATCTCTGCTCGCGTTATGCGATCGACAATTCCCGCCGCACCAAGCACGGCGCGCTGCTCGACGCCGAGCTGCTCGCCGAGGTCTATATCGACCTGATCGGGGCGCGGCAGTCGCAGCTGATCCTGGCGGCCGAGAGCGTCGACATCAGACTTGGCGGTGGCGGCGAGACGCCGCGGCGGCAGCGCGAAATTCCGCTTATCGCGCGCGTGAGCGATGAAGACCGCGCCGCCCATCGGGCCTTTGTCGCCACCCTCGGCGACAAGCCAATCTGGAACGATTTTCTGCCAGCAATATCGGCGGCGGCCGGTTAAATCCCGAAAAGCGAGACCGGTTTTCGGGAAAGATCACGCTTCTGAGATGATCAGCTCGGCTTGGCCTGAGCGCCAGCCGCGGCCTGCTGACGTTCCATGTTCTGCCGGTAGAGGCCGACGAAATCCACGGGATCCAGCATCAGGGGCGGGAAGCCGCCGTCGCGCACCGAAGTGGCGATGATCTCGCGCGCGAACGGGAACAGCAGCCGCGGGCACTCGATCATGACGAGCGGATGAAGATTTTCCTGCGGCACGTTGACGATGCGGAACACGCCGGCATAGGCGAGATCGAACGAGAACAGCACCTTGCCGCCGTTCTCAGCCTTGCCGTCGATGTGCAGCGTCACCTCGAACTCGTTCTGGGCGATGTTGTTGGCGGAGACGTTGATCTGGATGTTGATCGCCGGCTGTTGCTGCTGCGGCTGCAACGACGTGGGGGCGTTCGGGTTCTCGAACGACAGGTCCTTGGTGTACTGCGCCAGCACGTTGAGCTGGGGAGGGGCTCCCTCCTGCGGGGCACCATTGCCGTTGGTCATGAAAATTCTCCTGGAGCGGGCGGGGGCCTAAGGACCGTTTCAGGCCACATTTCGCTTATGAGGTTGCGAAAATGCCCGGATCGGCGCGAGTGGCTATCATAAGCGCGCACACCTCGACAAGAAGGAGCATGGCCGCTTGCGCTCGCAATATCTGCGGAAGCGGCTGGAAGCGGCCCGTTTGGCTTCCGAAGTTACCGTAAATTATTGAAGATGCGCGATTTCCGGTCACGATCGGGTTTCCCCTTGCGGCCAAAAGGCGCTACAATGGCCGCGCCAAAACGCGCCATTGGCCGGGCATAGTTTCATGCCTACATCCTGCAGACTCATTCGGTGACGTAATCTCGCGGTGATGTAGTCTCGGTTGTTCCCGCTTCCCGCGGAACGCTCTGCCGCCGGATCCGTTGCCGGCGTGAGAAGCAAGAAAGCGAAGTACGACGTGGATATCTACACCATCATCTTCCTGGCGCTGGCCGTTTTCATCTTCCTGCGCCTGCGCAGCGTTCTCGGGCAGCGCACGGGGCACGAGCGGCCGCCCTTCGAGCGCTCGCCGCGCAATGTCGCGCAGGGTGCGCAGGACAGCAACGTCGTGCCGATCCCGGGCAGCGTGATCGACCAGGCGCCGCTGGCGCCGACCGCCGAGGTCGCGCCGTCCGACCGCTGGAAGGGAATTGCCGAGCCCGGCTCGGCGCTGGCGCAGGGGCTGGACGCCATCGTCGCGCAGGACTCCTCCTTCGACCCCCGGCATTTCGTCTCCGGCGCCCGCAGCGCCTATGAGATGATCGTGCTGGCCTTTGCCAATGGCGACCGCCGCGCGCTGCGCGATCTGTTGTCGGCCGAGGTCTACGAAAGCTTCGATACCGTCATCCGCGATCGCGAGAAGCACGACCAGAAGACCGAGACGCGTTTCGTCTCGATCGACAAGGCCGAGATCGTCGCCGCGGAAGCGCGCGACCGCGCCGCGCAGCTCACCGTTCGCTTCGTGTCGCAGATGATCTCCGTGACCCGCGACAAGAACGGCACCGTCGTCGATGGCAATCCCGACAAGGTCGCCGATATCACCGATGTCTGGACGTTCGCCCGCGACACCACCTCACGCGACCCGAACTGGAAACTGGTTGGCACCGGAAGCGCCGGCTGACCCGCGCGGCTTTGGCTATCGTGCCGCTGCGGGCTGGCTGATTGCGCTTGTACTGGCGCTGCTGCCGGCAGCTGCGGATTCGCGCACCGTCCATTCCCGCTATCACCGCGCCGAGCCGCCGCCGAAACAGCGGCCGCTGCCCTATCCGGCGCTGGAACTGCCGCTGGAAGTTCCGAACAGCCAATATGTGCCGCTCGCCTGGAGCGATGTCACCGGCTGGCGCGATGACGATCACCTCGCCGCCTACAAGGCGTTCCGCACCAGCTGCCAGCCGATCGCGGCGCAGAATGGGACTGCGCAGGAATCCAAGGCATTGGGCAGCTCGCTGCGCGATCCCTGCCGCATCGCGAGGGCCCTCGAGCTGGCCGACGGCGCGAAAGCCAAAGCCTTCTTCGAGGAAAATTTCTCGCCAGTGCGAATCTCGCGCCTTGGCGAAGGCGAGGGGTTTGTCACGGGCTACTACGAGCCCATCCTCGAAGGCTCGCGCACGCAAAACGAGATCTACAGCGTTCCGATCTATCGCCGCCCCTCCAATTTGTTCGTGAAGGGCCAGACCCAGGCCTCGGTCGGGCTGCCCAACAAGGGCGCGGTCTATCGCAAGATCGGCCGCCGCAAGCTCGTGCCATATTACGACCGCGCCGAAATCGAGGACGGCAAGATCGAAGGACGCGGGCTGGAGATCGCCTATCTGAAGAACCAGACCGATCTGTTGTTTGCGCAGATCCAGGGCTCCGCGCGCATCGAGCTGCCTGACGGTTCGATGGTGCGGATCAACTACGACGCCCATAACGGCTATCCCTATACGGCTGTGGGGCGCATCCTGATCGACCGCGGCATCATCCCGCGCGAGCAGATGTCGATGCAGAAGATCCGGGAATGGATGGAGCAGAATCCGGACGGCGCCAACGAGCTGCGCCGCCAGAACCGCTCCTACATCTTTTTCCGCGAAGTGAATCTGTCCGAGAAGGATGAGGCGGTCGGCGCCCAGGGCGTGCCGCTGACCGCCGGCCGCTCGATCGCGGTCGACAAGGCGCTGCATGTCTACGGCACGCCGTTCTTCATCGAGGGCGATCTGCCGATCGAATCGGAGCGGTCGAAGACGCCGTTCCGCCGGCTGATGATCGCGCAGGACACCGGCTCGGCCATTGTCGGGCCCGCCCGCGCCGACCTTTATTTCGGCGCCGGCGCCGAGGCGGGCAGGGTGGCCGGGCGGCTGAAGAACAATGCGCGCTTTGTCATGCTGGTGCCGAAGGGCCTCGATCCCGTCGCGCGCGGCCGCAAGTTGCCGGTGCCGGACGAGCGGCCGTCGGAAAAGATCGCCAGGCTGTTTCCGCAAGTCGCCCCCAGGGATCAGCCGAGGCCTGCTGTTTCCGCGACGACAACCCAGGCAACGTCAGCCACTTCGGCGCAAGCATCGGTTCCGCTGCCGGCAGCGCGGCCGAAGGAGGCGCCCGTGCCTGCGCGCAATGTGAAGCGCCGTTATCGATGAAGCGCAGGCCGCCCGAGATTCCGGACCTGTCGGCGCCGATGCGGCGCAAGCGCAGCCTCAGCGAGGAAGAACGCAAGCTGTGGGAGAGCGTGGCCAGGCAGGTCAAGCCGCTGCGCGCAACCCCGCGCCTGGGGCGGCCGCCCGCGGCTGAGGCAGAAACCTCGGCCACCGCGCCCGCTCCGCCGCGGCCGGCATCGCCGGTGAAGATTTCCCCGCCGCCAAAACCGCACGCGCCGCCGCTGGCCCCGATCGGACGCCGCGAACGCGCGCAGCTTTCGCGCGGCAGGAAGGAGATCGATGCCCGCATCGACCTGCACGGCATGACGCAAACCCGCGCGCACCGCGCGCTGCTTGGTTTCCTGCACCGCGCGCATCATGAGGGCTTCAGCTTCGTGCTTGTCATCACCGGCAAGGGCAAGATCGGCGCCGAATCCGAGCGCGGCGTGCTGCGCCGCCAGGTGCCGCAATGGCTGGCGCTGCCGGAATTCCGTGCGCTGGTGGTCGGCTTCGAGGAAGCCCATATCGGCCATGGCGGCGAAGGCGCGCTGTATGTGCGCGTGCGGCGGGCGCGGTTCTAGACCACGCTGCTCTAAAACGGCCGCACGATCCCGACGCGTGGGATCAAGGTGACGATCGCGGCAAAGACGGTGGTCTTGGTGTCGCTTGACGGGATCAGCGGAGTGTCGCGCACCGCCGGCAGCGTCTTCACCGCGTGCAAGATCAGGAACATGCACACCGCCCAGTTCGATACCCAGCGCGAATAATCGAACACGATGCCAAACATCACGAGATAGCCGGCGGTGACGATCGCAAGCGCCGCAATGACGATACGGCGATGCGTCTCGCTCGCCAGGGCGCCGGTCAAGCCGGCGAAATAGCGCCACAGCGGCGTATGCAGCCAGATCAGCAGCGCAAACACCGGCACGCCAAGAATGTTCGACGGCAACCGCGCCCAGGTGTCGGCAATCTCCTTCGACAACGGCTGATACCAGATGAAAGCAAAGCTGAGGAGATCCGAGCGTGAGGGATCGGCCATCCGGCTCTGCAGGTGATCGACAAAGACCTGCGGCGGCACGTCGACCGTGCCGTAGAATTGCGTGGCGAGGAAAAGCACGCCACTGGCAGCGAGCGCGACGGCGCCAGCAATCGCGTTCCGCCGGTTGATGCCTTGCGACAGGTAGTAGCGCAGCACGACGATGGCAGCGATGGTCGGCACGTACATCAATACGTGGATGTGGTGGATCATCACGAGCACAATCGAGAACACGGCCGCCAGCAGCACATAGGCGACGGACCGCGCCGGGATCAGCAGCAGGCAGATCGCCAGCAGGCAGCCATAGATGTCGAAATGGCCGAGCGTGTGCATGAAATTTTTCAGGAAGAAGGGCGAACCTGCCATGAAGACGAACAGCGGCAGATGCTTGTCGTCGAAACCGAAGGTGCGGTGGAATAGCTTTGCGAACAGTCCAAGCGTAATCACCCAGACCGCGCCTGCGAGCACGAACACCAGCCAAACCGGCACCTTCGCGGTGAACAGCGACACCGCCGCACCAATCAGCGCGCGCTTGGTGAAGCCGAAATGATAGTCGACGAGGAGATGGATGTAGGGAACCCAGGGCGGCAGCGAGATCTTGTGCAGCAAGACGCCGGCGAACACGGCGGCATTGACGGCCAGCATCAGCCGCCAGGGATTTTGCCAGAGCCGTAGATTCATCGCCCACCCGCAGAGATCAGGCGGGCGTTATCACATGGCGGGCAGGCCGCATGCAACGCGCGGTTAGAGGATAAACCGGCTCAGATCCGCGTTCTTCGCGAGGTCGCCGACGTGCTTCTTCACATAGTCGGCGTCGACCGTGATGGTCTCGCCATTGCGATCCGGTGCCGCAAAGGAGATTTCGTCGAGCACGCGCTCCATCACCGTCTGCAGCCGCCGCGCGCCGATATTCTCGACCGTCGAGTTGACGGCTACCGCAATGTCGGCGAGCGCATCGATGGCGCTGTCGGTGATCTCAAGCGTGACGCCTTCGGTCTGCATCAGCGCCACATATTGCTTGATCAGCGAGGCCTCTGGCTCCGTCAGGATCCGGCGCATGTCGTCGCGCGTCAGCGCCTGCAGCTCAACCCGGATCGGCAAGCGGCCCTGCAGCTCAGGCAAGAGGTCCGAGGGCTTTGCGATGTGGAAGGCGCCGGAGGCAATGAAAAGTATGTGGTCAGTCTTGACCGCGCCATGCTTGGTCGAGACCGTCGTGCCTTCGATCAGCGGCAGCAGGTCGCGCTGCACGCCCTCGCGCGAGACGTCGCCGCCGAGGCGGTTCTCGCGCACGCAGATCTTGTCGATCTCGTCGAGGAACACGATGCCGTTGTTCTCGACGGCATTGATCGCTTCCTGCACCAGCTGGTCGGTGTCGAGCAGCTTGTCGGACTCTTCGTTGACCAGGATTTCGTGGGAGTCGGCCACCGTCAGCCGGCGCGTCTTGGTGCGGCCGCCGAGCTTGCCGAAGATATCGCCGATCGAAATCGCGCCCATCTGCGCGCCCGGCATGCCCGGGATCTCGAACATCGGCATGCCGCTGGAAGCCTGCGTCTCGATCTCGACTTCCTTGTCGTTGAGCTCGCCGGCGCGCAACTTCTTGCGGAAGGACTCGCGGGTCGCCGGGCTGGAGCCCGGGCCGACCAGCGCGTCGAGCACACGCTCCTCGGCGGCAAGCTGCGCGCGGGCGTGCACGTCCTTGCGCTTGCGCTCGCGCACCTGGGCGATCGCGACCTCGACGAGATCGCGGACGATCTGCTCGACGTCGCGGCCGACATAGCCGACTTCAGTGAATTTTGTCGCCTCGACCTTGATGAAGGGCGCACCCGCGAGTTTGGCCAAACGCCGTGCGATCTCCGTCTTGCCGACGCCGGTTGGGCCGATCATCAAAATGTTCTTCGGCAGCACTTCCTCGCGCAGGGAGCCGGTGAGCTGCAGCCGCCGCCAGCGGTTGCGCAGCGCGATGGACACCGCGCGCTTGGCGTCGGACTGCCCGACGATGAAGCGGTCGAGTTCGGAAACGATTTCGCGGGGGGAGAAGTCGGTCATGGGCCCTAGCTATGTCGGAACGGCGCGATCGGCAAGCCGGATCAGAGGATCGGCGGCCCGCTCTGCCATTGCTTGATCGCATCGAAGGGGTGGATCAACATGAGAATGTTCAGCGTCAGATTGTCGCGAATGTGCAGCAGCATCGCGAGTTCGAACGCGATTCCAAGAGCAATCGTCGCGGCGACAGGCAGTTTCCTCGCCAGCAGGAAGCCCAGCACCATCGACAGCGTGTCGGAGACCGAGTTCACAATGGTATCGCCGTAATAGTCGAGCGAGATCGTGCCGGCACGATAACGTTTGATGATCCAGCTGGAA
>Ga0081455_10004128_pt1 | contig 16423 bp, 13 predicted proteins | sample TabmetS3T2R1_FD_70207 | JGI IMG/M metagenome (GOLD analysis project Ga0081455, IMG submission 70207) | Tabebuia heterophylla rhizosphere microbial communities from the University of Puerto Rico - S3T2R1 | ecosystem: Host-associated > Plants > Roots > Rhizosphere ... | reverse complement strand
ATGGTCTCCGCCTCTCATGGACTCCGCCGGCGCTCTCGGCCGGTCGTACTAAAGAGTTGCCTGGGCACCTTGCTGATACGCCCGTGATCGAAGCGTTAACCAGCCGACATGCAGGTCGAGCTCAGGGACCGGTGCAGTCGGTCGGCACTCTCGACGCGCAGATGTGCTGGACCGGGACCGTGGTCTCGGTGGCCGGCGACGGGGTTGCCGATCCCTCGTCCGAGATGAGCGTCGTGGCGACCGCCCCGAGCAGCGCGCCGACGGCCAGAGATGTGGTGACGATGATCACTCGTGGCTTCACCGCCGCACCGTACGAAGCCGGGGGAGGGGCCGGCATCGGCAGGCGATGCCCAATTGCTGCCGTCAGCTACCTATCTTGGAGTGTCCCCAAGGTGGGTAGCGCGGCCCGATGCGGGTCGGGCAAGGAGTGGACACGTCGGACCGTCGTAACGACCTGGTCGAACGGGCCCAGCACCTAGCGGTGCTCGACGACCTGCTGCGTGCCGTGCTGGCCAGCTCGCAGGGCCGGGTGGTGCTGCTCGCGGGGGAGGCGGGCGTCGGCAAGACGGCCCTGGCGCGAGCCGTCTGCGCCGAGCACCAGGGCTCGCATCGAGTGCTCCGGGGCAGCTGCGATGCCCTCTTCACCCCCCGCCCGCTGGGGCCGTTCCTGGACGTCGCCCGGGAGGCCGGCGGTGACCTGGAGCGCATGGTCTCCCACGGGGCCAGGCCCCACGACGTGGCGATGGCCTTGCTGGCGGAGCTGCGGGGTGCGCCGGCCCTGCTGGTGCTGGAGGACCTGCACCGGGCGGACGAAGCCAGCCTCGATGTGCTGAGCCTGGTGGCCGGGCGCCTGGAGGACGTTCCGGTCCTGGTCATCGCCACGTATCGAGACGACGAGCTCGGTCCGGCTCATCCCTTGCGCATCGTGGTCGGCGAGCTGGCGACGAAAGATGCCGTGGCCCGCATGAGACTGGAGCCGTTGTCGGCCGCGGGGGTCGAGCAGCTCGCCCTGTCCGGTGGTGCCGACGTCGACGACATCGGCGACCTGCATCGACGTACGTGTGGCAACCCGTTCTTCGTCACCGAGGTGCTCGCAGCGGGGTCGGATGAGGTGCCGTCCACCGTGCGCGACGCCGTCCTCGCCCGGGCGGCCCGCCTCAGCCCCCGAGCGCGGGCTGCGCTGGATGCGGCCGCGATCGTCCCGCTCGGATGCGAGGACTGGTTGCTGCACGCACTCGCCGACACCGCTCCCGACGAGCTCGACGAATGTCTGTCCTCGGGCATGTTGATCGCCGGAGCAGGGGCCGTGAGCTTCCGGCACGAGCTCGCCCGGCTGGCCGTCGAGGAAGCCCTTCGACCAGCTCAGCGTGTGCGGCTCCACCAGCGCGCTCTGCGGGCGCTCGAAGCCGTCAATTCGGCCGACCCGGCGCGCCTGGCGCATCACGCCGAAGCGGCCGACGACGCCGGCGCCGTGGTCCGGTTCGCGCCGGTTGCCGCGAAGCGCGCCGCAGCTCTCGGGGCGCACCGCGAGGCGGCCCAGCAGTACGCCCGCGCTCTTCGGTTCGCTCCGCAGGATGCCCCCCAGCTGGTCGGCAAGCTGTCGGACCGCCGTGCGTTCGCCTGCTACCTGTCGGGTGAGTTCCCGGAAGCGGTCGACGCGCAGAGCGATGCGCTGCAGCACCATCGCGGCGTCGAGGACTGGCTGCGTGCCGGACAAGCGGCCCGATCGCTGTCCCTGCTGCTCCGCTATCAAGGCGAAGTCGCTCGGGCCTGGGAGGTCGGCCACGAAGCCGTGAGGGTCCTCGAGCGACGCTGCGCCGCCTGCCATGAGCTGGCGATGGCCTATTGCAACCTCTCGCACCTGGCTGCCGCCCGCGAGGACGCCGAGGAGACTCGATCCTGGGCCAGGAAGGCGGTCAAGGTCGCCGACGAGATCGGCGACGACGAGGCCGAGGTCTACGCCGCGCTCAACCTCGGTTCGATCGAAGTGCTCGCCGGCGACCCGGCCGGGCCCGCGATGATCGAGCGGGCCCTGCACACCGCACGCGAACGGGGTCTCGAAGAGCACGCGGGTCGGGCCTATGTCGCCTTGACATGGTGGTCACCCCGAGGTCGCGCCTACCGAGCAGCCGACGGTCACGTCGCGGCGGGCCTGCGTTACTGCCGCGAGCGCGGTCTCGACTTGTGGCGGAGCTACCTGGTGGCCACCGGCGCCCGGGCCGACCTCGACCGCGGCCGTTGGGACGACGCGATCGCGTCGGCGACCGGCATCGTCCGCGACCCGCGGACGTCGCCCGTGCCCCGCATCGTTGCCCTGGCCGTGCTGGGCCTCGTCCGGGCCCGTCGGGGCGACCCCGATGTCTGGTCGCCGCTCGACGAGGCGTGGGCTCTGGCACGCGACACCGGCGAGCTGCAACGGATCGAGCCGACCGCCGCCGCTCGGGCGGAAGCGTGGTGGCTCGCGGGGCGCGGGGACAAGGTCGCGGAGGCGACCGCGCTCGGGCTCGACCTCGCCTCCACGCACGGCGCCCGCTGGGTCGCCGGCGAGATGTCCTCCTGGCGACGCCGAGCGGGCATCGCCGTCGACCCGGCCATCGACGTCCCCGAGCCTTACCGCCACGAGCTCGCAGGTGACTGGCCAGGCGCGGCCGCGGCGTGGCGTCGCCTCGACAGCCCCTACGAAGCGGCCCTGGCCCTGACAGAAGCCGACGACGAGGAGGCGATGCGCCAAGGCCTCGCCGAGCTACTGCAGCTGGGGGCGCGTCCAGCGGCGGCGATCGTGGCGCAGCGGCTTCGCCGGCGCGGGGCGCGACACCTGCCCCGCGGGCCGAGGACGGCCACCAGGGACAACCCTGCGCACCTGACCACCCGGGAACTGGACGTGCTTGCCCTCCTGGCAAGCGGCCTTCAGAACAAGGAGATCGCCGGCGAACTCGTGGTGTCGCACCGGACAGTCGATCATCACGTCGCCGCGATCCTGCGGAAGTTGGGCGTCCGAACTCGCAGGGAGGCAGCTCGCGAAGCCACTCGGCTCGGGCTCGTTGTCCAGGATCAGTAGCGCGGAAGCCGTGAGTGGCCGTCTCGGCGATCAGCCCGGGCAGGCGCCCACCCGCGGGTTGAAGTCGGCGAACACGCCGTCCGGGTTCGACTTCCAGATCCAGGCATGGAGGATGTAGACCGGAAGGAACGGGTGGTGGTGGAGCATCTCGCCGAAGAGCATGGGCGGGTCGTTGGGGTCGACGAACTCCTCGGGAACGATGTATTCCACGGCCACCAGGTTCGAGCGGCCGTTGCGCTGCACCTCGTACACGAGGGCCTCGGGGTCGTTCCCGTCCAGGACGGCGTCGATGTGCCTCACGAAATGAATGCCCATCCCGCCGTCGGGGCTGTCGAAGCAGGTGGGCACGTCGGGGCTGTTCGGGTCGAGCGAGAAGGCGGCGAACCCGTCGGCTCGGGCCGTCCGCAAGGAGTGGTATTTCGCCGTGGCCAACTTGACCTCTCTCAGCTGCCCCCACGGGATTGGGCCGTCGTGGGCATCGGCCGCCGCGTCACGCGGGCCGCCAGCCGGCAAGGTCATTGCGACCAGCCCCACCAGCGTCGCGGCGAGTGCCAGCCGTCTACCGGACCTCATGAGAAGAAGTAGGGGTCGAGGACGCGCACTTCGGAGACGCGGTCCACTGGGAGGCCGTTGCGCTCGGCGGCGCGACGGATCGACTCGGGTGACGGCCCGTCGTAGATGCACCACGTGGTGCGCTTGTCCGGGCTCACGTAGGAGTGGATCCAGGTCACCATCTCTTCGGCGTTCGAGGCCACCACCGCCTCGGCGGCCTTCGCCCCGGCGCCATCCGCCGTGAAGCCGAGGCCATCCGGGAAGGTGCGTTCCACCAGGTATCGAGGCACTTCAATCACCCCTCGTTCGTCGCGATGTGCCAGACGTGCCACGCACGATCGTGTCGGGGCGAGGGAGACCGGGGCATCGGTGGCCGGTACCCATCTTGCGATGCGGGCTACCCAGATTGGACGACGCGAAGATCGACAGCTGATCGTTTGAGTCCGCGCCGGCCCACACGCACGTCGTACCGTCACTGCGGTGGACACGCACGACGCCATCGCCATCGGGCTCAAACCGCTGAGCAGGGCCCAGGTCGTCGCCGTCGCCCGCCGCGGGGCGCGGGTCGCCGTGGATGACGAGTCCCGCACGGCGATTGTCCGGGCCCGTGCCATCGTCGACGAGCTCGTGGCGCAGGAGACCCCGGTCTACGGGTTGTCGACGGGGTTCGGTGCCCTCGCCGTCCGCCACATCCCGGTCGACCGGCGCGCCGCGCTGCAACGATCGCTGATCCGGTCGCACGCCGCCGGCGTCGGCCGGCCCGTCGAGGACGAGGTCGTCCGGGCGATGATGCTGCTGCGCACGCGGACGCTGGCGCAGGGCCTCTCCGGTGTCCGTCCCGAGGTGGTCGACCTGCTGGTGGCGCTGCTGAACCACGGGATCACGCCGGTGGTGCCCGAGCACGGGTCGCTCGGCTGCAGCGGCGACCTCGCCCCGCTGGCCCACGTTGCCCTGGCGCTGATGGGCGAGGGCGAGGTGCGGCTGGCGGCAGAGGCTCCGGCCGCCGTCGACGGTGCTCGCGGCGCCGACGGTGCCCGCGGGTCCGTGGCCGCATCCCGGGCGCTGGCCGACGCCGGGCTGCAACCAGTCGAGCTGGCCGCCAAGGAGGGCCTGGCCCTGGTCAACGGCACCGACGGGATGCTGGGCATGCTGATCCTGGCGTGCCAAGACCTGGCGGGCCTGCTGCCCGCGGCCGACCTCACCGCGGCCATGAGCGTCGAGGCAGCGCTCGGCACCGACCGGGTCTTCGCCGCCGACCTCGCCGGGCTGCGTCCGCACCCCGGCCTGGCGACCAGCGCCGCCAACATGGCCCGGCTCCTGGCCGGATCGGAGATCGTGGCATCGCACCGCACCGGCGATCCCCGGGTCCAGGACGCCTACTCGCTGCGCTGTGCGCCCCAGGTGGCCGGCGCGGCGCGCGACACGCTGGCGCACGTCGTGACGGTCGGCGAGCGGGAGCTATCGGCCGTGATCGACAATCCGGTCGTGCTCGAGGACCGGCGCGTCGAGTCCAACGGCAACTTCCACGGTGCACCACTCGCCCATGCCTGCGACTTCCTCGCCATCGTCGCCGCCGACCTCGGGGCGATGGCCGAGCGGCGGCTCGACCGGCTGCTCGATCCGGCGCGGTCGCACGGCCTGCCCCCGTTCCTCGCCGCCGACCCCGGCGTGGACTCCGGGATGATGATCGCCCAGTACACCGCCGCCGCCCTGGTGGCCGAGAGCCGGCGGCTGGCCGTTCCCGCCAGCGTGGACTCGATCCCGACCTCGGCCATGCAGGAGGACCACGTCTCGATGGGATGGGCGGCCGCCCGCAAGCTGCGCACGGTCGTCGCCAACCTGGCCCGGATACTGGCGGTGGAGCTCGCGGTGGCGACCCGGGCGCTCGACCTCCGCCGGCCCCTGCGGCCGTCGCCGGCGACAGCCGCCGTGGTCGAGCGGGTGCGGCGCGACATCGAGGGGCCTGGGCCCGACAGGTTCGTGGCCCCCGAACTGGCGGCGGCCGAGCGCCTGATACGCAGCGGCGCGGCCGTGGACGCCGCCGAGCGGGTGATCGGGGCGCTGCCGTGAGCCCGGACCCGGCCGGCCCACGCGTGGTCCGGGCGCCGCGCGGCACCGAGCTGACGTGCCGCGGCTGGGTGCAGGAGGCCGCGCTGCGCATGTTGATGAACAACCTCGATCCCGACGTGGCCGAGCGCCCCGACGACCTCGTGGTCTACGGCGGCACCGGACGCGCGGCCCGGTCGTGGGAGGCGTTCGACGCCATCGTTGCGAGCCTCCAGCGCCTCGCCGATGACGAGACCCTCCTGGTGCAGTCCGGCAAGCCCGTGGGCGTGTTCCGCACCCACGAGTGGGCGCCGCGCGTGCTCATCGCCAACGCCAACCTCGTGCCCGACTGGGCCACCTGGGACGAGTTCCGCCGCCTCGAGGGGCTGGGCCTCACCATGTACGGCCAGATGACGGCGGGGTCGTGGATCTACATCGGCACCCAGGGGATCCTCCAGGGCACGTACGAGTGCTTCGCCGCCATCGCGGCCAAGCGCTTCGGCGGTTCGCTGCGCGGCACGGTGACGCTGACCGCGGGGCTGGGTGGGATGGGCGGCGCCCAGCCGCTGGCGGTGACCATGAACGGGGGAGTGGCCATCTGCGTCGACGTCGATCCCGAGCGGATCGAGCGCCGGCGCCAGCACCGCTACCTCGACCGGGTCGCCGCCGACCTGGCCGAGGCCTGGACGCTGGCGGCGGCGGCCAAGGCAGCCGGGGAGCCGCTCTCCATCGGCGTCTGCGACAACGCCGCCGAGGTGGTGCCCGCCCTGGCCGTCGACGCCGCAATGGCCGACCTCATCGACATCGTGACCGACCAGACCCCGGCGCACGACCCGCTGTCGTACGTGCCCGTGGGGCTCGATGTGCGCGCCGCCGCCGACCTCCGCCGGCGGGACCCCGACGCCTACCTCGCCCGCAGCCGCCACTCCATGGTGCGTCACTGCGCCGGCCTGGTGGCGTTCGCCCGGCGGGGCGCCGAGGTCTTCGACTACGGCAACGCCCTGCGGGCCGAGGCCGAGGCCGCGGGCTACGACGACGCCTTCGCCTATCCGGGCTTCCTGCCGGCGTACATCCGCCCGCTGTTCTGCGAGGGCAGGGGACCGTTCCGCTGGGCGGCGCTGTCCGGCGACCCTGCCGACATCGAAGTGACCGACCGGTTGGTGCTCGAGGAGTTCCCAGAGAACGAGACCCTGGGCCGCTGGATCCGCATGGCCCGCGAGCGGGTCCAGTTCCAAGGCCTGCCCGCACGGATCTGCTGGCTCGGGTACGGCGAGCGGGCCCGGCTCGGGCTGCGCTTCAACGAGCTGGTGGCGTCCGGCGAGATCAGCGCTCCGATCGTGATCGGCCGGGACCACCTCGACTCGGGGTCGGTGGCATCGCCCTACCGGGAGACCGAGTCGATGGCGGACGGCAGCGACGCCATCGCCGACTGGCCGATCCTCAACGCGTTGCTCAACACGGCCAGCGGTGCGTCGTGGGTGAGCTTCCACCACGGCGGCGGGGTGGGCATCGGCCGGTCGCTGCACGCCGGCATGGTCGTCGTCGCCGACGGGACGCCGCTGGCTGCGGAGAAGCTCGAGCGGGTGCTCACGACCGACCCCGGCATTGGCGTGGTCCGCCACGCCGACGCCGGCTACGACGAGGCCCGCGCGGTGGCCGAGCGGCACGGGATCAGCCTCCCGATGGGGGCCATGCCTCCCGCTCCCCCGGCCGCTCGGGCCGGCCGCCCGTGAGCATCTGGTTCGCCGACGAGGCATGGCTCGGCGGCGACGGGCTGGCCGCGGGGGTGGTCCTGGAGGAGGCGGGGGGTGGACGGCTGGCCCGCGTGGCGGCCGGGCAGGACCCGCCCGCCGGTGCGGTCCACCTGCCCGGGATCGTGGTGCCCGGGCTGGCGAACGTCCACTCGCATGCCTTCCACCGGGCGCTCCGGGGTCGGGCCCAGGCGGGCGCAGGCGACTTCTGGCGCTGGCGCGATCGCATGTACGCGCTCGCCGCCGTCCTCGACCCCGACGACGTGTTCGAGCTGGCCCGGGGCACGTACGCCGAGATGGCGCTGGCGGGGATCACCGCCGTGGGCGAGTTCCACTACCTCCACCACCGGCCCGACGGCCGGCCGTACGCAGACGCCAACGTCATGGGCGGCGCGCTGATTGCGGCCGCGGCGGAGGCGGGGATCCGGCTCACCCTGCTCGACACCTGCTACCTGCGGTCGGGCTTCGGTGGTGGCTCGCGCCCGGCCGGCCCCCAGGTCAGGTTCTCCGATGGTGATGCCGAGAGCTGGGTGGCGCGGGTGGAGGGCCTGGCGAACCAGGTGGGCGGCGGTTGGCGGCTGGGGGCGGCGGTCCACAGCGTGAGGGCGGTCGACGAGCGGTCGATGGCCGCCGTGGCCGGCTGGGCCCAGCGTCACGGGTCGCCGCTCCACATGCACCTGTCGGAGCAGCCCGCCGAGAACGAAGAGGCGCTGGCCGCCACCGGGCGCACGCCGACGGCGCTGGCCGAGGCCGCAGGCGTGCTGGGGCCCGGAACGGTGGCCGTGCACGCCACCCACCTCACCGACCCCGACGTGAAGGCGCTGGGTGCAACCGGGACCGGCGTGTGCCTGTGCCCGACGACCGAGCGCGACCTCGGCGACGGCGTGGGGCCGACCGATCGGCTGGTGGCCGCGGGCTCCCCGCTGTCGCTCGGGACCGACAGCCACGCCATGGTCGACCTGCTCGAGGAGGCCCGGCTGGTCGAGCTGCACGAGCGGCTGGCACACCATCACCGCGGTACGCATTCGCCGGCCGCGCTGCTGGGAGCGGCCACCGCCGCCGGCTACCGGGCGCTCGGGTGGTCCGGTGACGGGGACGGGCAGCCGGGGCCGATGGGCCTGGCGCCCGGGGGGCCGGCCGACTTCGCAGTCCTCGACCCTGGCTCCGTGCGCCTCGCCGGCATCGACGCGGACGAGGGTGTCGCCGGCGTGGTCTTCGCCGCCACCGCCGCCGACGTGACCGACGTCGTCGTGGGCGGCCGCACGATCGTCCGGGGCCGCAGCCACGTCACGATCCCCGACGTCGCCCGCGACCTGCACCGGGCGATCACGTCCGCGTGGGCGCGGACGTGAGGCCCGGGGTGCCCCCGGCGCCCGGCGGGGGCGGCGACAGATGACGGGCTGGGACCTCTTGGTCGTCAACGCTGCCGTCGCCACCATGGACCCGGTCCGGCCGGGGCCCTACGGCCTCGTCGCCGGCGGCGCCGTGGGCGTGACGGACGGATGCGTCGCCTGGGTCGGGCGGATGGCCGAGCTGCCGCCCGGCAGCGGCGCCACCCGCACCCTCGACGCGGCGGGCGCCCTCGTCACGCCCGGACTGGTCGACTGCCACACCCACCTGGTGTTCGGCGGCGACCGTGTCGCGGAGTTCGAGGCCCGGCTGTCGGGTGCCAGCTACGAGGAGCTGGCCCGGCGGGGCGGCGGAATCGCCTCCACGGTCGCCGCCACCCGGGCGGAGGGCGAGGCCGACCTGGCGCGCGCCGCAACCCGCCGGGCCGAGCACCTATTGAGCGACGGCGTGACCACGGTGGAGATCAAGTCGGGCTACGGGCTCGACCTCGAGACCGAGCGCCGGATGCTGGCCGCGGCCCGCCGGGTTGGCGACGAGCTACCCGTGCGGGTGCGCACGACGTTCCTCGGGGCACACACGGTCCCGGAGGAGTACCGGGGCCGGCCCGACGCGTATGTCGACCTGGTGTGCGGCGACATGATCCCGGCGATCGCAGCGGCGGGCCTGGCGGATGCGGTCGACGCCTTCTGCGAGCGCATCGCGTTCTCGGCCGAGCAGGTGGCACGGGTCTTCGGGGCCGCCCGCAGGCACGGCCTGCCGGTCAAGCTCCACGCCGACCAGCTTTCCGACGGCGGCGGGGCGGCGCTGGCCGCCGCGTTCGGGGCCCTGTCCGCGGATCACCTCGAGCACACGGCGCCGGCCGGCGTCCGGGCGCTGGCCGCCGCGGGCACCGTCGCCGTCCTGTTGCCGGGCGCCACCCTCGCCCTCGGGGGGCCCGACCGCCCACCCGTGGCGGCTCTGCGCGCCGCGGACGCGCCGCTCGCGGTCGCCACCGACGCCAACCCGGGGACGTCGCCGCTGCTGTCGCTGCGGTTGGCCTGCAACCTCGCCTGCGTGCTCCTCGGCCTCACCCCGGAGGAGGCGCTGGCCGGCGCGACCCGGAACGCCGCCCGGGCGCTCGGGCTCGCGGGCACGGCCGGCACGCTCGCGGGCGGCATGGCCGGTGACCTGGTGATCTGGGACGCCGCGCGGCCCGCCGAGCTGGTGTATTGGATCGGCGGGGACCTGGCCCGCACGGTGGTGGTGGCCGGCGAGGTCGTTCACCCCGCTTGACGCTGGACGGATTGGGTACTGTAGGTCGCACCAGCGGCGCGCTTTGTAGCGCGCGGCAGGGTGTGAGGGGCCATATCGGGGGGAGGATCGACGGATGGCACGTCAGTCGGCTCTGAGGTCGGGTAATCGTCAGTGGCGCGTGGTCGCAGCGGCGGTGGTGGCGGCACTGGCGGCCGTCGTCGCGCCGCCGGAGGGGGCGGCGGCGCAGGAGGACGACGACCCTCGTCAGGGGCTCGGGGCCGGCTGGCTGGACGCCGAGACCGCCATCCGCAACTTGGAGTTCGTCGCCCACCACGACAAGCCCGAGGGCTTCGTCGACCCGACGAATCCGGGCAGCTTCGCGTTCGTGACCTCGGACATGGCGTTCAGTGGCAACCATGCCTTCGTCGGCAACTTCCACGGCTTCAACGTCTACGACATCGCGGATCCCGCCAACCCGGCGATCGTGACCAACGTGGTCTGCCCCGGCGGGCAGGGCGACATGTCGGTCCACGGGAACCTGCTGTTCATGTCGGTGGAGGAGTCCCGCGCTCGTGTCGACTGCGGCACCGACCCGACCGTCGGCACACGCTTCCAGGGCGTCCGGATCTTCGACATCAGCGATGTCACCAACCCGGTGCAGATTGCGGCGGTGCAGCTGTGCCGCGGCTCCCACACCCACTCGCTGGTGACCGATCCCGACGACCCCGACAACGCCTGGGTCTACGTGTCGGGCACGGCGGGCGTGCGGCCGGCGACCACGCTGGCGGGCTGCAACAACAACCCGCCGACGGGTGAGAACCCGTCGCGTTGGCGGATCGAGATCATCAGGGTGCCGCTGGCCGCACCGGAGACGGCCGCGGTCGTCAGCGAGCCCCGGTTGTTCGCCAACCCGGAGACCGGCGCGATCGACGGCCTCCAGAACACGCTGCCGACGCCCCTGCATCCCTCGGGAATGCCCTGGGGGCCGTCGCCGATCACCGACGCCTGCCACGACATCACCTCGTTCCCGGAGATCGGGCTCGCCGCCGGCGCCTGCGAGGGTAACGGCATCCTCATCGACATCTCCGACCCCGAGAACCCGGTGCGCATCGACGAGGTGTCGGATCCGAACTTCGCCTACTGGCACTCCGCCACGCTCAGCAACGACGGCACCAAGGTCATCTTCACCGACGAGTGGGGCGGGGGCACCGGCGCCCGCTGCCGTCCGACCGACCAGCCCCAATGGGGCGCCGACGCGATCTTCGACGTCGTCGACGGCCAGATGGAGTTCCAGAGCTACTACAAGCTGCCGGTGCACCAGACGCTCCAGGAGAACTGCGTCGCCCACAACGGATCGCTCCTCCCGGTGCCGGGGCGCGACATCCTCATCCAGGCGTGGTACCAGGGCGGCGTCTCCCTCATGGACTTCACCGACTCCGCCCACCCGGCCGAGATCGCGTTCTTCGACCGGGGACCGATCAGCGCGACGTCGCTCGTGCTCGGCGGCTTCTGGTCCGCCTACTGGTACAACGGCAACATCTACGGCAGTGAGATCGCCCGCGGCTTCGACGTGTTCAGGCCGCTGGCGAGCGAGCACATGTCCGACGCGGAGATCGCCGCCGCCGGCGAGGTGCCGCTACCGGAGTTCAACGCCCAGCACCAGACACGGTTCACATGGGAGCCGAGCTTCGCGGTGGCGCGCGCCCGGTTCGACCAGCTGGCGCGGACCTGCGAATCGACCGTGACCGGCGAGCACAGCGGCCGGCTGGTGGTGAGCGGCGTCACCTGCCTCGACGGGGCGACGGTGTCGGGCCCGGTGATCGTGCGGAAGGGTGGCTCGCTCCTCGCCATCGACTCCCTGATCGTGGGTCCGGTCACTGCGTCGGGGGCGAGCGCGGTGCACCTGTACCACAGCGACGTCCGGGAATCGGTCGGCATCAGTCGATCGACCGGCAGCGTCGCGGTGGTCGATACCGCGGTGTCCGAGTCCCTCGTGCTCACGAACAACGCGACGGGTGACGTCGAGCCGATCGTGGCCGACAGCACCGTCAACGGATCGCTGTCCTGCAGCGGTAACGCGCCGCCGCCGATCAACCTGGGAGCCGCCAACACGGTCGGCGGCCAGGCGACCGGTCAGTGTTCCCCGCTTGCGGCGTGAGGCCGGCCGGACCGCGGACTGTCACGGAAGGGAGCTGAGCAGCTCCTCCATGCGCCTGATCTCGATGCTCTGATCCGCCTCGGCCTCCCGTGCGAACCGGTCGGCGGCGGGTTCGAGCCCGCCCCCGGCGCCGTACAGCTCGTCGACCATCTGCAGGGCGCCCTGGTGGTGGGCGATCATGCGCTGGAGGAAGAGGCGGTCGAAGGCTTGGCCGCTCGCTGCGTCGAGCTGCCCGAACTGCTCCTCGGTCAGCATCCCGGGCATCAGCTCGTGGCCCTCGTGGCCGGCGGGGACCTCCTCGCTGCGCTCGGTCAGCCACTCCTCCATCCGGGCGATCTCGTCGGTCTGCGAGACCGAGATGCGCTCGGCGAACAGCGGCAGGTCCTCGTTCTGGGTATGTCCTTCGACCAGTGCCGCCATGTCGATCGCCTGCTGGTGGTGGGCGATCATGCCCTGCATGAACCGCGTGTCGGCGGCTGTGTGCGCCGGCGGATCGATGCTCGCGGCGTCGTCCTCGGAGAGCTCCCGGCCCTCCTCCCCCGGCGCCCCGGGTTGCACGATCCGCGGCTCGTCGGCGTCGGCCTCGTCGCTCGACCCGCCGCTCACCACGACGGCGGCGGTTATGCCCGACGCCGCGATCGCCGCCACGGCCGCGGCGGCGATGATGCCGTGTGTCCGGTTCACGTGCTACGCGCCCCCCGCCTCGGAGCGCCGCTTGAGGCCATCGGCCTCCATCTGGACGTAGCGGCGGCTGCGCGAGCCCGTCAGCCGGGACACGACCGGGGCCAGGAACCCCTGCTGGTCGAGGGAGACGGTGACCGGCACGCGGCCGTCCCGTGCGGGCGCCAGGCGGTGACCCCCGGTGGTCGTGACTCCCGGGGCCTTCGACGTCCAGTTGAAGGCCTCGCCGGGTGCGTAATCGGTGACCTCCCACACCAGGCTCGGCATCCCGGGTTGCTTGACCCGCGCCCGGCTGCCGACACCGAACTCGCCGGCGTCCAGCCGCTCGACCGCAGACACGGAGGCGGTCCACTCCGGCCAGCGCTCGACGTCGCTGAGCGTCGACCAGATCAGCTCGGGGCTGGCGGCGATCTCGATCGAGACCTCGTGGTGCATGGGATCACCTTCGCGCAGCTCGCAGCCCCTCGGCGGCGTCGCCGGCTCGGGGCACGCGGTCCCGCCAGTTCACCACGGCGAACGCGACGGCCAGCGCCAGGTAGACCAGCAGCACCGCGGTGATCCCGGCATGGTCGGCCACCACGCCGGCGACCAGCGGCACCAGGACCGCGACCTGTGCCACCGCCGACACCACGGCGGAGGTCGTCCCCGCCTGTCCGGGACGGAGCGTCAGCACGCGGGCCTCGAGCGAGATCCAGGCCAGGCTCACCGCCGCGCCCACCCCCGCGGCCCCCAGCGCGGCGACCAGCGGGTGTGCCGCCAGCACGATGGCGCCGACGCCGCCGACGAGCAGGGTGGCCGGAGCCCGGACCGTGATCTCCCGCCGCTCGACCCGCGACGCCCAGGCGGCGGCCACCACGCCACCGGCGAGACCCATGCCCGCCGTGAGGGCGGCAATTTCCGCGGGCTGGCCGCGGGTGGCGATGAGGTAGGCGATCGCGAAGGCCAGGAACGGCTCGTCGAACACGTCGACCAAGGCCGACAGGAGGCCCAGCCGCAGGACCCGCCGGTCACGGACCACGGCGACCAGATCACCGCGGGGGCGGGCCTCGCCGTCGGGCCCTGCGCGCGCTGGGCGGCTCGGGGCCGGCAGCGGCTGGCTCGCCAGCAGCAGGCCATAGCCGGCCATCCCCAGTCCCGCGATCACGAACGCCGCCCGCCAGCCCAGGCCTGTGGCGAGGCAGGCCGCCAGCAGTGCGGGACCCGCCAGGTCGCCGATCGCGCCCAGCAGCGTCGCCCTGGCCACGGCCAGCTCGATCCTGTCGCCGGCGACGTCGACCAGCGCCACGTCGGTGGCCCGGACCATGGCGTCGCCCGCGAAGCCCATGAGCGCGATGGCCGCCACCAGCGTCCAATACTCCGCGCCGGCCGCGAACAGCAGCAGTCCGGCGGCGTACCCGAGCGCCCCGCCGGCGGCGATGATCCGCCGGCTGTGGCGGTCGGCCAGCACGCCGAAGACGCCCCCGACGAGCCCGATGCCGGGGTAGAGGCCCAGGAGCACGGCGGCCCGCGTGTAGCTCAGGTCGAGGTCGCGACGCAGGGGCTCCAGCGCGCCGAAGGGAAGGAACGCGACCGTCTCGTCGGCGAAGCCGGCGGCGAGCAGCGACACCACGAGGGCCGGTGGTGCCGCGGTTGCGATCTGGCTAGTTCACCATCGGAAGCGTGAGCGCACGGGCTGGAGGGTAGCGGCGCCGCCCGGCCCCACCCGATCGATTATGAAGAGGCCATGATCGTGCTGGTGACGGGAGGGACGCGGGGGTTGGGGCGCGGCCTGAGCGAGGCGTTCCTCGACGAGGGCCACGACGTGGTGGTGTGCGGGCGGTCGGCGCCCGACACGCTGCCGGCCGCCGCGACCGGCGACCCGGCCGCCAGCTTCGTCGCCGCCGACGTGCGCGATCCCGACCAGGTCGAGGCCCTGGTGCGGGCGGTTGTCGACCGGCACGGCCGGCTCGACGTCCTGATCAACAACGCCGGCGGCTCCCCACCCGCCGACGCCGCCACCGTGTCGCCGCGCTTCGTGGCGGCGATCATCACCCTCAACCTGGTGGCCCCCTTCGTCGTCTCGCAGCAGGCCAACGACGTGATGCAGAAGCAGGCCGAGGGCGGCTCGATCATCAACATCTCGTCGCTGTGCGGCCTGCGGCCCTCACCCGGCACCGCCGCCTACGGGGCGGCCAAGGCGGGGCTCATCAACCTCACCGAGAGCCTGGCCGTCGAGTTCGCCCCGAAGGTCCGGGTCAACTGCGTGACGGCGGGCGCCCTCGAGACCGACGAGCTGCACAGCGCCTACGGCGGCGACGCCTATTTCGAGGCGGTGGCGGCCACCGTCCCGCTGGGGCGCATGGGCCGGCCGCCGGACGTCGCCAAGGTATGCCTCTTCCTGGCGTCGGAGGCTGCGTCGTTCATCACGGGCACCAACCTGGTGGTCCACGGCGGCGGCGACGACCCGCCCCCGGTGACGGGCGACGGGTGAGCGTTCGGGCGCTGCGATCGCAGTCGTATCGCGAGGCCGTCCTCTGGCAGGAGCAGGCCACGTTCCCGGACGTCCCGGCGTCGCCACCGCCGCCATCGGCCGACTACGCGGTGGTCGGGGCGGGCTACGCGGGGCTGTCGTGCGCCCGCGAGTTGGCCCGGGCGGGGCGCTCGGTCGCGGTGCTCGACGCCCACGCCGTCGGCTGGGGGGCGAGCAGCCGCAACGGCGGCATGGTGATTCCCGAGCTGAAGGCCGGCCCGGCGGCGCTCGGACGCGCATACGGCCGCCTGGGGCGGCGCATGTACGACGAGGTCAACGAGGCATTCGACCATGTCGAGGGCCTGATCGCCGACGAGTCGATCGAGTGCGACTACAGCAGGACCGGCCAGCTCTACCTCGCCCACGCGGAGCGGGTGGTGCCGGCGTTGCGGGCCATGGCGCGCGAGCACGGCGACGAGCTGGGCGAGCCGGTGCGGTTCGTGCCCCGCGACGCGCTCGCCGACGAGGTGGGATCGACCGCGTACGCGGCGGGCGTGGTCATGGAGCGCACCGGCGGGCTGCACCCAGCGCGGTTCCATGCCGGCCTGTTGCGCCTGGCGCTCGCCGCCGGGGCATCGGTGCACCCAGTGACGCCTGCGACCGCCATCGACCGTCGACGGGGCGACGCCGCCGGCTTCCGCATCGCGACCCGGCGCGGGCCGGTCGACGCCCGCGCCGTCGTGGTCTGCACGAACGCCTACGCCGATGGCCTGCTGCCCGAGTTGCGCCGCCGGGTGCTACCGGTGGGGAGCTTCATCATCGCCACCGAGGTGCTCGGGCCGGACCTGGCCCGCTCGGTCAGCCCGCGCGACCGGATGCTCGTCGACAGCAAGAACTTCCTCTTCTACTGGCGGCTGACCCCCGACCGTCGCCTGGTGTTCGGCGGGCGCCGAAGCCTGGCGCCGTCGACGATCCCGCAGGCCCGCGACTTCCTCTACCGATCGATGCTCCGCGTCCATCCCCAGCTGGCCGGCACCCGCATCGACCGGGCCTGGGGCGGCAACGTCGCCGTCACCCTGGACCGCCTGCCCCACGTCGGCCGGCTCGACGGCGCTTGGTACCTCGCCGGCTGCAACGGCTCCGGG
>Ga0081455_10004127_pt1 | contig 16424 bp, 15 predicted proteins | sample TabmetS3T2R1_FD_70207 | JGI IMG/M metagenome (GOLD analysis project Ga0081455, IMG submission 70207) | Tabebuia heterophylla rhizosphere microbial communities from the University of Puerto Rico - S3T2R1 | ecosystem: Host-associated > Plants > Roots > Rhizosphere ... | reverse complement strand
GAGCCAAACGCAACGCGCGCAGCGCCACGCGCAAGCTGAGCGCCGCTGATAGTCTTGTGGACGGGTCGCGCCTGATCGATGCCGGATGGACGAAGAATGGCCGCGTCGCCGATCTTGTCAACGCTGCGCTTCAGGAATTGCAGCGCTCGACCGACCTTTCCGCCGAAGGGATCAAGGAGCGTCTCGCGATCGCGCTGTCCCGCATCGAAGCGAAAGCGAGCCGCGACATGGCGCGGGGCACCGGGCTTCTCGCAACGATCGGCGCGACGGCGCCTTTCGTCGGCCTGTTCGGTACGGTGTGGGGCATCATGAATTCGTTCATTGGCATCTCGCAATCGAAGACGACGAACCTCGCCGTCGTTGCGCCCGGCATCGCCGAGGCATTGCTCGCCACCGCGATCGGCCTTGTCGCGGCTATTCCGGCCGTCATCATCTACAACGTATTTGCCCGCGCCATTGCCGGCTACCGCGCATTGCTGTCGGACGCTTCGGGCGAGGTCCTGCAACACATGTCGCGCGATCTGGAATGGCAGGAGAGAGGCATTGCGTCCGCAAGAACCATCCGTGCCGTTCCGAACATGGGCGCGGTTGCATCGGCGGCGGAGTGAGCGATCATGGCAGTCTCGCTCAGGGACCCGCAGGACGGCGACCTCGCCGAACTCTCCGAGATCAACGTCACGCCCTTTATCGACGTCATGCTTGTTCTGCTGATCATCTTCATGGTGGCGGCTCCCTTGTCGACGGTCGATGTGGCGGTGGATTTGCCGGTCTCCAGCGCGCCGCCGCAGGCAAGGCCGGACAAGCCGATCTTTCTCAGCGTCAAGCCGGACCTCACGCTGGCGCTCGGCAACGATGACGTACCGCGTGGAGCGTTGCAGGCCACGCTCGACCGGCAGACCAACAGCGATCGCCAGCAGCGGATATTCCTGCGCGCCGACGGCGTGGTCGCCTACCGCGATCTGATGGGCGTAATGAATCTGCTGCGCGGTGCGGGCTATCTCAAGGTCGCGCTGGTCGGGCTGGAAGATACCGGGCAGGGCGGCGCAATCGGTGGACAGTTGCCCGGCGCATCATCCGCGGCGCAACAGGCCGCGCCGGCAACGCAGCCATGAGATTCGGCTGGCGTGATCCCGACGCGCGACCGGACGGTGTCGCGTTGGGCTCCGTGCTGCGATGGACGCTGGCGGGTGCCGCGGTCGCAGGGCTGCATGCGGGCGCGATATGGCTGACGCTCAGCCGGGAAGAAATCTCGGCCGTAGGCGAACCGCCGGCCGCCGTCATGATGGAACTGGCGCCACTGGCCGTTGCGCCCGACGCACCCCCGGAACAATTGCCACCCGATGAACGGATGATCGAGGCGCAGCCTTCTCCCATGCAGGAAAGGAACGACAAGCCTGTTGAACAGCCGGAGGAGAAGCCCGAGCTTGACGTCGTGGAGGCGAAGAAGCCCGTTGAGGACGTTGTGTTGCCGCCGGTGCCGCTGGAGATCGAGACGCCGAAGCTGCCCGAAGCGAAGAACGCGGAAGCCGTCTTGACGCCGCCACCGCCGCAGCCGAAGGCAGCCCCGAAGCTACCGCCAAAAAAGAAGGCGGGGCGCAAGAAGCCGGACGACCGCAAGATAGATCGCACGACGGCGCCGTTGGCGACGCCAAATCCGCGCGCGGATCGGGCAGCCGCGCCGTCGTCGAGTTCGGCCTTCAATCCCTCGACATCGCCCGCCACATGGAAGAGCAGCGTCAACGCTCACCTCAATCGGCATAAGGGTGGAAACCCGAATGGGGCAATGGGGACGGTCGTGGTGGCTTTCATCATCAATCGCTCGGGTGGCGTGGTGAGTTCGCGTCTCGTCCGAAGCTCCGGAGATCCGGTACTGGACGCGAAGGCTGTTTCGACGCCTCGCAGCGCCAGTCCGGTGCCGGCACCCCCGCCGGATGTGGCAGGCAGCACGATCGAGCTCGCCCTTCCCATCCGATACGGCGGCCAGTGAAGCGGGGGCGATGCCTTTGAAAATCAACAGATCGATTTCAGGATTTCTTGGAGGCAACGCATGACACGCAGTACTCGCAATCTCAGTCCTGCCCAGCAAGCCCGGCTGCGCAATGAAGCCGTTCGACTGAAAGACGACGGGCTTGACTACGTTCAGATCGGTCACGCGCTCGATGTAACGACCATCGTTGCGCGCGACCTGTGTATGCGGCATCAGCGGTTCGCCAAACGGCAGTCGGGTTTGTCCGATGTGCGGCGGTTGCCACACCGGTAATCCAGCTGTTTCTGAACGGGCACCATGCGGAGTTCATCGGCCAGACAATTTTCATCCGCGCCAGGCATCTGGCAGATATTGCGTCATTGTATTCGAAAAGCGACTTGTTGTGCGCGCAGGGCATCGGGCGCATCACCGTGGTCCGCATCGAGCAGTGGCTGGCAGTGCAGGATCGACGCTTTCGTGCGCCTAGTGAAAGCGTTGCCGAGGTGATCTGCCGATTTCGCCCCCGTCGGGCACGGAGCGCCGGACGCCGGACTTCGGAGGCACCCAATTCGACGAGCCGGTCTTGGAGCCTATCTAAACATCCGCAGTTGTGAAACGCCTGAGGCACTATTAGAGAGAAGCGGGTTGGGGCCTCGCGATAACTAGCTGTCGAACAGTCCAGGTTTGACGTCCGGGCAGGGATGAGAGGGACCAGCACTTAATTTGTGACGACCGCGCGTGCGATGAAAATCGCAGGTGGGGGATTTGATTTGCGCGACCGTTTCGCAATCCGGCAATCGGTCCGCGCCAGTCGTCCGGTGGAGCGCTTGACGTGAAGGGGAGCGATACCCGCAGCGTGATTTTTCTCGCACATCGTGCCGCCCTGATCGAATATGCGACACCCATTCTCGGCTCCCGCGAGACGGCCGAGGACATCGTGCAGGAAGCATTTCTCAAATTCGTGCCGCCCCGGCCGGCAGCCGACGTGCCTGAGCAGCCCGCGGCCTATCTCTACCGCATCGTCCGCAATCTCTCGCTCGATCTATTGCGGCGCAGAAAGCTCGAGAGCCGAGATCCCCTCGACGAAACGTCCTATTGGGCCATGCCGCGCGCCGAGGCCTCGCCGGAGCAGAGCGCCTTGTTGCGCGATGACATCCGTCAGATCGCCGCGATCCTTGCTGAAATGCCGACAGAAACCAGGATCGCCGTCGAGATGCACCGTTTTGGAGGACACAAGCTTCAAGACATTGCGGCGCATCTCGGTCTCTCGGTCGCGACCGTGCACCGCATGATCCACACGGCGCTGGTGGATATTGCGAAGCGGACCGGTCGCGGGCAAGCGTGACATAATTCTCCCGATGTGAAAAAGAATCCCGACTTGTTCGTCTATTCAAGGCAGGCGAGACATGGATCGCGTGCTCTGAGGTGGGGCTCGGGACAGGGACCGCGGAATGTCGCTGAATGAGGATGGAGGTAAGCCCGAAGCCCTGCTGGACGAGGCGGCCAGCTGGCTGCTGCGTCTTCGGGAAGCGGCGGGCGACCCGCGTGTACAGGACGACTTCAACGCCTGGCTTTCACGCTCCAGCGAGCATCGCGCTGCATGGCAGCGGGTACAGGAAAGCTGGTATCTGCTGGGCGAAGGGAAGCCGGTATACGAGCACGTCTGGCGGCCACGGTCGTCGCAGACGCCGTCAACCGGTGTCAGCAGAGGATTCCGCGTCCAGACCGGAAATCATTCGCGCGCGACGCGACCGCGATGGCGGTGGGCGGCGACCATTTCAGCCGTTGGTCTCGCTGCCTGCCTGCTCGTCGTTGCCGCCCCTTCGATTCTCTTGCGGCTGGAGGCGGACCATCGCACCACGACGGCCCAAAGTCGGCTGGTGACGCTCGAGGATGGCACGACCGTCCATCTCGCCGCTGACAGCGCCATCAAGACGGACTTTTCGGCGAGCCGGCGCCAGGTCCGGTTGCTTGCGGGGGAAGCGTTCTTCGATGTGACCCGCAATCCGACGCGGCCGTTCGTCGTTGATGCAAGCGGTGTGACGGTCGAGGTGACGGGAACGGCCTTCGACGTCCGTCTCGCATCGTCGATGACGCAAGTGGAGCTCGCGCGGGGGGCGGTCGGTGTCTCCTTCGATGCGGCCCAGAGTGCGTCCCCCGCCGTGTTGGTGCCGGGCCAGATGCTGGTCGTCGATCGCAAGTCGGGCGCGATGATAAAGAGCAGTATCGCGCCTGAGGATATTGGCGCCTGGCGGGAAGGGAGATTGTTCGTCAACGATGCAACGATCGGCGCCGTCGTCGAGCAGATACAGCGCTATCATACCGCATGGATCGCTGTCCCCGACGTCACGCTCGCGCAGCAGACTGTCACCGGCCTCTATGATCTGCGCGATCCAGATCGCGCGTTGCGTGCGCTGGTGCAACCGCACGGTGGCAAGGTTCACGAGTTCTCCCGCTTCGCTCGCATCGTTTCAAGACTTTAAGTCGAATCTAAATTGCGAAGTCGTTTCGCGCGCCTAATGCGCGACATTCCCTGAAAAAAATTATCGAGCCGATCGTCTTTAGTCGGGAAGCGCATCGAAGAGAGAATGCGCGGCGGCAGACTGGAGTACGGGGCAGTAATGTGCGTTTCGAAGAAGACTATTTTTAATCAAATCAACGAAAGAACTGCCAGCGCCGCGCATCTTGCATGTCTTGTTGTTGTGTTGGTCGCGACGGACAGCGCCTCGCATGCATTCGCGCAGACGTCGTCCGGTTCTGGAATAGTTCAAGTCCGAGGTGGCGATGCAGCGGCGTCGCGAAACTTCAACATTCCAGCGCAGCCGCTCGGTCCTGCGCTCAATGCCTTCGGTCGTCAGTCCGGCCTGCAGGTGACGTTATCGGCGGCAACATCGCGCGGGCTGACATCCAATGCCGTCAACGGCAACTTCACGCCGGAGCAAGCGCTGTCGCTGATGTTGCGGAATACGGGTATCGAGTTTCGAATCACGGCCGATCGGACGGCAGTTATCGGAGCGACGACCTTGCCGGCAGCGGAGTCGGCCGTCCCTGGCGCAATCCAGCTCGATACATTGGAAGTATCGGGCGGACGAAATGCCATTTCAGGGTCCGGCTATCAGGGTACACCGGATTGGGTCTATCAGGCGCCGGCGGCCGTCAGCGTGATTTCGCGCGAGGCGATCGAGAACAGTCCAACCCGCAACGCCCGAGACCTGCTCGACAACGTCGCCGGGGTCTATGCCAACCGCTCGGAAGCGCAGAATCCGGGCATCAGCGTCAATATCCGTGGCCTTCAGGACCAGGACCGCATCGCCAACATGATCGATGGCGCGCGGCAAAGTTTTCAGCGGAGTGCGCATGGCTCCACGCAGCGCACCTATATCGATACGGCCTTTATTCGTGCCATCGACATCGAGAAAAGCACGACTTCCAGCGTCGGCAGCGCCGGTGCGCTGGGCGGCTCTGTCAACTACCGAACCCTTCTGGCTGAGGACCTGATCGCGCCGGGCAAGCAGTACGGCGGCCAGGTCAACCTCACCACCGGGACCAACCAGTTCAATTTTGACGGTTCGACGGCCGCCGCGGTGCGCCTGTCCGATCGCTTTTCCGTTCTCGGCGGCATCAGCTACAAGAATATCGGCGCCTATGACATCGGCAAGAACGGCACCATCAACAGTGCGGCGACCTATGCCGGCGACGTGTTGCTGTTCTCTGGCCAGGAGGTTCGCTCCAGCATTCTGAAAGCCGAAGGCCAGGTCACGGAGGACGTCAAGGTCACGCTTGGCTGGCTGCGGAACGATTCCAGGTTCAACACCGGAAACTACGACTCCGCCGGGAGCCAAGGCAACCTGCAGAAGGCGACGGAAGGTGTCGTCAACAACACCTTCACCTCTGCGCTCGACTGGAAGCCCGTCAGCGAGCTGATCGATCTGAAAGCCCGTCTCTATTACAACAACATCAGGAACAACAAGGTCGAGGAAGGCTCGCCCCTGTCGACGGGACCGTCGAACTACGTCATGGGGACGCTCGGCGGCAGCGTCGAGAATACGAGCCGCTTCGATACGCTTCTGGGAGCTCTCGCTCTCAACTACGGCATGGAAGCCTTCAGTGACGACGGCAAGACCGCTCTCACGCGTAGCTATGTAGCCGACGACGGTATCGATTACTCGAGCGCGCTTTCGGGCGGCACACCGAGCGGCAAGCGCGAGATCATCAGCGGTTTCGGCAACGCCAAAATCGATCCTACCGACTGGCTGACCGTTTCAGGTGGCTTGCGTTACGACTGGTACCATGCGGAGGGAACAACGACGATCTACGGCAACAAGACGCGGGACATCATCGGTTACACCGTTATCCCCGCTGTACCTCCCACGCCGCGGGTCTGCTGGCCTTCACCGCCGTTCCCTCCCAATTTCCGATGCACTGGACCCACTCCCGGCATTCCCGCTCAAACCGTGCCGATCTACGGGCCGGAATACTACAAGAGACATGACGTCAAGGTCGATAACTCCGGCGGGGCGTTGCTGCCGACAATGACCATCGCGGTAAAGCCCGTCGATTGGCTTCAGCCGTTCGTCAAATACTCGAAGAGCTACCGGCCGCCGACCATCATGGAGTCGTTTCTCAATGGCGGACACGACGGGCCTAGCGTCAATGGCTATGCGCCGAATCCGTATCTCAGGCCGGAGCGTGGCGACACTTATGAACTCGGCGCGAATATCTTTCGCAATGGAATATTTTCGGAGCGTGACACCTTCCGCTTTAAGGCCGTCGGCTTCTATCGCGAGATCACGGACTATATCAGTTTCGGCTACATCTATAATTCTGAGGCCCAGCGCCAGTATGATTCATACGTGAACCTCGATGGCGTGACGCGCATGAAGGGTCTCGAGATCGAGGGTAACTACGATGCCCGGGTGATCTACATCGGGGGCACGCTGACGCGCATCGATACTGAATTTTCCGACAGCTTTACCTCGCCGTCAGGAAACAGCATCCCGATCAACCGCGGCAGGGGCGCCGCCGTGATCTTCGAACAACCGAAGTTGAGGGTCACGCTTGATGCGGGCGTGCGTCTTTTCGAAGAAAAGCTGACGTTGGGCGGCCGCATCACCGACGTCTCGAAGACGGAGCCGGCGCTGGGCTCCCTTCGGAGCGGCTACGAGATGGCTGGTTACAGAATTTACGACATCTACGGATCCTATGCCTTCGATCCGAACACGAAGCTGCGCTTTGCGGTCACCAATCTCACGGACGTTGCTTACGCTCCGGCCCTTGGCGCCAACTTCTTCGCCGCGCCCGGCCGAACGGCAACTGTATCGCTCAATTACAAATTCTAGGAATTCCACGGTCGCAGGCTGTGGATGCGAGGTTCGCCGTGGGGCGAACGGATGAAACAGGCAAAAGGGAACAAGAAATGACACTGTTGATTGAGCTGACCGCAGCGAGCAGCAACCTCCCATCCTACCTGACAGCCTATGACACGAACTTCTCCTACAACGGCAACGGCTGGTTCTCCCGGTCATTCTCTACCGGCCAGGATCAGTGGTCCGCCGGCGTCGATACCGAAGGCGTCGACAACAACGTCCTCTCGGTCATCATGGAGATTGACGACTACAGCTATTCGCCGGGTCTGTTCAACGGTGATGTCACTTCGCTCACGCTTGGCAGGAACCTCGAATATGACGCGGGCCAGGATAAGTGGGTGCAGGATGAAGAACTCATCATCACCAACGTGAGCGGTTACATGCCGGATACGACCACGTTCGCCTATGCTATCTACAGCCTGTCGCACGGTGGAGCCGTTGACGGTCTGGGGACCTTCCCGGGTCTGACGGACTACTTTGCCGAGCAAGGCACAAGGCAGGTCGGGAATCTGGGTCTCGACGATACGCTGGTCGGTTTCGGCGGTCAGGATACTTTCGTGTTCCAGGACGGCTCCGCGTTCGACACCGTCAACAGCTTCGATCTTGCTGTCGATATCCTCGATGTCTCGGCGTGGGGTGCAACGGGATTGGGGGATCTGTTTATTTCCACGATCGGGACCGACACCGTCATCAGCAGCGCCGATTTTACGGACGGTATTACGATCAAAGGCGTAACCGGTCTGACGGTCGCGAACTTCGAGTTTGCGTGAGGGACATCCCGACTTTGCAAAGGCACGCCGCGTTCATCCGTGAACGCGGCGGAGCCAGCGATAATTCCGATCATCGTCGTCAGGAAAATCCGAGGAGTTAAAGAATGGCATTGGTATTGGACTATACGAACGCGAGCAGCAACCTTCCCGCCTTCCTCGAAAATTGGGTCGACAACTTCGAGTACCGTGGCACGGGCGGCTTCAACGCCGTAAAGAATGTTTCGGACCAATGGTATGCTGGAACGCGTACCGTGGGTGGCGTGGACAATGGCAAGTCGTCCGTGATCGTGAACGGAATCGATTTCAGCTATACGCCCGGCGTTGTCGATGGCACGGTCTCGACGCTCACGCTCGGCAGCAATCTCGCTTACGTGTCGTCCACCGATCAATGGGTGCAGGATGAAGGCCTGTCGGTCAATTTCGGCGGCGCGACGCTGACACCGGCTTTCGATGCTGCGATTACCGATCTGTCGCAGAACGGCAGCCTGAATGCCCTCTACGGCTATTTCGCCGAGCAGGGGACCATCCAGAACGGCACCGCGAGCAACGATGTCATGCTGAGCTTTGCCGGCGACGACACGTTCACCGGCAATCTCGGCGATGATACGTTCACCTTTGCCGACGGCTGGGCGGACGACGTCATCACCGATTTCGGCACCGATACCGGGAATAACGATGTCATCGATCTGCAGGGGGTGACCGGCATCTCGAACTATGTCGATCTGCTCTTCAACCACAGCAATTGGTGGGACAATACCGGCGTTCTCACCATCTCCGATGGTGCAAACACCCTCGAGCTGGAAGGCTATGTCGGGACCGACATTGCCCGCCTGATTCTCTGCGGCAATATCGTGGTCTGAGAGCGGTCCGTGCTCAAAATCCCGCATCGCAAGCCGTCGCAGCCGTTGGCTGCGGCGGTCGTGTCGCCGCTGGCGCCGGCGCTTGCCGGAATCGCGGTGATCAGCGGCGTGGTCAACATCCTGGCGCTGACGTCGCCGCTGTTCATGCTGCAGGTCTACGACCGCGTGTTGGCGAGCCGCAGCGTGTCCACGCTGGCCGGGCTTGCGGTGCTGGCCGTGGTTCTGTTCGCATTTCAATCGACGCTGGATGTGATCCGCGGTCGTGTGCTGCTGCGGATCGGAGAGACCGTTGATCGCAGATTGTCCGGTCGCGTGCATGAGGCGATCGTCCGCTTGCCACTCGAGGCCCGGATGCCGGACGACGGCCTGCAGCCGCTGCGCGATCTTGACAACGTTCGCGGCTTCCTGTCCGGGCAGGGGCCCACGGCTCTGTTTGATCTGCCATGGATGCCGCTGTACCTAGGCATCTGCTTCCTGTTTCATTTCTGGATCGGAATCACCGCGCTGGTGGGCGCGATCGTGCTGGTGTCGCTCACGGTCATCACGGATGCCCTGTCGCGCGGGCCGACGCGCGCGGCGATGCAGCACGGCATGGAGCGCAATGCGCTGATGGAGGCCAGCCGGCGCAATGCCGAAGTGGTTCACGCCATGGGGCTTGGCGGTCGCGTGGCGCAACGCTGGCAAAAGGCGAATACTGACTATCTCGCGGCAAACCGGCGCACCGGTGATATCGCCGGCAGTCTCGGCGGCGTGTCCAGATCGCTGCGTATGATCCTGCAATCGGGCATGCTGGCGATCGGCGCTTATCTGGTTATCAGGCAGGAGGCAAGCGCCGGCGTCATGATCGCGAGTTCCATCATGATGGGTCGCGCGCTGGCACCGGTCGATCTTGCGATTGCAAGCTGGAAACCATTCCTGATGGCGCGGCAGAGCTGGGGCCGGCTTAAGGAGCTGTTCGCGCTGGTACCAGAGATGCGCGCGATCATGGCGTTGCCGAAGCCGGAGCGCGAGCTGCGCGCGGAAGCGATGAGCATCACGCCTCCCGGCGAGAGGAAGCCCACCCTTACCGGAATAAACTTTGTGCTGCCGGCGGGAAGCGCGCTTGGCGTCATCGGCCCGAGCGGCAGTGGAAAATCCGCACTTGCGCGCGCGCTGGTCGGTGTCTGGGCGCCGGCGAGCGGCAAGGTGCGCATCGATGGCGCGGGTTTTGATCAATGGGACCGCGAAGCGCTGGGTCGCCATATTGGCTATTTGCCCCAGGATGCCGAACTGTTCGACGGCACCATCGCCGAAAACATCTGCCGTTTTGAAACGGATGCGGATGCCGGCGCGATCGTCGCCGCCGCCCGGGCGGCAGGCGTCCACGACCTTATTCTTCGCTTTGACAGCGGCTACGAGACCCGGATTGGCGAGGCAGGCTCGGCCTTGTCGGCAGGACAACGCCAGCGCATCGGTCTTGCTCGGGCGCTTTACGGTGATCCGTTTCTCGTCGTGCTCGACGAGCCCAATGCGAACCTCGATGCGGAAGGCGAGAAGGCCGTCGTGCAGGCCATGATGTCGGTGCGTGACCGCAAGGGCATCGTGGTCGTCGTCGCGCATCGCCCCAGCGCGCTCGGCGTGGTGGACCTCGTAGCCGTCATCGAGTCCGGGCGAATGAAGGCCTTCGGCCCGCGCGACGAGGTGTTGTCGCGCACGCTGAAAGGCGCAAATCCTCCGCCAGCCGCCATGACGACGGCAGCCGGCTACTCGGCCGGGTTTCGCGCTACTGCTCCGTTCCGCGTGGTTGCGACGGCTGGCGCCGAACCGGGTTCAGCCAGATCGCCCGACCAGCATACGGATGAGGCCGATGTCGAACGCTGATCACGCCTGTCTCGCGCGCTCGATCCGGCGTCATCTCCTCGTTGGTGGCCTCGCTAGCCTGTTTCTCGTGGCAGGCATCGGCGGCTGGGCGGCGGCGACAAATCTGGCCGGCGCCGTGGTTGCGACTGGGCACTTCGTCGTCGATTCCTATGTGAAGAAGGTGCAGCATCCGACCGGCGGCGTGGTCGGCGAAATCCTGGTGCGCGAGGGCCAGCGCGTCACTGCGGGTGACGTCGTGATGCGGCTGGATGCGACGCAAACGCGTTCCAACCTCGCCATCGTCACCAAGCGGCTGGACGAATTCGCCGTGCGGCGCGCGCGGCTCGAGGCGGAGCGCGATGAAGCGCCAACGATTTCATTTCCTGCAGCGCTGATGGTGCGCGCAGGCGACGCTGATATGGCGCAGCTGATGGTGGGGGAGCGCAAACTGTTCGAGCTTCGCCGCGAAGCGCGTCTGGGCCAGAAAGCCCAACTGCACGAACGCATCCTCCAATACGAGAAGGAAATACGAGGCTTGGTCGCCCAGGAGGATGCGAAGGTGCGGGGCATCGCGCTGATCGAGCGTGAACTCAAGGGGGTGCGCGAACTCTGGGAGCAGGGCCTCGTGCCGATCCAGCGCATGATGGCACTGGAGCGCGAAGGCACCAACCTTGACGGCGAGCGCGGCCGGCTCGCGGCGGCACAGGCCCAGTCTGGCGGCAAGATCGCGGAGACGCAGCTGCAGATCATCCAGATCGATCAGGACCTCCGCAGCGAAGTGGCCAACAGCCTGCGTGAGATTGAAGCGCAAACGGCCGAGTATGTCGAACGCAAGGTTGCCGCGGAAGATCAGTTGAAGCGCATCGACCTCGTTGCGCCGCAAGGCGGCCTGGTGCACGAGCTTGCGGTTCATACGGTGGGCGGCGTTATCTCTCCGGCCGATACGATCATGCTGATCGTGCCTGATAGTGACAGGCTGGCGTTGGAAGCGCAGATCCAGCCGCAGGATATCGACCAGATCCGGCCCGGTCAGCGAACGGTTCTGCGCATGTCGGCCTTCAACCAGCGAACCACGCCGGAGCTGAACGGCGAGGTCAGCCGCATTGCCGCCGATCTGACGCAAGATCAAAAGAGCGGACTATCCTACTATGTTGTTCGCATTGCCGTGCCGCCGCACGAGCTTGCGCGCCTCGGCAAGCTCGCGCTGGTGCCGGGGATGCCGGCCGAGGCATTTATTCAGACCGGCGAACGAACGGTCATCTCCTATCTGGTCAAGCCGCTGCGGGATCAGATCAACCGCGCGTTTCGCGAGGAATAGCAACCAAGTTATGATGCTCGGTCCCGATGCGGATAACTCTACTTAAAATCGACCAGCGAATGTCGATATCGATGGAGCCTATCCTGAACTGGACCGATTTCGTGAGGCCGTTGCAAAAAGCGTTGAATTCTCCAACGCGTTGAGTCTCAGAATGATTCCTTGCGTGATTTCAGCGGGCGGTCGAGTCGCATCCAGTTTCCTACCGGAATTGCCCCCGTTCGATCGGCTCTCATTCGGAAGGGTCCAGATCGACGAACGGTCGCAGCGGCGCAACTGACCTGAGTGATCAAACTATAGGAAGAGGTTGATCGGCTATCGCTCGAAAGATCGGTAAGATTGCTCAATAGTGTCCGGTCTGTGATCCGGACGCCATTCTCGGTGCTTCACTTATACAGTTCGCAAGTGCTTCCCTGCCAGCGCACACAACGACGTACGGCGCGACGGGTCTGGCGGATGGTCGTCCTTGCCACGCATACGCCATCAACGCGCGTCCTGCCCGGACCGCAGCCCACGGCCACCTGCGTGATCATGTCGTCCGGCTCAGGAAGCGAAATCGGTGCGGACGTCAGGGCTTGGGCTGATCGCGCGACTGATAAGGAAAAGATCGTGACAGCAATCAGTCGGATCATGTCCTCCTCCCTTGGGTTTCAGGTTCAAATGTTGCGCCTAACGAAGATGGCCCGGCCCATCCCCGGAGATAATCGGGACCAACACCGCGCCCTGCATGTGTCTGCTGATGCGCTGCCACCTCAAGGGCGCAGCAGGCGGCACACGCGAGGCCGGAGCTCTTTTGTTGATCCAGATCAACGCGCGCCTCGGTGAGAAACGCGCCCATGGAAAGAGCGTGCGCAGGTGAGGTTAGCGTCGGCAAATCCGAGGCCGGCGTCGAGCAGCGGCCATGGGGAAGAACGGCCGCGGCCCGTTCACCGCTTTCGCCATGCTCGTGTTTGCGCGAGCGCTTGTGGGACAGGCCGTTAGTAACCGAGGAGGGGGTGGAGCTTTGAATGCCCCTGACTCGATACTTCCTCCTTGTAGGCGGAGCGCTGCTTTTGCTGTTGCTCGTTGCCGGCGCGTGCTTGCCGTCGCTGCCGGTTGTCGAACGGGTCGAAGCGACACGAGCGACGATCCGCATTCATTCCGAGATGAAGCTGCCGGAACGAGTGGTCTTCGACACCAGTACTCCAACGGTCACACGTTCCGTGGAGCCTGTAGTAGCCGTCACCGGCACGCCACCCCCGCCATTCGCGGAAGATGTCTCGGCCGAGGCGCGGCAGGCACTCGCACAGCTGCAACCTTCAGACACGAGCAAGGCGAAAGTAGCCGAGCTAAAACGGCCAGAGTCCAAATCTTCGCAGTCGCGAAAGAACGAAACGAGGAAGCGCGCGGCGTCGCCGCGCAAGATCAGGCTTGCACGGCAGCCTCAGTTCGATTGGTTCGGCGGCAGGATGTGGTGGTGAAAACATTCGGACGACGCCGTGATGCTGGCGAGCAAGCGTAGAGACCAAGGCAGCGTCCATGATCTATTGCTGTACATCAAGCAATGGCCAGCGCATCTTTTGATGGACCGATGCTGGTGACGCGGCTCGGGGGTGTCACCGATGTTGCGGCCGCCGACGATCGTTGCCGCATCGGCCGCCTTTATCACGCTGTCGAGGATGATCCGGCCGGTCGTATCGCCGTCCCAGGAGTAGTACTGCATATCGAGACTTCGCTCGGCCAAGTCGGTCAGCGTGAGGCGGACGATGAACGCCTCGCGCCCGTGGCTCAAGAGGCTGAAACCGGAGAGGCACGGCAATTCGTCAATCGCTAGCTCGCAACCTTCAATTCAGTCATAAAACAGAAAAGGGCGTCCCGCGAAATGGGGGCAGGATGCCAATGAGCGCTGCGGAAATCTGGAGCCCGCGAATGTCTCGGATGCGTCAATCGCGTCAGTTCCTCACGGCAAGCGCTTCGCAACGCATGGTCCACTCTCGTGATCAGGTTTGCAGATGAAGGTTCGGCTATTCCGGACCTAGCTGACCCGTAGCTCGATCGCAGTGATTTGACTTGGATCAACGCCAGTATGACGGCGGAATGGCCCGTCAGTTGCGGCGCTCGCGCAGTGGGACTTCGTGGCTACCGCGGAAAACGCCAAGTACCAACGCCGCTGGACCTTGCTCAAGCCCTGGGACAGGCGATGTGCATGGATGGAAGATGTCACCCACCTGGTATGTGACCGTTGAAGTGCATAAGCGCGGCGTCCTGCCGAGGCGCCGAAGCCCTCGGCTCACCACCACCTTCGAGACCGAAGCGAAAGCCAAGAACTTTGCCCATGCCAAGCTGCAGGAGGGATTGGTTGTTTTCGCGGGTACCATCAATCCTTACTCACCGCGGCAACTAATCCCCTCACACCGCATTGCGGCTTGGGTGGCCGAAGGGCAGGAAGAGTAGGCTTGGGGACTTCGGCGTCGGCCGCAGACTTGGCCGTTGTTTGCTCGCAGCTGGCGGCCGTGTCCCATGTCCTAGTCAGAAGCCGGCAGCGTGGCGATCGCATCAATCATGGGTTGCTGGTCAGTCTTGATGAAGAGGAAGCAGGCGCAGCGATTATCGTCGGCCACGCTTTTTGGCCATTCAATATCGCCGGAAGTCAAAGCCAGTGGTTGCGGCGCGATCCGCGATCATCACAAGCTTAGGATTTGAGTGGCTCCACGTCGCTGCGCGTTGGTACGCGACAGTCGTGTTGGCAAATCCCGTCGTCAACCAGAAAGGTTCAGCATAGTGCCGGTCACCACCTATGCTTGATCTAAATCAATAAGAGGTGGAGAAATTCGCTGTTCCAAAAACAACAGATGTCGCGAGGGAAGACCTGACGAGGAGCGGGATATGGTCGAGGCAACCGCGGGCAACGCGAGATTCTTTTGCCGCAGTGGGCCGTATCCCCTCGCGGTTGTTGCGGGAGTGGCAGGCGGAGTTGCTGACGAACACGATCTGCTCCTCGAAGGCGTAGCCCCCCTGCAAACAGCTGGCCCCAGCGAAGTGAGCTTTCTGGACAACCGACGTTATGCGTCGGCACTCGATCAGACACTAGCCGGCGCTGTGATCGTGCATCCTGATATGGTAGCGCGGGTGCCTGTTACGACGGTAGCGATCGTGACGACAGATCCATACGCTGCCTGGGCGCGTGTCGCTGGACTGTTCCATCCCGTGCCACCGGTTTCTCCTGGTATCCACCCGTCCGCAATCGTCGCGGAGGGAGCTCTCGTTGATCCGTCGGCGGAGGTCGGACCGCTGTCTGTGATTGAGGCCGGAGCAGAGATAGGACCTGGCTGTAGGATCGGTCCTTGCGCGATTATCGGAAGCGGGGTGATCATCGGGCGAGACTGTCGCATTGGTGCGCATGTGAGCTTGAGCTATGCGATTTTGGGATCACGCGTCTACGTCTATCCCGGCGCGCGCATCGGGCAAGAAGGGTTTGGATTTGCTTGCACGCGAGACGGATTTCTATCGGTCCCTCAGCTTGGCCGGGCAATTCTAGAAGATGACGTTGAGGTCGGTGCCAACACGACGATTGATCGAGGATCATCGCGAGACACGGTGATAGGCGCTGGTTCCCGTCTCGATAATTTAGTTCAGATCGGCCACAACGTCATCCTCGGCCGGTGTTGCGTGATCGTCGCGCAGGTCGGCATTTCGGGTTCAACTGTACTTGAAGATTTTGTCCGGGTCGGCGGGCAGGCGGGTATAGCCGGGCATCTTCGGATCGGTCAAAGTGCGGAGATCGGAGCGCAAGCGGGCGTTATTTCGGATATGGCTTCGGGCGCTAAAATGCTTGGAAGCCCTGCTCAGCCTGTGAAAGACTTCTTCCGACAAGTTGCCACGCTCAAGAAGATCGCAAGAAAAGGATAGGACTGCTGCACTGGACGAGCGGTTCTATGAGCGGTGAGCACGGAGGAGTCCCACGTGCGTTTGCTATCCAATCTGCTTCGACGCTTCATCCGCCAGGGCACTCTGCGAGTTCGCGACGCCGAGGGAAAGGTCCATGTTTTTGGCGAGCTCCTGCCCGGGCCCGACGTTGCCATCCGCCTCCACGATCGCAAGCTCTATACCAAGCTGTTCATCAATCCGGAGCTATACGCCGCGGAAGCCTATATGGACGGTAGCCTGACGCTGGAGAACGGTGCCGCAATCGATGATTTTCTGTTGCTGTTCTCGGTCAATCGCGCCGGGCTTTATTCGTACGGCTCACAGAAGCTGATGCGGCGGGTTTGGCGCGGCCTGCGCCGCTGGTATCAGGCCAATCCAATCGGGCTTGCGGCCGCTCATGCT
>Ga0081455_10004126_pt1 | contig 16429 bp, 16 predicted proteins | sample TabmetS3T2R1_FD_70207 | JGI IMG/M metagenome (GOLD analysis project Ga0081455, IMG submission 70207) | Tabebuia heterophylla rhizosphere microbial communities from the University of Puerto Rico - S3T2R1 | ecosystem: Host-associated > Plants > Roots > Rhizosphere ... | reverse complement strand
CATCCCCTTGTCCGCGCTGATCTTCGTCAACGCCGCCGTCAACGTCGTCTTCCCATGGTCCACGTGCCCGATCGTCCCGATATTGACGTGCGGCTTCTTCCGCTCATATTTCGCCTTCGCCATAAGTCACCCTCAAATTAAGGTTTTCTTCGTCGGAGTAGCTCCCCGTCGGGTGAAGCGCACGGTAAAATTTCGAATGCTCAAGGTGTTTATCCCGTCGCGCATCATAAGAAGCGCTCCTGGTCGAGCAAGCTCTGTTTGGAGCCCACGACGCGGATCGAACGCGTGACCTCGTCCTTACCAAGGACGTGCTCTACCAACTGAGCTACGTGGGCCATGTGATTGTCTTGCGTCATCCGTGAAGGGTTCCCGTTGGTCGTTGGCTCATGCACCATCTTCTTTGATGAATTCAGCTGGTCGTACCAACAACTCTTCAGGCCCCGTATTGGGTCATAGCCACTTGGAGCGGGCGGTGGGAGTTGAACCCACGACAGCCAGCTTGGAAGGCTGGGACTCTACCGCTGAGCTACGCCCGCCTTATTTATTCGCCCACCGCTGTGAAGGTGTGATTCGGCTTGCCCATCGCGAAGTCGCAAACACGTGAAGTGTTTATCCGCGCACCCACCAAACGCACTCGCGGTTTACGCGAACTGTGTTTGGTGGGCAGGCAAGGATTCGAACCTTGGAAGCCGATGGCAACAGATTTACAGTCTGCCCCCTTTGGCCACTTGGGTACCTGCCCGCAATCTCCAGTGAAAATAATTTCAGCTACGAAAGAGACCCTCGTTTCGCATCAGTGAGATGGGAAAAGAAGAGCAGGCTAGTCCACGCACAGCACCTCCCTCCTTAAAAAAGGATGAAAGTGATGAGCAGCGGACTCAGCCTTGTTTAGGAAACGGCTGATTCTATTGATGAAGTGATGCGAAGTCAAGTACCCAAGGCAGAACCGGATAGTTTTATGATCTTTTCGCTGAAAGGGGACCCGTCTGGGAGAAATTCTTCTTCCATCAGAAAAAGAGATGCAGGCAGCCTGTCTGACAAATCACCGTGGATGAATGATGGAAACAATAAATTATTCAATTACTTCTGGAAGCCTACTCGCACGCGTTCGGGTGTAGGAGGCTTCCTTGGCTTTGAGCAAGCCTCGTACGGGCTTGCTTGACAAGATCCGGAGGAAACTCCAGTGGCCCGGCCATCAAACGTTCAATTTCCTCGCTCGAAAGTCGTGAACCCGGGGCAAGAAACCGCTTCCTCGTCATGCCTCGTTCGGCAGGATCCTCAGGCTCATAGTAACCACGCAACTTTCCTTCTCGATCGGCCTCCTCCAACCGTCGAAGCCAGGCATCGCGTGATTTGCTGGACCCACGCCGCATTTCCATTTGGCTCCAGACAGTCCAGCCGACGAACACGGCCCATCCTTCGTTCAAAGCTTCCCATGCTTCGCGCTCAGTGAGAAACCGCTCCTCCGTTTCGCTCTTGCGCTGCACCACGGGGGTGATGAGGACGGCGCCATACCGGCATCGTTGCTGGTCGCGTGCAAAGCTGATGAAGGTGTCGGGCCGTTCTTGCGCTTCCGTTGTCATCAGGTAGTCCATGTACGCATGGAACAATTCATGGTACAGCGTTTCCAATTCTGCATGTGTCAGCCGTGCCAGTGGACGCAACGTTCGCCCAGCCACATTGAATGAAAGCGTTCGATTCAACACCATGCGATGCTCGGCAAGGTGATACTCGGCCGCGAACGCCTGCAAATCGTCAAACTCAAAAGTGACGAAGTCTGCCGGCACCGTTCGCAAGAACTTGGTGGGCAGCCCCAAGCCCTCTGCTTCTGCCGTAATTTGTTTCCAGATGTGCCCTGAAGATTCAGAAGTTGAATCGCTTCCGAGGACGGGAGCCGTCGAGAGGCAGACGAGGAACGCGGCAAGAAAAGCGAGACGCAAATACATCAGAGATCAGTAGTCGTTGTCTCGATAGCGGCCCCAGTCGCCGTGCTGTCCTTCCTCGACCAAAGCCAGCTGGTCGAACATCGCGGGGGAGATATGGTCGAGGAAACGGGTAGGCTTCGATAACAACATGCCGCTGCTCTTGTCAAAGACGTTGATGGGGTAGGTCAAAAAGAGATGGCGCTTGGCACGCGTCACGGCCACATAGAACAGCCGCCGCTCCTCTTCCAGTTCCTCGTCGGTGACAAAGGAATAGATCGACGGAAACTTCCCGTCAACCACCCAAATGACAAACACACACTGCCATTCCAATCCTTTTGCCGAATGAATGGTCGACAACACCATGCGTTCATCGTCACGGTCCGGAGGTTCGACATCGACAGCACTCCCGTCAGGCGGTTCCAGTGCCAGATCCGACAAGAAGGCCTCCACTTCCGGATACCCTTCGGCAATCGTGTGCAAGTGATCGAGGTCCCGAATGCGCTTTGGGTAGTCGTCGTACTGCTCCTTCAGGATCGGCAGGTAATACTCGTAAATGTGATTGACTTGTTCGGCGGTCCGTTGGTCCTCAGCCCCTGAGAGACTTTCCAGAGTCTGCGCTAGATTCTTAAGCCCCTGAGCGGAGCGCCCGCTCGCAGCGCGCAACACCTCGAAAGGTTTCTCCGATTTCACCAATGTGGTCAAAAGATCTTGCGCCTTTTTGGGGCCCACCCCCTCCACAAGCATGAGGACTCGATGCCAGCTTACCGCGTCGAGCGGATTCGCCACCACGCGAAGGTGTGCCAGCAGATCCTTGACGTGGGCGGTTTCGATGAATTTGACGCCGCCGCGTTTGACGAACGGCAGCCCGCAGCGGGACAACTCGATTTCCAGATCAAACGAGTGAAAGCTCGATCGGAACAAGACGGCGACCTCGCTCAAGGGTACGCCTTCCTCGCGCAATTCGAGAATTTTCTGGGCGACGAACCGTGACTGAGCATTTTCTCCCGCCGCCTCAGCCAGCGTCGGAAGGGGTCCGTCCAATTTCCGTGTAAACAGGTGCTTTGTGTATTTCTCCGCCGCCTCTTCAATAATGCAATTGGCGAGGTTCAAAATCGGCTGTGTGCTTCGGTAGTTTTCCTCCAACTTATACACCGTAGTGCCGGGAAACAACGTAGGGAATTCCATGATGTTTTTGAACGTCGCTCCCCGGAAGGCATAGATGGATTGACTATCGTCACCGACGACCATGACGTTGTGATGAGAGGCGGCCAGATTCCTGATCACATCCGCCTGCAATCGATTGGTATCCTGATATTCATCGACGAGGATGTATCGATAGAGTCGGGAGATCGCCTGCCTGGCACCGGCATCCTCTACAAGCAACTGACGGAGCAACACGAGGAGATCATCGTAGTCCACCAGTTGCCGCTGACGCTTCGCGGCACGGTAGCCGCTCTGCAGCTGCGTGAGTGCTTCGATATGATCGGCGAAATGACTGAACTCCTCGATGACGATGTCGTCTAGGCTCCGCAACGTATTCTCGGCTTTGCTGAAAATCTCCGCAATGGTCCCCTTCCGGGGAAATCGTTTATCCTTTTCATTGAGCCCGAGCTGCGACCGGACAAGCGCGATCAAGTCTTCGGCATCGCTTCGGTCTAGAATCGTGAATCCGGGTTCCAACCCTATGGCCCGTCCGTAACGTCGCAGCAGCATGTTTGCGACCGAGTGAAACGTGCCCCCACACACGCGCTCGCTGCGCACACCGATCAATTCGCCGGCCCGTTGCAGCATCTCTTGCGCGGATTTGCGTGTAAAGGTGAGCAGAAGAATATTGGAAGGATCGACACCGCTATCAATCAGATAGGCCACCCGATAGACCAACGTGCGAGTTTTGCCGCTGCCCGCCCCGGCAATTACCAACGAAGGCCCTTCGCCCGCCGTGACTGCCGCAAGTTGCTGAGGGTTCAATGCTGCGGCGTAATCAATGGAAAGCTTCCGAGGAGCCTGGTCCTCGGGTTGGCGTTTTAAGACGTATGGTGTGATGTCGCGACTCATGAAGGTAAGACGGGTGACTGCGCTGTATAACATTACAAACGAGAATGTTTCAACGCAAGGCACCGGCAGCGAAACAACGCCTTCTAGTTATGCGATGCGAACGTGTGTGGAGACGACGTTTGAGCAGCGAGCGCTGCACTAGGAATGCGATTCAGTAGGCGCAGCGCAAATAGGAGGGTCACCGGGAGAAAAATCATCACGCCGACCAGACCAAGGAGAGCCTCACCAATCCAGAACGTGATTGCGAGATTGAACATGAGGACGCCGTAATAGAGTGCGCAGCCAAAAAACAGATGCCTTGTCACGGTCGTCGTCGAAGGCAACGGAGACATCCGCCGGTCGATGCGGAAGTAGATCGAAAGCGCAACAAGCCCCACGACGGCCCACCCCACGAAATTCATGAGAGGGATCCCGAAATACACACCGGGGTCCGGATATCCGTAAATTAGACCGAGAAACCAGCGATCTCCCCGTAGCGCGACAGGATCAATGATCACATCGATGAACGTGAGAAACGCGGCCGTCAGTACGAGCGAAGGCCATGCGGTTCTGACCTTCGGATCCAGCACCAGGTGCAATCTGTGAGGCGTAGACGGTTGGATAGAAGGCAAGACGAAGACCAACGCCATACAGTAACTGGCAAACAACAGAAACGTGAACGAAAGGGAATCCATGAACGGGACATCCGCGATGTAAAGCTCTTGTCCCACCGTAGACCCGTTGTAATAGTAGAATCCGAATGGCACGCCCACGCGTGTCGAGGAGAACTCGCACAAAAATGCCGTTATCCAGCTGACGACAAGAAAGGCGCCGGTTCGTCGCCAGCCGAGGAGTCCCCGTCCGACGAGGAGAAAGGCGGCAAGAAAGGCGAAGACGTAAGGGCGCAGCAGAAGAGTCTTCACAAACAGCAGCGGTAGGTCTTCCATTTTTACGGCTGGATCACGACCTTCTCATCTCCTTTCGCGCGCATTGTGGACGACTGGACCGCGATTTGCCAGAAGAAAACCCTGGGAGCGATACACCGCTGCCGACGCGCCTCCCTCTTGGAGCCAAGCGGACTACTCGGTTATAATGCCCCATCGTTAACGGAAGGACGTACTTCGCTCATGGCCACAACCAACATTTCTTACAGTGAACAGCAACGCTCGCTCGCGGACCTCATGCTCGCCGTCGCCGGAGAGTCGGTGACCGTGATGAAGAAGAACGCCCCGGAACAGGCGCTGAAGCTCAAGCGACAAGACGAGTGGAAGCTCTACCTGGAGTTTCTCAAGGTCACCTTCAATCTGGCAGACCGGCTGTCGGCCTTTCACATTCCTATCAAAGATCAACCGGACTTCATGAACGGACTGGAAGATGCCGTGACGACTCGCTTGAGGGCGGTGCTCGAGCCGGCCTTCTCCTCCGTCGACCAAAATGAGATCATGATGACGATCAGCGGTGTGGTGGCAGAAAGTCGCAAACTGTATGAGGCCTATCGGTTCTCCATTACCGAAGACAGCAAGGCTAAGAACGAGATGTTCGACACCTTCGGCGGCCGCGTGGCTGATGCTTTAGGGGTCGCGGATAATCCTCAGATTACGTCGGCGGCGACTTTGTGCGCGACCGCAATGGTTCCTGCGATTACGGCAATTTTAAAGGGTGAACCAGCACCGGAGGCCGGCCTCACGGCTGCACCATCCGAGAGCACGGTCGTCTCGGGCACCAGCAGCGCACCGAGAGGCCAAACCGGAAACGAAATTAAACTCATCAGTGTCATGTCCGATGTTTCCGGCGATGAAATCGAAACGCGCTGGGGACTGCATCCACGTTTTCGCCAGGACCTTACCGCCGAGGAGATTCAACAGCTCACCAAGCTGATGAATCGAGTTGCGAAAGTGCTTGGCGAACGGTATGCCGCCGTGGCATTCTCCGAGGAGTGGAACTCTTGGCATAAGGCAGGTCACGCCTGATCCTTCCACGAGCGACTGTCTTCTCGCCGACTTCAATTCCACCCCACAAGGAGACTGCGTGAACACGACGACGACCATCGACTCTGTGCACACACGTATTCCAACCAGCCTCGCTCGGCTATCAGAACTGTCCCAGAATCTCTGGTGGAGTTGGACAGTCGAAGCACGCCAGCTCTTCGAGACGATCGATCCGACGCTCTGGTTTTATACGCATCACAACCCCGTGAAGCTGCTTGCCGACGTCAACCCAGAGCGATTGGTCAAACTCGCCGATGACCCCTCGTATCTCAGGCAGTACTCCGCTGTTCTCAAGCTCTTCGACGAGTATAAGGCCAACGGGCGAAGTTGGTTCAGCACGAAGCATGCTGGCGAAACCAAAAACATCATTGCTTACTTTTCCGCCGAATTTGGCCTTCATACGTCCATCCCTATCTACAGCGGAGGTCTGGGCATCCTGGCAGGAGATCACTGTAAGGAAGCGAGCGATCTCGGCGTCCCTCTCGTCGGCATTGGATTCATGTACCCTCAGGGCTATTTCTGCCAACGGATCACGCAGGAAGGATGGCAGGAAGCTGCCTATGCGCCCTTCAATCGTGAGGATTCTCCGATCCATCCGGCCCTGACACCCTCGAACGAGCAGTGCCGCATTATGGTCGACATGGGTGGACGCAATGTGTCAGCCGTCGTCTGGAAGGTGCTGGTTGGCCGGATTCCCCTGTACTTGATCGATACCGATGTCCCAGAAAATAGCCCCGAGAATCGCGCGTTGTCGGCACGATTATACGGTGGCGATCAGGAGATGCGGCTCTGTCAGGAAATTCTACTGGGCATCGGCGGCGTACGCCTGCTCCGCGCCCTTGGGATCTCTCCCTCGGTCTGGCACGCCAATGAAGGCCATTCCGCCTTTCTCACGTTGGAACGCCTGCGCGAGATGGTACAAAGCGGACGCTCCCACGCCGAGGCCAGCGAAGTGGTGCGCCAAAGCACGGTCTTCACGACGCACACACCCGTGCCTGCTGGCCACGATGTCTTTCCGCATTACCTCATGGATCGGTATTTTTCGGGCTATTGGGAGCAGCTCAATCTGACGAGGGACGAATTCCTTCGGTTGGGAGAAACCCCTGAATCGCGCGGACAAGGCTTCAACATGACCGCCCTAGTCATGCGCCATTCGGCACACGTCAACGGCGTGAGCCATGAGCACGGCCGCGTGAGCCGCGAGATGTGGCAGCATTTTTGGCCCGGCTTGCCGGTAGAAACCGTCCCCATCCGCCATGTGACCAACGGCATCCATGCGCCGACGTGGATTGGACAGGATTTACACCGTCTCTACAGCAAATCGCTTCATCCTGCCTGGTCGGAGCATTGCGACGATCCCGCGTTGTGGCAGCGCGTGCTGGACATTCCCGACCATGAACTGTGGGCGGTCCGTCAAACTATGAAGCGCAAGCTGATGGGATTCATCCGTGAGCGGGCGCGCACCGGCTGGATGCAGGGAAACTTGCAGCCTGCACAAGTGCTGAGTCGCGGCACACTCCTCGATCCCGAAGCCTTGACGATCGGCTTTGCCAGACGATTCGCGACCTACAAGCGCGCGACCCTGCTCTTCCAGGACCTCGAGCGACTGAAGCGGCTGTTGCAGGATAAATGGCGGCCCGTCCAGCTGGTCTTTGCAGGCAAAGCGCATCCGGCCGACGAGCCCGGCCGCTACTTCATTCATGAAGTCATGAATTTTTGCAACGATCACAAGCTTGGCGGACATGTCGCGTTCCTCGAAGACTATGAAATGCACATGGCCAAATACCTCGTGCAAGGTGTGGACATCTGGCTCAACACGCCCCGATTTCCCATGGAAGCTAGCGGCACCAGCGGGATGAAAGCCGCCCTCAACGGCGTTCTTCATTTCAGCACGCTCGACGGCTGGTGGCAGGAGGGTTACAACGGAGCCAACGGCTGGGGACTCCAACCCTTGGAAGGCAATTCCGACGTACCAGCCCAGGACGCCCACGATGCGGAACAGCTCTACCGTCAGCTGGAACAAGAGGTGGTGCCCTTGTTTTATCAGCGTGACCTCGACGGCATCCCGCGCGGCTGGCTCCAGATGGTCAAGGAAAGCATCAGAACTGTCGCCCCCCGCTTCTGCACAAAAAGGATGGTAAAGGACTACGTCGAAATGTTGTACTGCCCCGCGATGACTCGCATCCCGACAACCTGGTGAGGACCGATTCGCTCATCCCTTTCCTCTGCATGCTGCTTGCCCTCACGGTCCCCTCTTATGCCGTCGCCGCCACTGCGGCTTCCCTGGAACGAGAAGCGACTGAAGCCTTTAACCGCGCCGACTATGCCGCGGTGCTTCGACTGGTGCCTCCAGAATCGTCCGATGTCTCCATCTCAAAGCCACTGCTTCGTATGGCCGTACAAAGCGCAACCAAACTCGGCCGTCCTGAGGAAGCACTCAACATCTATGAACGCCTGCTCAAAGCCGGCCAGCCCGACGAAGTGGCCCTGCTCCGCCAGCTCGCCGTCGGTTTCGTGAGCGCCTATGTGCGTGACAACAGAGAACACCTCCGTATCGCTGCCTACAGCGCGCTTGCCGAACTGAGTCTGCCGGAGGAACGGGCCATCTTAGAGGATGGCTTGTTGGATAGTTCACCCGTCGTGAGGGCACGCGCCGTCGAAGCGCTCGCTCATGCAGGGCTTGCTGCCAAATCCCAACCTCTGCGACGGGCGCTACAAGACGACATGGTCTCCGTGCGCATTGCCGCAATGAACGCGCTGAGTGAAGCGCAGGTGACCGACATTATCCCCCGACTGACCGAAGTCGCGAGAACGGAAGACGGACCTGAGGGCGTGTTCGCCTACGCCGCCCTCTACCGGCTCGGCAAACAGGATATGCTGGCCGATATCACCGGAGCGGCCACCTTACCGGACCCCGAGACGCGAATGGCGGCGTTGGGCGTCTTGGGCCGGCTCAAGCGTCCCTCCAGTCTCAGCGTGCTCAGCCAAGGTGTCTACGATCCTGAACCACCCGTACGGGCGTTCGCCGCAGGTGCTCTGGGGGAGTTCGGCCAACCGGGTGGAGTCGCCGCTTTGACACATGCGCTTGGAGATGAACATGCGCGCGTCAGAGCAGTGGCGGCCGCTAGTCTCGGCCGCATCGGCACAAAAGATTCACGGCCGCTACTCCAGGCGTTGACGCGTGATGCATCGATGCAGGTGAGGGCGAGTGCCGTCGAAGGGCTGTTGCGGCTGGACGATCAGACCGCGGTCCTGGTAGCCACGGACCTTGCGCGACATCCGGACCCCTCCGTTCGTGCATCCGCGGCGCAGGCCCTGGGTGCGTCATCCGACAAGCAAGCGCTCGCCATACTCCAAACGCTCTTACAGGATCAGCAACCTCAACCACGTCTGTATGCCGCCAAAGCCCTGGGGAAAGTCTCTCTTCCGGTCCTGCCTCTCATCAAAAAAGGCCTCCATGATTCGGATCCGGCCGTCCGCATTACCGCGGCCGGTAGTCTCCTCCATCATCTGCGCCCCGCCGCAAAGTCCTCGTCCCGCGGAGGACGGAAAGGATAGCCATGTGGAAATTTGTCGGCGCTCTCATGCTGGTCGTGGGGGCGTTTGCCCTCGGATATTATTTCGGGCAGCGGCCCGTCGGAACGCTGCAGGAAACCATCGGCGATCTCCAACATTCATTGAAAGACATGTCGAGGAATGTCGTCGACACGACCATGGGCATCGAACGTGACCTTCGGAGACGGCAGGCGCTCCTGGATACGAAATCACGCGTCGTGCAGGCGAAAGCAGAGCTCGTCGACAAAAATTACGGCGAGGCGGCCAAACAGCTCGCAGAGGGTGTGGATGCCTTGGAAAGCGCCATCAAAGGCGCCAAGCCCAGCGAACAGACGCAGGCGATGCGCGGGCTCGTTGGGCAGTTGCAGGAAATGCGGCTTGAATTGACGATGGGAAAACCGGTGCCGATCCGGAGGCTGACGGAGTTGCAGCAGAACTTAGATAGGGAACTGAATAAGTAACCGATCAGTTCATCGTGACAGAACCGGCAGGTTGCTTCTTCCACTTCGCCAGGATGCGTTCCACCCGCATCCGAACAACCATATCAGGATCCTTGGTCAACGGCTTGATCGCATCTCGGCCGCGAGGATCCCCAATGGCTTCGAGCGCTGCCGCTGCCGTGAGCCGTGTGAACCAATCGGCATCCGCAAGCATCTCAATCAACGGATCGACCGCGCCGCCGTGTTTGATCCTTCCCAATGCCAAGACGGCCTGCTTGCGCACCGTTTCATCTTTATCTTTTAGAGCGGTAACGAGCCGTTCGAGAGCCGGCTCACCCAATTCGACCAGCGCATTCGTCGCGTCATCCTTGAATTCATCGCTCCGCAGCTGAATCATCAGCGGATCTAGGACACGCTCGTCCCGGATCTTCCCCAAAGCCATGATGACATATTTGCGCACGTCCCAGTCCCGCACCATCTTGATCAACATCTCGACGGCCGGAGATCCAATTTGTCCCAGCGCTTCGACAGCGACCTCTCGAACCTGCCAATCCCCGTCGTAGAGTGCTTTGCAGAGCGGCTCAACGCAGCGCTCATCACCCATTTCACCCAACGTGATGGCCGCCTCGCGGCGTACGACCCAATCCGGATCCTTCAACAGATCGATCTGAATATCGATCTCGTCTTTGACCTTTTCCTCTTCGAGCGTGACCGGTTCGGCCTGCTCGCCGGGAAGATCCGTGGCGGGAGTCTGTTCGCCCGTGAATTCCGCGGCTACCTTATCCGCTAACTCATCACTGGCGATGCCAGTATCGCGCTGTGTCGGTTGCTGCTCGTCGTTTCGTACGTCATCCATACCGCTGTTCCTTCAACTGCTGAGAGGTCAACGTCGGGTCTTACCCTGCCGCCGGCGCGGCCGCCTCGGCTGGCTTGTTACCGGCAGCGTGCTTCCGACGCAGCGCCAAGGCTCGCCGCTTCCGTTGCTCGCGCTTCAACCGCTTGCGCAACGATCGCATCGCGGCATCTCCTTCCGGAGTGGCGTGATTAGCGAGTTTCTGTGAAATTTTCTTTTTCAATCGGGTTTCGTCGGATTCGGCGGTCTGCTGTTTGGCCATGCGTCTCCCTCGTCGTCCGCTGATCTATTGCCGGCATCCGGTATGGATGTCGCGAAAGAGACAGTCTAGTGGAGCACTTCGCGCACTGTCAACCCGAGGAGGAGTGAGTGAAGTCCTTACGCCAAGGCGAGAGTGGCGACTTCGGCATGAGCCGTGTGGTCGGCGGCCAGCATCGCAGGGACGCGACGAATGCGGCGGGTCAGCCAGACATCGCTCGGCAACACCCGCATCCACGACGCCATGAGCGGTATCGGACGATCGGCTATCGGATTCTCGCTCAAGCGTGAAGCAGCCCGTCCCGATGTGGCCTCCGCATACTGCAACAATTCAGGACGGCGGTGCCCGACAATCTCAATCTGCACGTGCGCGGTTCCCTCATGCTCCATGCCCAGCTGCACGGCTGCCGCGTGGGAGAGGTCGAGTATCCGGCCGTTCACGTACGGTCCCCGGTCAGTAATACGCACGTGGAGGTGTTTGCCGTTTGCGAGGTTCACGACACGTACAATGCTACCGAGGGGCATCGTCCTGTGGGCGGCGGTTAGCGCCTCCATATCAAAGATTTCACCGTTGGCCGCCTGCTTGCCATGAAACTGCTCACCGTACCAGGAGGCGACCCCACGGTCCTTAATACCAACATCAAATTGGGCCTCGCCTTTTGGAACCCATGAACAGGCGCCCAAGAACAGGCCCGCCAGGGTAAGGGTGTAGAACACTATCTGATTCGATCGCGAAGTCTGGTATGTCATCGTCAACACCTGTAATGCTCGGTTGATTTGACAGGGCCAAGGACACCGCGCTGATGTGTCCACGGTAAGCCCGAACCGAACATTGAACAATACCGCGACCGTAGACTCTGCCCCTACCTTGGTATGGAGTGAATAACCTGCGTACCGGTGGCGGGATGCGCTATCGGACGGCGGGAGTGTATCTTATATAAAGGAAGCATCGCTCCCAGTCAACCTACTAGGCACCGACCCTTATGACTTCGGCAAGCACCCCTCCTGGGGACTTCACATACGTCAACCAGACGACTTCCCCCTCTCGGATCGAATTCAGCGCAATCCGCTTCTTCCCCCTGATAATCTTCGTTTGAGCGGTGACGGTGGCACCCACCGTCATATGATTTTTGGGACCTAGAGGAGTTTTCACAACAATCAATGGCGGGGTCTGCGTGAGCGTGATGGCAATCACGGTGCCTTGGACTTTATAGGTGGGGCCCGTTCTTGCCTGTACTTCGACGGCAACCAGGTAAGAGAACAGGAACACAGGAAGTACGAACCAAGCCGGAACTTTCATGATCTTGATGTAATGGGGAAGTGTTGGCGTGACCGCGCGGGACTCTACCAGGACAGAGTGAGTCCTGTAAAGCTATGCTGGCGCCGTGGAAACGGTTGACTGCCTCCCCTCTCATGGGTAAGATGCCCAGCCAATACCTGTAAGGACATGGCGAGTAGACGCCCGCCGCCGTAAGCCCCAATCCCATTCATGTCAGCGAGTTCGGTGACCCCTTTCTTATGATTGACGTTCAGCAAATCACCAAACGCTACGGGCAACACACCGCCATTGACCACGTGACTTTTTCCGTCGCTAAAGGCGAAGTCCTGGCCTTTCTCGGCCCTAATGGGGCCGGTAAAACCACGACAATGCGCATTCTCACCTGTTTCCTGCCCGCAACTGAGGGGCGAGCCACGGTGGCGGGGTACGACTGCTTCGAACAGCCCCTTGAGGTCAAACGGCGGATTGGCTATTTGCCGGAAACGCCGCCCGTCTACCAAGAACTGACGGTTGACGAATATCTCCGCTTCGTCGGCCGGCTCCGCGGGTTGACCGGCGCCATGCTCACCAGCGCCATGTCTCGCGTCATTGAGCGACTCGGTTTAGGCTCTGTGCAACACCGGTTGATCGGAAACCTCTCACGCGGATACCGGCAGCGTGTCGGGCTGGCGCAGGCACTCATCCACGACCCGCCCATCCTGATTCTGGACGAGCCGACCGTTGGGCTCGACCCCAAACAAATCATCGAGATCCGCGAACTGATCAAGAGTCTCGCAGGGTCACATTCAGTCATCCTGAGCACGCACATTCTCCCGGAAGCGACCGCAGTATGCCAGCGCGTGGTCATCATCAACGGCGGGCGCATTGTCGCCGAAGACACCCCCGACCGGCTGTCCACCAGGCTGCGCCACTCGGAAAAGGTCGCCCTGACGCTGACTCGGGCTCCCGTTGACGCCGAATCCCGACTCCGTCAAGTCGACGGCGTACTCCATGTGCATGCCAACGGACCTGCGGGACATTTCTTGCTCGAAAGTCACCTGGGCAAGGATATCAGGGAGGACATTGCACGCCTGGCGGTCACCAGCAATTGGGGCCTCGTTGAACTCAAACTCATCTCGATGACATTGGAAGACGTGTTCCTCAAGCTCACCAGGCATGAAGAAGGGGTGTCACAGGACTCCGATCCGACTTCGAATCCAGCCATAACTACGAGTACCGACAAGAAGGACACGCCGTCATGACGCCGGTCAATACGCTCGTCGCCAAGGAACTACGGTCGTACTTTGTCTCTCCGGTCGTGTACGTGGTCGGCGGAGTCTTTCTGCTGATCGTTGGCCTGCTTGCGTATATCTACATTGTGTTCACTGGCGCTCAGGCGATCCAGCTCATGCAGGTCCAGGGACAGGCGCAAATCAATCTCAACGATCTGGTCTTTCGAAATCTCTTTAGCAGCATTCGGTTCATTCTGTTGATCGTCCTCCCGATACTCACCATGCGTCTCTTCGCCGAAGAGAAAAAACTGCGCACGTTCGAACTGCTCATGACGTCCCCGATCGGCTTGAACGAGATCGTCGCCGGGAAATTCATGAGCGTCTTCTTGCTGTTTCTTGGCCTGTTGGGTCTGACAGGGTTGATCCCTTTGACACTGGCCCTATTCAGCGATTTCGACTGGTATCCTGTCCTGACGGGGTATCTGGGCCTTGTATTGCTTGGTGCGCTGTTTCTGTCCGTTGGCGTCCTGGCTTCCGCTCTGACCGAAAACCAGATTGTCGCAGCTTTTGTGAGCTTCGGCCTGCTGCTGTTTCTCTGGCTCCTTACAGGAGTGGGATCCTTGCTTGGCGATACTCCTACAGGGCAGGTCATTTCCTATCTATCGTTTATGGAGCATTATGACCATCTCGTTCGCGGACTCATCGACACGCGCGACCTGGTCTATTTCGGCAGCGCAGTGATCCTCATGCTCTTTCTCACGCATCGGGTCGTTGATTCGACGAGATGGAAATGACCTTGAAGACCCTTCCCCTCGGAGTGATCGGCGCATCGTTGGCGGTCGCCGGCGTCATCGCATACCAATTCGCCCCTGAACACCTGTGGATTGTGACGGTCGTCGAAGGGCTGGCGCTCGTCTGCCTCATACTCTTTTTCATTTCCCATGCCGATACGGTGAAGGCCGTGTCGTCCCGACGCTCGACGAGGATGGGGGCCAACACCCTCTTGATGGTGCTGTTGTTCATCGGCATTCTCTCTATCCTGAACTTCCTGGCGGCACGGCATTCCTTTCGCTGGGACCTTTCCGAAAACCAAAACTACTCATTGGCACCCCAATCACACCGGGTGATCAAAAGCCTGCCGCGGGAAGTAAAAATTACCGTCTTCACGCGGGAAAAGGACCCCGGCTACCAGACCTACAAAGAACGGTTAGACAGCTACCGGCAAGCCAGCGCAAAGATCGCCGTCGAATTCGTGGACCCGGAGCGCCAACCGAAAGTGGCGCAGAGTTATGGCATTACACGAAGCGACACGGCAGTTTTCGAAAGCGGCACGCAAACCGTTCGCGTGACCAATCCGTCAGAGGCCGAATTGACCGGCGCCCTCATCCGCGTATCGAAAGACGCCAAGAAGCGCATTCTCTTTCTCGAGGGCCACGGCGAACCTGGCACTGAGAATCGCGACCGCACCGGATTTTCATTGGCCAAGGAAATCTTGACGAAGCAGGGTTATGAGGTCGGCTCCCTCAGTTTGCTGACACAGACCGCCGTGCCCGACGACACCTCCATCCTCGCTATCGCCGGCCCTCGCAAGCCCATGACCGCGGAAGAATTGGACCGAATCCATGGCTATGTCGACAAAGGCGGACACCTCCTACTCATGGTGGACCCCGACACCCAAACGGATCTCAATCCTCTCTTGAAGCGGTGGGGGCTCGAATTGGGACCTGGGGTGCTGGTGGACTTTCAAGACCGGCTGGCTCAAGGCGAACCCACTGTCTTGCTTGTCCGGACCTTTACTGAGCATGAAATCACGCAGGACTTGAATGCCGCCGTCTTGTTCCCTCTTGCCCGCCACGTCACGTTCAATGAGCAGGTCGGGAAGGATTGGGACTTCGTTCAACTCGCCCGGACTTCACCAAACAGCCGGGCGGTCCTCAAGGCAACGGGCCGCGTCATCGCATTGAACGAGAAGGAGGATATCAAGGGTCCGCTTTCTATGGCTGCCGCGCTCGCTCCGAAAGCGCCTCCGGCCGAGGGAAAACCTCGACCGGCGATCGTCGTCATCGGTAACTCAACGTTCGCGAGCAATGCCTTTGTGAATTTTCCCGGCAACAGCGACTTTTTCCTCCACACGGCCGCTTGGCTGGCTCAGGACCGGGACATGATCGCTATTGGCCCGAGGGATCTGGCGTTGCGGCCATTTGTTCCAAACCCCATGCAAGAACGCGCGCTGCTGTACGTGCAAGTCATCTTTTTGCCAGCCGTGGTGCTCATCGTCGGTGTCAATGTCTGGCGCAAACGCCGTCGCCTCTAGATGAATCGCTATTGGCCGACAGCGGTACTGGCGCTCGTGCTCACGGCGCTCGGGTTCTATCTTTATCTCGTAGAATTCCCCGCTAAGGAGTCGCAGGAACGGGAAGCGTCCGCTAAAAAGAAAGTGCTGGCGATCGACGAACCGGCGATCACCTCACTGACCTTCAAGACCGACCGTGAGGAACTGGTCTTCGAACGGAATGCGGACAAGGGATGGCTGCTGACCAAGCCAATCCATGCCGAGGCGGACACCCGCGAACTTCACAATCTCATCCGAGCGATGGTGCTGGGATCCGTCCATCGAGTGGTTGAAGAAAACCCGACCACACTTGCCCCATTCGGACTCGATAAACCCGTGGCTTCTCTGACGATCAAGAGCGGCTCGTCGGCGGATAGCCTCCTCATCGGTGACTCGGGACCACTCTCCTCCACACTCTATGTGCTACGGACTTCCGATCATGCCTTGTTGTTGACGGATCTTGCCCCAAAAGATTTCGTGAATAAATCCCTGATGACATTCCGCAGAAAGGACATTCTACGCGTGACGTCGGGAGAGATCGATCGAATCCGATT
>Ga0081455_10004125_pt1 | contig 16429 bp, 20 predicted proteins | sample TabmetS3T2R1_FD_70207 | JGI IMG/M metagenome (GOLD analysis project Ga0081455, IMG submission 70207) | Tabebuia heterophylla rhizosphere microbial communities from the University of Puerto Rico - S3T2R1 | ecosystem: Host-associated > Plants > Roots > Rhizosphere ... | reverse complement strand
AAGGCGGCGGTCGCCTCGAGCGCTGTGGCGCCCGCCTCCGCTTCGACCGCCTCGTCGTCCTCGAGGTCGCGCAGCGCCGCACCCGCCGAGGGCGGCCGGTCCTTCGGGTCCTCGGCGGTAAGACGGTCGACCAGTGCCTCGAGCGCCCTTCCGCCCGGTCCCTCGCAGCTCACGAGTACGAGGCCGCACGAGTAGAGGTCGGAGCGCACGCCGGCCGGCTTGCCCCGCATCACCTCGGGCGCGGCGAACGACCTGGTGGCGATGATCAGGCCGGTGCTGGTCAGCGCGGTGGCGTCGGGCGGCAGGGCAATTCCGAAGTCGATCAGCTTGGCGTTGCCGTCGGCCTCGATCAGGACGTTCTGCGGCTTGACGTCACGGTGGACGATCCCGGCGCGGTGGATGTGGGCGAGCGCTGCCAGCAGCTGGCGGGCGAGCCGGCTGCGATCGACCACCTCGCCGCGGGCCGTCAGCGCGCCGAGATCGTCGCCCGGGACCAGTTCCATCACCAGGTAAGGCCGTTCGCCCGCCTCGGCGAAGTCGAAGACGCGGACCAGGTTGGGGTGCGAGAGGCTGGCCGCGACCTTTGCCTCGCGCCTGAATCGAGCCAGGTACTCGGGGTCGGAGGCGATCGCGTCGGACAGCACCTTGACCGCCACCGGGCGGTCGAGAACGGGGTCGTGGCCGCGCCAGACCGACGCCATTCCCCCACGACCGAGCAAGCGGTCGATTCGGTAACGGCCCTTGAGGACCGTCCCGTCACGGATCTCCATCACGAGACCCCTACCCACTCGCACGGGACTTCCACAACGCCCCCCGCGGCGGAATCCGGCAGGATTGGTGGGGCCGGTCGCGATCGGACCGGCGGTGAATCGTCCACGAGCCAAAGGAGCCCCCGAAGTGTCTGGGAACGCGCTGCGCGTCGTCGCCGGCGTCGTCGTGATCGCGCTCGCCGCGCTGCTCTACGTCGTCCTCTCCAGCAGCGACGACGAAGACGCGATCAGCAGCGCCGCGATGGGGGTGCCGCTGGTCGTGGTCGAGGGCGGCGAGCCGAAGGGCGGCATCCAGGAGCTGACCTACATCGCCGGCGAACCGATCCGCTTCCGGGTCCAATCCGACGTCGCCGACGAGGTCCACTTCCACGGCTACGACGTCGGCAAGGAGGTCGCGGCCGGGGGCACCGTCAGCTTCGACGTGCCGGCGACGATCCCCGGCATCTTCGAGGTCGAGCTCGAGGAGGCGAGGGAGCAGATCGCCGAGGTGACGGTCGAGCCCTGAGCCCCCTTGTTTGGCCGCGCCCACGGGTGTACGTTCGAGAGCGGCAGGGACGAGCCGAAAAGGAGGCCATCGATGCCAGCCGAAGTCAAGAACTTCACCTCTCCGGACGAGACTCGGCCGTTCCAGGGAAACGGACAGGCAAAGGCGGTGGAGCTTGCCGGGCACACCGTCCTCGAGGGCACTTTCGAGCCCGGCTGGAAGTGGTCGGAGAACGTCAAGCCGATCGCCGGCACCGATTCCTGTCAGGCCTCGCACTTCGGTTACGTGGTGTCCGGGGCGATGACCGTCCACATGGACGACGGGACCGACTTCCAGATCAAGGCCGGCGACGTCGCAGCGATCCCGCCCGGCCATGACGCCGAGGTGACGGGCGACGAGCCGTGCGTGATGGTCGACTTCGGTGAGGTCGGGGACTACGCGAAAGCCTGATCAGGCGATGTAGTTGGCGAGCTTGTCGTTGTCGATCGCCGGCAGGTCGAAGGCGCGCAGGACCCGTTCGGCGACCGCTCGCCAGGTGTAGAGGTCGGAGTGGCGGCGCGCCGCCTCGCCCATCCGCCGCGCCGTCTCGGGATCGGACATCTCCATCATCGCCCGCAGCAGGCCGGCGTCGTCGTCGGGATCGACGAGCAGCCCCGACTCGGCGACCGCGTCGCGGGCGCCGCCGCTGGTCGTCGCGATGCATGGCATCCCCGCGGTCGCTGCGTCGAGGTAGGCGATACCCAGGGGCTCGAAGCTCGACGGCATCACGTAGCAGGTCGATTTCCGTAGCAGTTCGTAGTAGATCCGTTCGCCGCTCTCGGAGCCGAGCGGTAGGCGGCCGTGGCCGTTGATGCCCGGGGCTTCGATCGGCGGGTGGCCGCCGACCAGGTCGAGTTCGGCCTCGGGGTGGGTCTCGCGCAGCTTCTCGAAGGCCGCGACGATCGCCCCGCCGCGCTTGCGTTGCCAGTCGCCGCCGACGAAGAGGAACCGCGGCACGCTCCAGTCGCGTTCGGACACCTCCATCTCGACGTTGTGGCCGAAGCCGACGACGTGGATCTTCTCGTTCGGCACGCCGTAGTCCTCGTGGATCGACTCGGCGGCCCAGCGGGCGGCGGCGCAACAGGCGTGGCAGCGGTCGTAGATCTTCTGCTGGCGCGCCCGCCAGCGGGCCGCGCCGCGCTCGCTCAGGCCCTGGTAAACGGGGTCGTCTCCCTGCCGCATCGCCTGGGCGACGGTCATGTCGTCGAAGCTGACCACCGGCGCGTGGCCGCCGATCAGGTAGCCGCTGTCGAGCGCGATCACCCCCTCGACGCCGCCGGCGCCGGCGAGCTTGCTGCGCACCACCAGCCGCGAGACGGCGGCAAAGGCGCGGCTCGCTTCCTGGTCGGCCCAGGTCATCCTGAAGCGGTGGCGGAACGTCCTCCCCCGCGGCACTTCAGCATTGATCGGCACCACTTCGCAGCCGATCTCCTCGAGTGCATCTGCCAGCTTGGAGGGCACACCGGACCAGGAGCGCGGATCCCTCGGGTCGCCCTTGAGGACCAGGGCGAGGCGAGCTCGCGGCGCGGCGCCCTCCGCCCTCACAGCCCCAGCACCACCTTCTGCGCCTTGACTCCGCGGCCTTCGAGGCGAACTTCGATCTGCTGGCCGCGCGATTCTTCGAGCAGCGACAGCGCCGCAGGACCGAGTTTGATCCGCAGAGTCCGCGAACCGCCGGCCGAGATCTTGAACCGTGATTTACCGATCACGTTGGTTCGCTGGAACACTAGCTTGGCGAGACCGGAGCAGCCACCGGCGCGGGAACAGCGCAGCACCAGCACCGCCTTGCCGTTGCGGACCGTGGCGGCACCGAGGAGTCGAGCGACGCCGTTGATGGCTCTCGGCGGATTCGTGCCGGTGTGCGGCGGCTGCTGGTTCGCGGGCGGCGACTGATCGCCCGAATTCCCGCCGGGCGTCGGGTTGCCCTGCCCGCCGGTCACGGTGACCGAGCCGGTGGCGCTGCCGACGTTGCCGAGCGCGTCGGTGCCGCTGACGGTGACCTGGTAGGTACCGGGCTGGCCGTAGGCGTGGGTGACGTTGGTGCCCTGGCCGGTGCTGCCGTCACCGAAGTTCCAGCTGGTGCCGGCGAGAGCCGACCAAGCGTCTGACGGAGCGACGCTGAAGCCGAGCGACTGGCCGGGCGTCCCGGAGGCCGGAATCGTCAGGCCGTCGAGCCGTGGTCCGGCGGCGTCGAAGCCGATCGCCTGGATGCGCTCGTCGACGCCGAGGGTTTTCGCCGCCCGCCAGGCGACGACGCCGTTGCCCTCGGGGTCGATCGCCACCGCCGGTTCCATCCTGTCCACGAACACCGACGAGAGTGCTTTCGGTTCGGCCCAGCTACCGCCGGCCTGTCGCGCGTTGCCTTCGACGAGGAAGTTCGAGCCGCTCGGCACCTGCCAGGCGACGATCGCCGCGCCGGCGGCGTTCATCGCGACCCGCGGCAGCCGCGGAACTTTTTTCGACGCCGCTTCGGGCGAGAGGTTCTGCGCCGGCAGCCAGACTCCGCCCGACATGATCGCCCCCTGGACGCCGACGAGGCTGTTTTCGTTCGCCCCAAGCGTTTCCCAAACCGCCACCGCTTCACCGCCTGGGGCAACCGCGAGGTCCGGCTGGAAGGCGTCCTGGGTTCCGCCGGAGAGGTGCTGGGAAGCCGACCAGCTGCTGCTACCCGGAGCAGCCGTCGAAGAGGAGACCCAGAAGCCGGCGTCGTTTTCGTCCCACACCGCGATCGCGGTGCCGTCGGCCGCGAATGCGACCTGCGGCGACCCCGATACTTTCGTCGAGAGGGTGTGGACGACCGGTTCCGGTGCCCCCGCTCGCAGGAGCGAAACGCGGGCCCGATTGCCTTTCATGTCCTCCCAGGCGACGGCGATATCGCCGGACGGGTTGATCGCGGCGGAGAGCTTTTTCGCGTTTTCGGTCGTGCCGGTGGTGACGTCCTTTGGCGTGCTCCAGCCGCCGCCGGCCATCCGCACCGCAGCCCTGATCGCGTATTCGGCCGGTTCTTTATTTTCGAAGCACGGCTCTTTTTCGGCCGGCGAGTAGCACTCCTGCCAAACGACGACGGCATCGCCAGCCGTGTCCATGGCCACCCGCGGGAAGTAAGAGAACTGCAGTGTTTTGTCTTTCGGCAGGGGCGCGGCGGGCGACCAGACCCCGTTGGTCCGGACGCTCGTCTCGATGTAGGAGCCATCTTCCGATCCTGGAACGTCGTCGAACTCCCAGGCGATCACGGCGGTACCGTCGGGGCTCACGGCCAAGTCCGGCGTATTGGTGCCGTCGACCTGCAGGTTTTTGGGTGCGGACCATCCACCGCCGCGCGTTCGTTCGGAGACCTGGGTGGTGTCCCCGGTCATCGACGTCGCCCCGAACCAACTCGTCACTGCCCCGCCGTTTGCGTCGAGGCCGACCCGCGGCCCGAAGGCGCCGAAGCCGACGGCCGAGAGGTTCTTTGCTTCCAGCCAGGTGGGGGCGGCGAAGGCCGTTCCGGCGGAAGCCAGAACGAGCATGGAAGCGAGTATGAAGACGGACACGACCCTTCGCGGCACGGGGGGTAGCCTTTCATTCGACTTGCGGGGCTCCCTGGACTTACCCCCAGCGCACCACCCCACCTCGCTGGGTGAGCGGCAAACTAGCACCGTCCCGACCACTCAGACGGATTCAATCTAGCCGCTAAGAAAATTCGGCGTTTGCGACGCATAGCATTCGCCGCCATGGCTACCTACTCAGTCAGCTGCCGCGGCGAACTTTCGGGCGGCGCGATTACCCATCTGGAAACTGTCGGGGTCTACCGCTACGCCGAGCGCGAGCCGGGCCTCGCCGGCGGCGAGGGCCTGATCCGCCACTTCCTCGAGATCGAGGCGGGCAGCCCCGAGGACGCGGTCCTCGTCGCGCGCGGTGCCCTCGCCGTGGCTGGCGGCGAGGGCACCGATTTCCAGGTCGAAGCGGCGCCGGGCGCCTGAGCGCCGGCGTTATTCGTCCCAGCGCGCGGTCAACTGGTAGATCACGACGACGTCGAGGATGATCATCAGGAACGCCCATAGCGGCGCCGCGGGGAACCAGACGATCTGGGCGATCGCGTTGACGGTGATGACGAAGACCGCCGCCCAACGCGCTGACGGGTTGCCGGCGAAGAGGCCGAGCCCGGTCAGGGCGACGATCGAGCCGAGGATCAGGTGCACCCAACCCCAGGTGGTGACGTCGGCGATGATCACGCCATTGCCGCCGACGATCACGACTTCGTTGTTGAGGATCGCCGCCAGCCCGTAGAGGGCGTCGAGCGAGCCGACGATCAGCAGGACGACGCCGGCGAACACGGTCCAGCCGGTCGGCTGCCGCTCGACCCGTGGCCGCGCGCGCCGCTCCGACGCTGAGTCGACAGTGGTCATCGATGAACCTCCCCCGGGAGTGGTGTATGGAGACTTAGTGTCCTACCGCACAAGCCCGAAAGCAAGAGCTCAGAGTGGCTCGGGCGGGAGATTGCGGGTCGCGAAGAAGGCCCCCAGCACCAACGCAGCGGCGAACAGGAAGGCGGTCTTCAGCGCGTCGAGCTGGGCGTCTTCGTAGTCGTCGACCAGCTCCGCGGTCGAGGCGGCGCTCACCCCCTCCTGCTGCGCCGCAGCTTCGACCTCCGACGCGGAGACGAAGCTGGCGCCGGCGCCGAGCCGGACCTCGACCTGTTCCTTGACCGTGCTCTCGATCTTCGGGTTCGCTTCGACGTTGGCCGAGAAGGCCGAGATCAGGCCGGTGATCACGATCGCTCCGAGGAAGGCGGTGCCGAGCGAGGAGCCGAGCTGCTGGGCGGTGAACTGCAGGCCGCCGGCCTCGCTGCGTTCCCCCTCACCGACCGCCGACTGGACGACGTTGCCGAGCTGGGAGACGATCAGGCCCATCCCGACCCCGAGCACGCCCATCGCGATCAGGAAAGAGGCGTTGTCGAGTTCGGGCTCGATCGTGTCGAGCAGCAGCAGGGTGGCAACGAAGACGATCACCAGACCGCTGCGGACGATGATCCGCGGCGAGAGGCGTTTGGCCAGGGCCGAGCCGGCGAGGGCGCTGACGAAGAGGCCGACCGAGGCGGGCAACATCCGCACGCCGGTTTCCAGCGCGTCGAGCCCCTGCACGATCTGCAGGAAGAGCGGCACGGTGAAGAAGATCCCCATCAGGATCAGGTTCTGGGAGAGAAGCATCGCCAGGCCGGCACGCAAACGGGGCAGCGAGAGCAGGCCGAGGTGCACCAGCGGTTCGGCACCGCTCGCCTCGCGGTGCCGCTCCCAGCGCTGGAAGGCGACCAGGACGACACCGCCGGCGGCGATCACGAACGGCGTCAGCGCGAAGCCGAACGGCTCGATTGGCGAGCTGCGCGGCTGCAGCCAGCCCCAGTTGCTGGCCTCGATCACGCCGAGCACGACGAGGCCGAGGCCGAGCGCCGAGAGCACGCCGCCGATCCAGTCGAGGCGCGGCCGGGCGCCCTCCAGCGGGGCGTCCTCGAGCAGCCGCAGGCCGGCAAAGATTCCGGCTGCGACGACGACCTCGCCGGCGAATACCACCCGCCAGCTGAGCTCGGTGGTCGCCCAGCCGCCGAGGATCGGGCCGACCGCGATCCCCGCCCCGGCGACGCCGCCGAGCACGCCGTAGGCGACGGCGCGCTCCTGGCCGCGGAAGTTGGCGGCGACCAGCGCAACCATCGCCGGCAGCACCAGCGCCGCGCCGATCCCCTCGAGCACCGACCAGCCGAGGGCGAGGCTCGGCACGCTCCAGGAAGCCGCGGTCAAAGCCGATCCGGCGGCGTAGATGCAGAGGCCGATCGCGAAGACCCGGCGACGGCCGAAGAGGTCGCCGAGCTTGCCGCCGGTCAGCATCAGCCCCGCCATCACCAGCGCATAGAGCGCAATCACCGCCTGGATCGTGGTGACGGTGGTGTCGAAGTCGGCGACCAGCTGCGAGATCGCGACGTTCATCACCGCCTGGTCGAGGACCATCAGGAACTGCGCGGCGCCGAGCACCGCGAGGACACCCCACTTCGCCATCGCGGCGGCTCAGGCCAGGAGTTTGTCCTTCGCTTTCTGGAACTCCTCGTCTGAGAGGGCGCCCTTTTCCTTCAGCTCGTTGAGTTTGTGCAGTTCGTCGGCGGGCGTGGTGTGGGCCTGCGTGCGGACGTAGTCGTCGAAGTGCTTTTTCGCCTCGGCCTGAGCTTTGATCGTGCGGTCGCGCATGCCGCTGCCGCGGGCGATCAGGTAGACGAGCGCGGTCAGGAACGGGATGAAGACGAGGAAGAGGATCCAGAGCGCCTTCCCCCACCCCGACATCTCGTGGTCGCGGAAGAGATCGGTGATGATCGTGAACAGGATCCAGATCCAGATCACGAAGAGGAACACCTCGACGACGATCAGAAGCAGTTCGCCGAAGCTGATGTCTGCAAGCGGGAGCATCGATGGTCCTTTCTCGAAGTGGCGCCGGCCTCAGCCTGCGAGCAACTTCGCCTTCTGTTCGGAGAACTCCTGCTCGGTGAGCACGCCCTGGTCTTTCAGTTCGCCGAGCTGCTTCAGCTGTTCGATCATCGAGGCGCCGCCACCCACCGCGGCCGGGGCGGGCGCTGCAGCCGCCGGCTGTTCGGCTTGGGCGGGCGCTTCCTGCGCGGCCCAGCGCTGTTCCTGCTTGCGGCGGACGCGACCGCTGACCGCGGTCGCGGTGCCGGCAACCATCGCCGTCCGGGCCATTCCACGCAGAAGTCCTGGCATCGCTCTCTCCTCGCTCAGGCCTCGGCCGCGTCGAGCGCGGCGAGGACGTCTTCGATAGGGATTCGGCCGCTGGCGACCAGCTGCCCGCCCGAGCGCCGGACGGCGCTCGCGAACGGGGCCGCCCAGGCGTTCTCGTAGACCAGCAGCGCCGCCGCGGTCCCCGGTTCGAGCACATCGCCGGCCTGACCGACCTCGTCGTCGCCGATCAGGCCGGAGCTGGCGCCCTCGAAGACTGCCAACTCGGCCACCTCGCCGCCGACGTCGGCGATCTCGAGCACCGCCACGTTGCCCTCCTCGTCCTTCTCGATGAAGGTGAGGTCGAGGATCCGGATCAGCCCGCGGTCCACCAGGTCGACCAGATGCGGCGCCAGTTCGCCATGCGGTCGCCGTCCCGGCCACTCGACCAAGACGTAATCGATCGGACCAATCTCTTCACTTGCCTGCATTGCACGCTCCGTTCAGGTTGCCGGAGCCGATCCTATCCCGCCGCGCGCAACCAGAATGAAATTCCGTTGTGATCGGCCCAGTCGGGGCTTTGAAATCCCATAGCTGCGAACGCTTAGCTCGAACTACCGGCGGTATGGTCACGGTATGGAAAAGAAACGCGTCTTTGGCTACGTGTTCCTCGGTGAGATGGCGAAGTACTTCGAGGACGTGACGGAGGGCTTGCCCACAAAGGGTCGGGGGCAGGTCCTCGAGAATCTCGAAAGATTCATCGAACGCCTGGATGAACTCGATCTTCCCGTCACTTCACGAGCGGCTCAGACGTACATCTCAACAAGCTGCACAAGGAGATGAGCGACGCCGAAGACGATGCAACGCTGAGCGCTGATCAAGCAAAGAAACTAGCCAGCGAGATGCCCAAAATCCGGGTGGCGCTCTTCGCGGAGTCGGATCAAAAGCTGGCGTTCATCGTCACCCCAAAGCGGATCGACGTGGAGAAGTTGCTCGACGATCCTGGCGGTCTTTTCTCCCCCAGGCATATATGACGATCTCACCGAGCTCGCTCGCTACGACCTTTCCGAAGCCGCAAAGTGCATTGCCTTTGAGCGGCCAACCGCGGCTGCTTTTCACCTCATGCGGGGCCACGGAGGGATCACTGCGCGAGATGTACTGCGGCCTCGTCAAGCGGGGACGGGTTGACCCCCTTCTTTGGTACTCAATGGTTGACCATCTTCGTAAACGCAGCAAACCGCCGCCAAGGCCGCTGCTGGATCAACTCGATGGAATCCGTCACAACTTTCGGAATCCAACGCAGCACCCAGATGCCGTCTCCGACATCCAGGAAGCGCAGGATCTCTGGCCACTGACCGTAGATGCCATCACGCGAATGGCCCGGCTAAGAAAAGACTGAAGGGCTGACTCCGGAGCTGTTCGGTACCCGCGGGAGGCGCCAAAGGCTTCTAGAAATCGGACTCCATCAGATCGGGGGTGGATCAAATTGCCCTTGATTCTGGGTCCTTTTGAGGGGTTGCTCGGGTCCGCGGGCTGATTACCGCCCAAGCCGCCAAGGTAGATCCCAACTGGTGGGCTATCGACGAAAGAGCCCCGGCGCCGACGATGAGGCACGCGCCGGGGCTCTTTGTCATTCCTGCGCGCCGGGGGGCCGCAAGAGGTGAGGAGTCGGCGACGAGCGGCCGGCCGGGGTGCAGGACAGTCCCCGCCCGACCCATCCGGATGCATTTCTCCCCTTCCGAGAGTCAGGTTACGCCCCCGGGGGAGCGGTTAGGGGGATACGTGTCAGTGCCCTGACAGCTCCGTCCACCTGCTGGACGGCCAGCACCACGGCGACGACCAGGAACCCCCCAACCAGCAAGAGCAAGCAGCTCACGAGGAGGCCGTCGGATCGGGGGCCTATGCTCAACTTTGGCGCTTCTCGCTGGCGCTGGTCCCGAGCACCGTCGATGCATCCGTCGGGGGCAATGACCCCGCGGCAGCGCGAGCGAGAATCTGCGCGGCATTCTGAAGCTCCGAGGGCCGAGGAGCCTTCTCGACCACGTAACGAGCGAGCCATCGTCGTGCCATCTCTACATAGAGTTCCGGGTCCTCGTCGGCGGCCAGCAAAGTCAGCTCCAGCGCGTCCTCCAAGTCGATCTCGGGCAGCTCTACGGCGAGTGCCCGCGCAGCGGAGAAATCACGGGAGTCGAGAGCATCACGAAGCGGGGACGAAGCAGACACCGCGGCAAGAATTGCATCCGGTCGGCTTCCCGTCGCTGGTCACTGCCGCATCCTGTCAGTCTTCTGACGGCGGACCCCCTAATGGTTGGATCGACGAGCGAACCAAACAATGTGGGGGCAATGGGCGATATGGCGTACGCGCCCAAATCAGAGCTCCTCCTCGATCTGCGGCATGACGTCGGCCATCAGATATTCGGAGCCGGGATTGAACAGCGGCCCGGCTCCGTCGATGAGAAGAAGGCGGAGCCTGGCCACGCCCGAGGCGGCGACCGGGGCTTGACTCTCGAGCCGGCGAGCGATCGCCAGGATCGAGTCGCGCCAGATCAAGACCACTTCCTGCTGGACCGGAATTGCAAGGGAATACAGCTTCCTGTCGCGACCCCCCTCGGCCTCGGCGAGGATCGCCTCCAGGCTGTGGGCCAGGCAGTTGCGTTCCGGGCGAGTGGCGAGCTGGAGCGCGCGCAGTCGCAGCTCGGGTTCGGCAGCCGGAACCGTGCCCTGTGCCAGTCTGCGGTCGAGAGAGGTGCGGCGGAGGAGAACGCGCAGCCGAAGCAGAAGGGCTGCGGGTGCACTGCGCTCCCCGAAGGACTGCTCCGGGAAAGAAACTGTGGCCGTCGTCAAACGCATGGCCGTGCCTCTCATTCCCTCTCAGGACAACGATAGAACGCCCCAAGCAGGGCGGCAACCGAGTTGGTGGCTCGGTCTCGGCGAGGTCAGCCGCCAGATCGAGGCCGGCGCTTTCCACTCCCGGCAGAGCCTCAGGCTCGCGGTCCCCCGGCCGCACCAGGCTGGCCGCCAACGACGAGGTACCGGAGGTCTGAACGGCCCCCGACAGGGAGGAAGCAGCCGATCGGTGCCGGGACACATGGCGGAGTGCGACGCGGCACAAGGTCGGCTGCCCTCTCAGTGCCTGGCCGCGAGGAGCGCCGCCCGCTCGAGCGCCGGCGCCGTCTGCGGGCCGGGAAGGGTCTCGACGATGTCGCCGGCTGGGCCGACGACGAAGGTCGTGGGAAGTCCGTTGAGACGGTAGCGTTCGCCAGCGGTCCCATTGCTGTCGACGAGGACCGGGAACGGCCAGCGGTAGCGGCGGACGAAGGTGCGGGCGGCGCCGGTGCCGTCGTCCCAGTCGACGGCGACGACGCGGGCGCGGTCGCCAAGCTGGCGGGCGGCCTCGCGTAGGGCCGGCGCGTCTTCGTGGCAGGGGCCGCACCAGCTCGCCCAGAAGGCGACCAAGGCCGGCTCGCCGCGCAGGGAGGCGAGGGTGACCGACGGCGGGCGCAGCGCGGCTGTCGGCAACGGCGGCGCGGCTCGGGCCGTTTCGCCGCCCGAGTTCTCGGTGAGGATCTCGGCGGCGGCCAGGGCGGCGAGGAGGACGAGCGCGATCGCGGTCCAGCGCTTCACCGGCGCGGTCCGACTAGAGGCTGGCCAGCCGTTCGACCCCCGCCGCCAGGCGCGCGGGCTTGAAATCCGGCGGGTAGAGGGCGCGGATGCAACCCTGGGGGTCGAGGGCGAAGATTTCGGCGGAGTGCTCGATGTCCTCCGGGTCGGACTTCGACCGTTCGGGCTTGATGCCCCAGGCCTTCCAGGTCCGTTCGAGCTCGGGCCGGGAGCCGAGCAGCCAGTCGATCTCGCCGTCGGTGCGGTGGCGGCGGTTGAAGGCTATGGCGCTGGCGGGGGTGTCGTGCGCCGGGTCGACCGAGACGGCGAGGAACGTCGGCTTCAGCCCCGGAGCGAGGTGGGCGAAGGCGGTGTGGACCTTGCCGGCGACGATCGGGCAGAGGTCGTGGCAGTGGGTGTAGAGGAAGGCGACAAGGACCGGGCGGCCCTTCAGCTTCGCCAGGTCGATGCGGCGTCCCTGGTAGTCGGTGAGCTGGAGCGGCGGTGCCGGCCGAGCCGGGACGGAATCGGCTCCCGGCACCCGCGGCAGGCCGGCCGAGGCGGTCGCCGATTCGCCGCTGCCACAGCCGGCGAGCAGGCCAGCCGCCAGCGTCGCGGCCACCACGAGCGCTGCGGCGAAGGCACGAGGCCCGTGCTTCCTCCTCACCGCGCCGCCTCCAACCGCCGCCGCAGCTCGGCGCCGCGGTCGGCGGCGGCGGCGATCGCCGCCCGCTCCTCGGTCAGGGCGACGCCCCGCTCGCGGGCGAAGTCGAGCAGGTCCTGGCGCTCGGTGTCTTCGCGGGCCCAGCGCAGCAGCGTCCAGAAGAAGACGCACAGCATCACGACGCCACCCTGGATCATCAGCACCGCCCCGGCGAGGCTCTGGTCGGTCAACGGTGCGATGTCGTGAGCCTGATCGCTGGCGACGTAGAACGGGTAGAGCACCGCCCCCGACCACATCAAGATGTTGGCCAGCCCCATGCTCGAGAAATGGACAGCGCCGGCGTAGATCGCCCGCGCCGGGTTATTGAACCAGCGCGGCTTCGGCAGCGGCCCGAGCAGCGCCAGCCACATGATCGTGCCGGCGGCGAGAAAGGAGCCGTGCTCGCAGAAGTGGACGAGGTCGTTTTCCTCGGCGGCTTGGTAGAGGAGTGGCAGGTGCCAGCCGTACATGACGACGATCCAGAGACCGAGGGCGAGCCCGGGGTGCATCAGTGTCCGCGCCCGCCGCAGGACGGGAAGGCGGAGGAGCGGTACCAGCACCGGGCCGGTGAGGCCGATCGCCAGCAGTAGCGAGGCCTCGTCGAGCAGGACGGTGTGCTGGATCATGTGGCCGAAGACGAACTCGTCGGCCAGCTCGTCGAGCGGGCCGACCGTCGCCGCCAGCACCAGCGCTAGGCCGCCCCAGAAGGCGACCTGTCGCGCCCTGCTCGGCTCGCGACCGCCGGCGCGGAGGTGGGAGAGGCGGACCAGGTAGGCGACGCCGATCGCCGCCGGCAGAAGGAAGGCCAATAAGGTCTCGCTTTCCAGCCTGACGCCAAAGCTCATCGCTCGTTTCTACAGCTCTCGGTGCCTGGCCTCGCAGCCGGCGAGGCCCAATTGTCAGAGCTATTACCGCGCCTAGGAGTGCCGGCCGGGGCCTTGCGCGTCAGCTTTCGCTGGCGATGGGTCCCCGGTGTCGCCCGGCCCCTCATCGCCCTCCAGGGAACGTTTGAACCCCCGCATCCCCTCGCCCAGGGAGCGCCCGAGCTCGGGCAGACGCTTGGGACCGAAGAGCAGCGCGGCGATGACCAGCAAGACCAGAAGGTGGAGTGGACTCTCAAGACCAGAAAGCATGGGCGGAGAGTACGCCTGCGACCTAAAGCGATCCCCACCAGGTCGCAGATCTGCGCCGCGACTAAGAGCAGGCCTCGATGACGAGGCCGGCGGCGAGCATCACGGCGCCGGCAAGATAGACGGCGGTAACAGCTCTGTTCCTCTGGCGCTCGTCGTCCGGGCGCTCCCGTCGCTTAACCATCTTCAGCACGATCCTCGGCGATTTCGCCAAAGCGTTCCGCAAGCAGACTGAAGAAGGCATGACGGGGGACGACCGCGTGAACTCTGCCCTTCGTCGCGATCGGAACGATCAGCACGCGATGGTGCAGGAAGATCTCGGCCAGCTGGGTGTCTGAATAGTCGTCCTCGACGAGAACATGGTCCGTCGTCAAATAGGAGCGGATCGGCTCGAATGCGCACTGGCTACGCCGCTCGATCGTCTCGTCCACCGAGCGCGAGATCATTGCCGCCGAGGAGAGCTCGCCGACGTAGGCGGGAAAGAGGGCGGCCATGAACTCGCGCTCCCCGAAGATCCCCGCGAAGCTGCCGTCGTCCTCGACCGCCGGAAGCCCCGGCAGGCCTTCCTCGATCACCCGCCGAGCCGCTGGACCGATCAGATCATCGGCATGCAGCGGCTCGATCTCTCGCTTGATCTCGTTGACTATCGATTTGGGCATGGCTCCTCCCTCAGAGCGCGATATAGCGGATGGCGACGTAGCCGGAGGCGATGACGATCGAGACCAGCGTGACGGGCAGCCCGATACGCAGGAAGGTCATGAAGCCGATCGGTGTGCCGGCCCGCTCCGCCAGGCCAGCGGCGGCGACGTTGGCGGCGGCGGCGATCATCGTCGCGTTGCCGCCGAAGCAGGCACCGAGGGCGAGCGACCACCAGTAGGCGTCATCGTTGCTCGCCTGAGCTGATTGCTGCAGCTCCCTGACCACCGGGATCATCGCCGTCGTGAACGGGATGTTGTCGACCACCGCCGACCCCACGGCCGCGACCCAGAGGATTCCCATCAGCTCCGCCGTGCGCTCGCCACCGGTCGCGTTCTTGACGGCGTCGGCGACGTGGCCGATCGCGCCGGTTGCCTCCAGCGCGCCGACCATGACGAAGAGGCCGATGAAGAAGAAGAGCGTCGTCCACTCGATGTGGGAGAGCGCATCCTCCAGGTCGATGCGAGTTACGAGCAGTCCGATCGCGGCGCCGGCAAGCGCTACCGTCGCCGGCTCGATGTGGAGCGCCTGGTGGGCGAAGAAGGCGAGAATCGTCGCGATCAGTACCGGCCCGGTTCGGCGCAGCTCGGCTCTGTCGCGGATCGAGGCGGCGGCATCGAGCTGCATTATCGATCGCCGCTCGCTCTCCTCGATTCGTAATCGACTCCTGAAGACGAGGTAGAGCAGTGGCACCACGACCGCGAAGGTGATGAGAACGATCGGCGCCAGGTTGACGATGAAGGCGTTGAAGCTGAGCCCGGTGGCGCCGGCGATGATGATGTTCGGCGGGTCGCCGATCAGCGTCGCCGTGCCGCCGATGTTCGAGGCGATCACCTCGATGATCAGCAGCGGCACCGCCTCGATGTCGAGGGCATCGGCGAGCAGGAACGTAATCGGGGCGACCAGCAGAATCGTCGTCAGGTTGTCCAGGAACGCAGAGAGGAGCGCGGTGATGCCCGCCAAGCTCATCGTCAGGGCGAAGGAGCGGCCGCCCGAAGTCTGTCCCGCGCGGATCGCGACGTAGTCGTAGACACCGGTCTGCTGGGTCAGGTAGACGAGGATCATCATCCCGACCAGCAGGCCGATCGTGTTGAAGTCGACCGACTCGATCGCCTGCTCCTGGGAGAAGCCGCCGGCGAAGAGGACGACGATCGCCGCGCCGAGCAAGGCGACGTTGGTGCGATGAAGCCGCTCGCTGGCGATGACGGCCAGCGCGATCAAGAAGGTCGCAACAGCGACAGCCATAAAGAGCCTTTCGGGGTCGACGAACTCGTGCCGACCAGGCTTCCCGGCTCACCGGTCCACACTTTACCGAAGCCCTGGTGGGCAGTGATCCGCGGCGGAACCATGGCCGTAATCGAATCGTCACTTTTGGCAGCGAGGATCGGCCGGTGCCCGCCCGCGTGCTTGTCATCGCGAAGGCGCCCGTGCCGGGGCGCTCGAAGACGCGGCTCTGCCCGCCGTGCACACCTGAGCAGGCGGCAGTGCTGGCCGAAGCCTCACTGCGCGACACGCTGGCAGCGGTAGCTGCGGCTGACTGCTCACAGCGGGTACTGGTGCTGGCCGGCAGCCCGGACGGCTGGCTTCCCCCCGGCTTCGAGGTCGTCCCCCAGTGCGGCGGTGGCCTCGGCGTCCGGCTCGAGCATGCCTTCTCGCTATTCGAGGGACCGAGCCTGCTGATCGGGATGGACACGCCGCAGGTGTCGCCGGCGCTGATCGAGGGTGCTCTGCGGACGCTCGCTCGTCCGAACGTCGATGCAGTCCTAGGCGCAGCAGAGGATGGCGGCTACTGGGCGATCGGCTTCAACGATCACGCCCCCGGCGCGTTCACGGGCGTCCCGATGAGCAGCCCGCACACCGGCGCTCGGCAACGCCTCCGGCTTGCCGAATTGGGACTTCGGGTCGCCGAGCTTCCCAAGCTGCGGGACGTCGACGAGATCGTCGATGCGCGCGCCGTCGCCACCCAGCAGCCGGACGGCGAGTTCGCCCGCAGCCTCGCCGCGATCGAGCCGGAGCTGTGCGTCGCCTGAGCCGCCCGAGCGCCCTCGCCCTCTATGAGGCGGCCCTGCTGGAAGAGGACGAGGGCGCCGGGACGGCGCTCTACGCGGTCGGTGACGACGGCTCGCGACGGGCCCTCCCACTGCAGCGCTGGCTGCGGCGACCCGAGCTGGGCGAGGAAGAGCTGCTGGCGCGGGTCGACGGGCCGGCGCTCGACGTCGGCTGCGGCGCCGGGCGCCATGTCATCGCCCTGCGCCAGCGTGGCGTCGCGGCGGTCGGGGTGGAGATCTCGGTCGGCGCCGCGGCGCTCGCCC
>Ga0081455_10004124_pt1 | contig 16433 bp, 13 predicted proteins | sample TabmetS3T2R1_FD_70207 | JGI IMG/M metagenome (GOLD analysis project Ga0081455, IMG submission 70207) | Tabebuia heterophylla rhizosphere microbial communities from the University of Puerto Rico - S3T2R1 | ecosystem: Host-associated > Plants > Roots > Rhizosphere ... | reverse complement strand
CCGCCGCTCCACTGAGGATCGCGTGCACAACCCGGATGCTGGCTGGAGAGAGCGGCGTACAGACATGCGGGCCGCACGCGCGATTGCACCACTTGCAGTCAGCGGTCGGATCGTCGAGCACGATCTTTGCGCACTTGCATCGGTTGCTGTGCTCGTCACATCGATGCTCGCCAGTCGTTCGATGCGCGGTGAACGGTCGGCCATCGCAGTGATCGCGGCAACGTCGCAGCCGCGCGTACAGAGAGTCGGCTACCTCAGCCTCAAGGCGGGCGACCGGCAGTCGCCCGATCGTCGGGCGGATGTGCTTTCGATCTTGCCGACGTAGCCGGTCCGGGTAGTGCGTTCCAGTTCGACAACATCCAGCCAGCGATCGAGTAGCTGGTTAACTGATGCGCCTGTTCGCGGATTGCGCCGCTCGTCGACCTGGTTCAACAGCTTCGTCAGAACCTTGTCGGCCTCGCGCTCCGTCTGCCGGTGCATACGATTGCCCTTGCGCACCGTCTCACGCAGTCAGACGTCATCTCCAGTGACAGGGTCGACGCCCGCGTAGACCTTGACGCGCGCTGATCCACTCGGCAGCCACACGATCGATCCGCGACGCCGCCTTTCAGACGATTCACCGCTCGCCACGCGGCTGATGCTAGATCAGTTCAGGCCACGAAGCAGGCCACGGGCGAGGATCCGGACCATCGCCAGACCGACCTGCAGCGGGTTCGATAGCCCACCGGCCCGGGAATCCGGGCCTTCAGCGTGGAGCCGCCTCGGGGAATCGAACCCCGGACCTACGCATTACGAGTGCGTCGCTCTGGCCGACTGAGCTAAGGCGGCGGGCGCCGGCGAATCGGCGCGACGCGTCAGTGTAGCGAGCCACCGGGATGGGGCGCGAACGGCATGGGTCAGCCGACCTACGCGGCGGCGAAACCCGGGTGAACGTCTCGGCCGGATCGCCCGGACGGGCCTTCGACGCAGGCTGCGTGCCGGACAGTTCACGGTATGACCCGATCGCTGTACGGCACGGGCTTCGGCCCGCTGGCCATCGCGCACCGCGGCGGTGCGGGGCTGGCCGCCGAGAACACGCTGGACGCATTCGCCCGGTCGTACGCGCTGGGGGTTCGCTATCTCGAGACGGACGTGCGGGTGAGCGCCGACGGCGTCGGGCTGGCGTTCCACGACGCCACGCTGGACCGGGTGCTGGGCCGGCCCGGCGCGGTGCGGACGACGCCCAGCCGGTACCTGCGGCATCGGGGCGTGCCGACGATCGCCGAGGTACTGCGCGCCTTCCCCGACGCGTGCTTCACGATCGACGTCAAGGACGAGGCGGCTGTCGCGCCGCTCGCCGACGCCCTGCGAGACACCGGCGCCGCCCATCGGGTCTGCGCGGCCGGCGCCTGGGACGGCTGGCTGGCCCGGCTACGCGACGAGGTTGGGCCGGAGCTGACGACGGCGCTGGGCTGGCGGGCGCTGGCTGCACTGGTCGCGGGCGCCCCGCCCATCCCGCCGTGGTGGCACGAGGCCGGGCGCTTCGCACACGTGCCGGTCCGCCTGATGAACCAGCGGCTACTGGCCCGGGCGCACGCCCTGGGTGTGCGGGTCGTGACCTGGACGGTGAACGACCCGGCCCGCATGCATCGGCTGCTGGACGCCGGCGTGGACGGCGTCATCACCGACCGCCCCGACCTGCTGCGCGAGGTGCTGATCGCCCGCGATCAGTGGACGGCGCCGTCGGACTCGCGCGTCTCGTAGGCCTTGCGGGCCGAGCACACCGACGCCAACGCGCACACCGACCGGCGGCCGTCGGCGGACAGCCGCACCACCACCGACTCGCTCGGCACGCTGTGTCCGACCACGGTGCCCTCGCCGTCCGGCGTATCGACGCCCTCGCCGACGGCCGGGGCCTTCTCGGCGAAGTCCTGGTACAGCGGATGCTCGTACTTCAGGCAACACATCAGCCGCCCGCACGCGCCGGAGATGCGCAGCGGGTTCAGCGGCAGGTCCTGGTCCTTGGCCATGCGCACCGACACCGGCTCGAAGTCGACGAGGAACGTCGAGCAGCACAGCTCACGCCCGCACGAGCCGATGCCGCCGGTCAGTCGCGCCTCGTCGCGCGCCGACAGCTGGCGCAGCTCGACCCGTCCGTGCAGGGTGGCCGACAGATCGCGTACCAGGGCCCGGAAGTCGACGCGATGCGGGGCGGTGAAGTAGATCGTCGTGCGGTTGGCGTCGTGGACGTAGTCGACGCCGCTGACCTTCATCGGCAGCTCGTGCTCGCGGATGAGCTTGCGGGCGGCCACTCGGGCCGCGGCCCGTTTCTTGCGGCTCGCCTCGGCCCGTTCGACGTCTTCGGATCCGGCCATTCCGGCCAGGACCGGCAGGCCGCCCACGTCCTCGCTGACCCACTGCGGCGCCCACACAACCTCGGCGACCTCGGCGCCCTCCTCGGTGGGATACAGCACCTGGTCGCCGACGGCCGGAGTAAGCGAACCGGGATCGGCGTAGTACAGGCGTCCTTGCCGCTGGAAGATCACGGCGCAGATCAGACCCATCAGCAGAGGGTAACGCCCCCAGTAAACCCGCCCGGTTCGTCCGGTTCTGCGACCCGGGCATAAGTGCCTTAGGAGGCCTTAGAGCCCCGGATTTGCGGGGCTCGCCGATATCTGAGGGCTCTAGGCATCGGATCTAAGGCAGCTTCCCGATGTGGCACCCCCGGCCTTACTCGGATTCTTGTCCCATCAGGCCAACCGAGGAGGAAGAAATGAACGAGCTCAACACCCACCTGAACGCCGCAGTGGTCACCGAGCACCAGCACCAGCTGCGCTCCGAGGCCGCCAGCTTCCGCCGTAGCCGCAACACCAAGCGGCGCGGACACCGCGTCTCCGCGTTCCTGAAGGATCTGTCCGCGGCGTCGCTGTGAAACCGGAAGCCCCGCCGGGGAGCGGGCGGCAGCACCCGACCTGAGCCGCCAGCTAGTCGAAATCGACTGGCTGGCGGCTCTTTCGTGGTTGACCTGATCCCGGCTAAGGCAAACGGGGCGCGAATCTGAGGTCGGCGCCCGATGTGGACCGAAGGGCCTTACTCGCAGGCTGGTCGTATCAGCCGATCGCAGGAGGACGCCATGCGCACGCCGACCCGCACCGCCGTCGACGATTACCGGCACCCGTTCCGAACCGGGAAGCCGCGCCGGGCGGCGTCGTGACCTCCGCCGACGTCACCAGCTGGGTAGATACTCAGTGCGTGGCCAGGCGGGTGACCAGCCGCCAGCTCGTCGGACGCTCCGACCAGCTGGCGGCTTTGCGTTCGGCGGCGGAGTCGGCGGCCAGCGGGTCGGCCCGGGTCGTGCTCGTCGCGGGCGACGCCGGCATCGGCAAGACCCGGCTGATCACCGCCGCGTCCGACCAGGCCCGCGCCGACGGGTTCGTCGCCGTGCTGGGCGGATGTCTGCAGCTCGGCGAGGTCTCCGTGGCCTACGCGCCCCTGGTCGAGGCGCTGCGCGATCTGCGCACCCAGCTGGGCGAACCGGCGCTGAACGAGCTGCTCGGCCCCGGGCGAGCGGACATCGGCGCACTGCTCGGCGGCAATCGCCGGGACAGCGAGGCGGCGCAGAGCTCGGGGCCGCTGTTCGAGCACGTCCTCGGCCTGCTGCACCGGCTGGGGCACGGACAGCCGGTGATGCTCGTCTTCGAGGACCTGCACTGGGCCGACGCGTCCACCCGCGACCTGGTCGCCTTCCTCGGCCGCAACCTGCGCGACTCGCGGGTCGTCCTGCTGCTGACGTATCGCGCCGACGAGCTGCACCGGCGGCACCCACTGCGCCCGCTCATCGCCGACCTGGAACGGGATCCGCAGGTCGAGCGGGTCACGCTCAGCGGGCTGGAGCGCCACGACCTGGTCCGGCTGCTCGACGAGATTTCCGACGACGCGCTGACCGACGAGATGATCGACGACTTGCTGGCCCGCAGCGACGGCAACCCGTTCTACGTCGAGGAGCTGGTGGCCGCCGGCGGCGTCGGCCGCGGGCTGCCGGCCACGCTCGCCGACGTCATCCTCGACCGGGTCAGTCGGCTGTCCGAGCCGACGCAGGCGATGCTGCACGACGCGGCGGTGCTGGGCTACGAGGTCGACGACGTGCTGCTGTCGCAGGTCACCGGGCAGCCGCTGTCCGCCGTGACGTCCGCCCTGCGCGAGGCGGTGCTCGACCAGCTGCTGGTGATCGACGGCGACGCCTGCCTGTTTCGGCACGCTCTGGTGCGCGAGGCCCTCTACGACGACCTGCTGCCGGGCGAGCGCGAGCGGCTGCACGTCGCCGCCGCCGAGGCGCTCGAGGCGTCGGATCGACTCGACGAGCACGTCCGGTGGGCCCTGCTCGCCCACCACTGGGACGCGGCCGGGATGCCGGTCAAGGCGTTCGCCGCCTCGTTGAACGCCGGGCAGCAGGCCGAGCGGGTACACGCGTTCGCCGACGCAGCCGCCCAGTACGAGCGGGCCCTGCGCCTCTACGACCGGCTGCCCGATCCCGGCATCGCGAAGTGGGAGCTGCTACTGCGGGCCGGCAACGCCGTGCATGCCTCTTCGCTGTCGCCGCGGTCGGTCGCGCTGGCCGAGGCCGCGTTGCGTGAGCTCGGTGACGACGCCCCGCCCGAGCGGCGGGCGCTCGCTTACGAGCGGCTCGGCAAGTTCAACTGGGTGGTCGGTCAAGGAGCGGCCTCGCACGCCGCCTACGCGCGGGCCGTCGCGTTGCTGGACGGTCGGCCGCCGTCCTGGGAGCGGGCGTTCACCCTCGCCGCGCTCGGGCAGAGCCTGATGCTGCGCAACCGCTACCGCGAGTCCCGCGACGTGCTGCAGCGGGCCATCGCCGTGGCCGGCGAGATCGGCGCCCACGACGTCGAGGCGCACGCGCTGTCGAGCCTCGGTCCGTCGCTGCTCGGCTTGGGTCAGGTCGACGAGGGCCTGGCTGTCATGCGGCAGGGGCGCGAGCTCAACGCTCGCTACGGGGATCCCGAGGAGCTGTGCCGGGCCTACGTCAACCTCGTCCACTGTCTGTACTACGCCGTACGTTACGACCAGGCGGCCGAAGTGGGCGCCGAGGGTGTCGACCTCGCCGACCGCCGCGGCTATCAGCGCCACTACGCGCAGGCGATCGCCGGCAACTGGATCATGGCGCTGCTGTGCGCGGGCCGATGGGACGAGGCGGCCGCGGTCCGGGCGGATCCGCGCATCCCGCCGGGCGACCCGTACCACGAGCTGCGGTGGTTGCCGCTGCTGCTGTGGCGGGGCCAGCTGGACGAGGCCCGGCCGATCGTCGAGAGGGTGCTGCAGAAGACCGTCGACGCCGACGACGTGCAGTTCCGGGGACACACGTTCCTGCGCGCGGCCGAGCTGGCGGTGCTGGACGGGCGCTGGGATGACGCGCGCGCGTTCGTGGCCGACACGCTCGTGCTGGCCGGCCAGACCGAGGATCAGTACTACCGGGCCCAGGCGTACGGGCTGGGCGTGCGCGTCGAGGCCGACCGGCCCGTCGTCGACCGCGCGGTCGTCGACCGGTTGGCCGCCGAGGCAGTGGAGTGGGGCGAGACGCTGCCGGCGCAGCTGCCCGAGGTGCGGGCCTGGCTGGCCACGGTGGTGGCTGAGCGGGCCCGGGCGCACGGCACGGACGACCCTGACGGGTGGGCGGAGGTCGCCGCGATCTGGGACGAGATCGGCCAGCCTTACCGGGCCGCGCAGGTCCGGTACCGGCAGGCCGACGCGCTGCTGCGCGCACGGTCCGGCAACGGTTCGCGCGAGCGGGCGGCCGGCCTGGCCCGGGAGGTGCTGCGCGTCGCGTCGTCGCTGGGCGCCGAGCCGCTGGAAATCCAGGTGCGGCAACTGGCCCAGCGCGCCCGGCTGTCGCTGTCGACCACGGCGCCGGTGCCCGATCCGGTGGCCGCGCTCCACCTGACCCCGCGCGAGCTCGACGTGCTGACGTTGCTCACCCAGGGGCGCACCAACCGGCAGATCGGCGAGACCCTCTACATCAGCGAGAAGACGGCGAGCGTGCACGTCACCAACCTGCTGCGCAAGCTGGGCGTGCCGAACCGGATGGAGGCGGCCGCGATCGGCCAACGCGTCGGCCTCTGACCGCTCACGCGGTCTCATATAACCGGCCTGGTGACCAAACCGGCGGCTAGGGCAAGCGGAGTGCGGCGGTCATCGCCTCGACGGCCACCCGGGGCTTGACGTTCAGCTCCAGCGCCTCGCGGCAGGCCAGCACGGCGTCCAGCCGCTGCAAAGTGCCGGTCTGCGGCAACCGTCGCGCCACGGCGTGGACGTCGGCCGCGAAGTCGGGATGGGCCGGCGCGACGGCCGAGCCCGACTGCACCAGCAGCACGTCGCGGTAGAACGCGGCCAGGTCGACCAGTGCCCGGTCCAGGGCGTCGCGCTGGGTTCGGGTCGCCCGCGACTTCTGCCGGCGCTCCAGCTCGCGCACCGCAGCCGTCATGCCCCGGGCCGCCGCAGCGGCGCCCTTGCCGGTACCGCCGGCGCCCAGCGCGGTCTGCAGCGCCTCGGTCTCACCGGCGTTCAGTTCCAGGATCTGCACGGCCGCCTCGGCCTCGGCGGCGCTCACCAGATGGTCGGCGGCGTCGATGCAGGCCTGCATCGAGGTGAGCGAGGCCGGGATGGCCAGCACCTCGGCCCGCCGCTCACGGGCCGCCTCGTCGCGGGCCAGCCGCCGGGCCCGCCCGACGTGGCCCTGCCCGGCCGCGGCGGCCCATTCCGCGGTGGCCGCGTCGATGCCGCTCCGCTGCAGGATGCCGGCCACGGCGTCGGCCGGCGGGATGCGCAGCGACACGAGCCGGCACCGCGACCGGATCGTCACGGACACGTCGTCGGGGTGGGTGGACGGCGCGCAGAGCAGGAACAGGGTGCGCTCCGGCGGTTCCTCGACCGCCTTGAGCAGCGCATTGGACGCCTGCTCGGTGAGCCGGTCGGCGTCCTCGATCAGCACGACCTGCCACCGCCCGAGCGCCGGCAGGCGGGCCGCCGCCGCGACGACGGCGCGCATCTCGGATACCGAGATCGAGAGCCCCTCGGGGACGACGGAGCGCACGTCGGGGTGGCTGCGGGTCAGCGTCGTGTGGCAGCCCGAGCAGTGCCCGCACCCCGGGCCGTCCGGTGAGTCACACTGCAGCGCCGCGGCGAACGCCCGAGCGGCGACCGAGCGCCCCGATCCGGGCGGCCCGGTGAACAGCCAGGCGTGGGTGAGCGCCCCCGGCGAGACCTCGCGTCCCTCGTGCCGCTCACGGGCGGCCAGCGCCGCCTCGCGCAGCACGGCGACGGCCGGCCCCTGCCCGACCAGGTCGTCCCACACGCTCACTTCGTCCTCCGGCGTCTCCCGTTCAGCAGCCGCTCGACGGCCTCCTGCACGGTAGCCGCCAGCTCCGACGGCGGACGCGTCGCGTCCAGCACCAGGTAGCGCCGCGGGGACGCCTCGGCCAGCGCCCGGAACGCCTGGCGCACCCGCTCGTGGAAGTCCATCGACTCGCGCTCGAGCTTGTCGGCCGCGCCCCGCCCGCGGGCCCGGTTCAGCCCGACGGCGGCCGGCACGTCGAGCAGGACGACCAGGTCAGGAGTGAGCCCACCGGTGGCCCACCGCGAGATGCGGCGCACGTCGTCGGTCTTGAGGTCGCGTCCGACGCCCTGATAGGCCAGCGACGAGTCGACGTACCGGTCGGTGATCACGATCTCGCCGGCGTCCAGGGCCGGCTTGATGACCGTGTCGACGTGGTGGGCCCGGTCGGCGGCGAACAGCAGCGCCTCGGCCCGCGGGGTGAGCTCCTCGTCGTGATGCAGCACCAGGTCGCGGATCTTGCTACCGGCAATCGTTGCGCCGGGCTCGTGCGTGACGTGCACCGTGTGGTTCTCCTGGGCCAGCGTCTCGGCGAGCAGCCGCGCCTGCGTCGACTTGCCCGAACCCTCGCCGCCCTCGAACGCGATGAGCACGCCGCCCGTGGACATGCGCCGCCGGGCGGCCGAGTCGCCGATGAACGCCGACTTGACGTCGGCCCACACCGGGGCGCGTTGTCGATCGTCCATCTTGCGGTAGGCGAGGATGCCGGCCGCGATCGCGAGCAGGCCGCCCGCGATCAGGACGAAGCGCGTGCCGTCGACCGTGATGTGCGCCCCGCCGATGCTGATCGTGTTCTGCCCGACTTGGGCGGTTACGAACGGCACGGCGGCCAGTGCGAGCACGAGCACGATACGGATGAGCGACTGCAGCAGCGCGAAGATACGTCCGCGCATCTCGTCGCCGACGTCGGTGCCCATCAGGGTGGTGCCGGACAGGTAGGCCACTCCGGCGCCGAAGCCGACACCCAGCACGAACACGATCGCCAGCGCGACCTGCGGCATCACGGCGGCGATCACCAGGCTGATGCCGCCGAAGACGATCGACAGGCCGAACAGCCGGCGCCGGGAGAGTTCGCGGGCGATGCGCGGGCCGAACGCCATACCGGAGCCCAGCCCGACGAACACCGACCCGAACAGCACACCGTAGGCCGCGTTGCCGCCGCCGAGGCTGGTGACGTAGATCTTGCCCGCACCGATCACCGCGCCACCCGCGACGAACGCGCCGATCAGCCCGATGATCAGCCCGCCGACCAGCCGCGACGACTTGACGAACTGGGCGCCTTCGCGGATCAGGGAGAGCAGGCTCGGCTGGTCGTCGGGGGCCCGGCCGTCGCGCTGCCCGCCGATCTCGCGGATGAACACGACGATCAGCGCGCCGAACAGGAAGGTTGCGGCGTTCAGGTACAGCGCGAGGTTGACCGGCTGGGCCTCGAAGAACGACAGGTGCCGGGCCAGCACGTTCGTGACCAGCGACAGCACCGAGAACAGCGCCGCGCCGAGCACCGGGGTCAGCCCGTACGTGGTGATCAGGCTGAGCTGGTTGGCCGCCTCGATCTGATCTCGACGGACCAGGTTCGGCACCGACGCGTCCTTGGCCGGTAACCAGAACAGGCTGATGCACTCGATGAGGAAGCTGGCGATGTACAGCCACACCAGGGTCTGGTGCTGGTCGACCAGCAGGTGAGCGAGCGGGATCGTCAGGAACAGCACGAACCGCACCAAGTCGCCGACGATCATGGTGTGCCGGCGGTCGAAGCGGTCGGCGAAGGCACCGGCCAGCGGGCCGAGCACGATGGCCGGCAGCAGCTTGACGACCAGCACGCCACCCAGCGCGTAGTTCTGCGCCTGATAGCCGTGGGCCAGCGACGTGGCCAGTGCCGTGGTGGCCAGCAGGCCGAGCCAGTCGCCCAGGCTGGACAGCGCCGTCGCGTACCAGAGCCGGCGGAACGGGCGGACCCGCAGCACGCCGTTGATCGCGCCGACCGACGAGACCGCCGTGTTGGCCTGAGCGCCTGGGCTCACCGGATTTGGGCCACGTTCCGCGGCCCGCTGGGCGTCAGTCAGGGCTCGCACATCAATCGGGGCCTGGCCGTTGGCCGAGCCGTTGGCGTCACCGGGCGCGCCGGAGTGGCCGGCGTCCACCGTTGGACTGCCGGCGTCAGCGTTCGCGCGCTCCCCGCCGATGAGTACTCCTTGAGAATCCGCACTCCCCGTCGACAGCGTAACGACGAGAGCGTCACGCTTTGTGTCCGACGCGGGCTGGTTCTCAGGTTCATATGGTGGCAGGTACGGGCGGTTTGCGAGCCGTTACCGAGGCGACGTGCCCCGAGACACGGCGGCGGCGAGCAATTCGCGCAATGTGCTGGCCAGCCGATCGCGTTTCTGGGCGGTGAGCGTGCCGACCAGTTCCCGCTCGGACTCGAGCAGTGCTGTCATCGCGCCGTCTACCCGGCGCCGCCCCGCCGCGGTGAGCCGAACCCGCACCAGGCGGCCGTCGTCGTCGTCCGGGCGGCGAATGACCAGCTTGCGGCCGACGAGCCGGTCGAGCCGGCTGGTCATCGTGCCGGACGTGACGTACGTGGCGGCACACAGCTCGCCGGCCGTCATCTCGAACGGGTCGCCGCTGCGGCGCAGCGCGGCGAGCACGTCGAACTCGTGCGCCTGCAGCCCGTGCTCGACGAATGCCGCGGCCCGCCGCTCGTCGAGGACATCGGCCAGCCGACTGATCCGCGAGAGGATCTGCAGCGGCTCGACGTCGAGGTCGGGACGCTCCCGGCCCCACGCCTCGACGATCTCGTCAACCTCGTCATTCACGCCGATCATTCTGCCACATCTCTTGACACCAAGAGATAGTCTCTTGACGTCGAGAGGAGTCGAAATGCGCTGGGATCCTGATCAGTACGCCAAGTTCTCCGGAGAGCGCGACCGGCCGTTCCTGGACCTGGTCGCTCGCATCACGGCGAGCGAACCCCGCCGGGTTGTGGACCTCGGCTGCGGGCACGGTCACCTTACCGGCCTGCTCGCCGCTCGATGGCCGAGCGCGGCGGTCGAAGGCATCGACTCGTCGCCGGACATGATCGCGGCGGCGTCCGCGCCGGGTGTCTCCTTCGCGGTCAGCGACATCGAGTCGTGGCAGCCCAGCGCCGACACCGACGTCGTCGTCAGCAACGCGGCGTTCCAATGGGTGCCCTCGCACCGAGACCTGTTGCGCCGCTGGGCCGACGCGCTGCCGTCCGGGGCCTGGCTGGCCTGGCAGGTTCCGGGCAACTTCGATCAGCCGTCGCACGCGCTGATGCGAGAGACCGCCGCGACACCGCGCTGGAAGCAACAGCTGGACGGGGTGCTGCGCCACGGCGATCCGGTCGAATCGCCCGAGCAGTACGCCACGTTGCTGCTCGAGGCGGGATGGCAGGTCGACGCCTGGGAGACGACATACGTGCACGTACTGTCCGGGTCCGATCCGGTGCTGGAGTGGGTGCGCGGCACGGGTCTGCGCCCGGCGCTGGCCGCCCTGGACACCGACGCCGAGCGGGCCGAGTTCGAGGCCGAGTACGCCGCCCGGCTGCGGTCGGCGTATCCCGAGGGCCCGGGCGGCACGCTGTTCCCGTTCCGCCGCGTCTTCTGCGTCGGGCACAAACCGTGATCCGGGGTTACGACCACGTGCAGGTGGCGATTCCCGCCGAGTCGGAGACGACGGCCCGCGCGTTCTACGGCGAGCTGCTCGGGCTGACCGAGCAGCCCAAACCGGCCACCCTGGTCGCTCGGGGTGGCTGCTGGTTCTCCTCCGGATCGGCGGTGCTGCACCTCGGCGTCGAGACCCCGTTCCGCCCGGCGCGCAAGGCCCATCCGGCGTTCGTCGTCGATGACCTCGACGCGCTGGCAGCCGATCTGGCCCGGGCCGGCTACGAGTGCGTGCGCAGCGACAACGAGATCCCCGGCGTGCGCCGCTTCCACACGTTCGACCCGTTCGGCAATCGGCTGGAGTTCCAGCAAGGCTAGGCCGTGTCGTCAACCACGGCGTAGGCCCGGACCGGGAAGCTGCTGAACCCGGCGATGCGCAGCGGGGCGGCGTGCAGCCGGGCGCCGCTCGTGGGCAACTGATCCAGGCCGGTCAGGTGCTCGACCACGGGGACGCCGGCCGCCAGCAACGTCGAGTGGGCCGGCCGCTCGCCACCCGGCACGATCTCGTCGATGTTGACCGCATCAATACCCACCAGTACGGCACCGTGGTCGACCAGCCAGCGGGCGGCGGCACCAGTCAAGAATGGCGCCGCGCCATCGCCGTACGCCGGCGTACCCCAGTGCGTGTCCCATCCGGTATGCAGCAGGACTGCACATCCTTCGACGGGTAACGCGGCGAGCGCGGCGACGTCGATCGCCTGCGCCGCCGTGTCGATCAGCCGGGCCACGACTATCGGCACGTCGGCCACGTTCTTGATCGGGAGCCGGGCCAAGTCGGCGCCGTCCGGATAGCGGTGGAACGGGCTGTCGAGAGACGTGCCGGTATTGCCGAGCAGATCGATGCGATCGATGCGGAACTCGGTGCCGGGCGCGTAGTGGGCGCGCGACTCCTCGTGCGTCATGTACGGCCGCAACTGCGGGGCGGGCAGCCCGGGATAGGTGATCATCCCGTCGTGCATCACGTGGTTCAGCTCGACGATCCGATGTCCGCCCCTTGCCACGGGCACGCCGCGCGATCCCTTGTGCGGCTCCTCGAACACCTGCAGGTTCGTGATGTCGACCCGGTCGACCATGAGCAGGGCCAGGTGGCGGACGAACAGCGGACCGATGTCGCCGGCGGTGACCTCCGGCCGGGGCACGTCCAAGCGAAAGCCTTGCGCGGACAGGCCACCGCCGTTCAGGAACGTCACGGATGCGTCGAAGCTGGCGCGGTATTCCGGCACGAAGCAATGGTGCCCGATCGCGCAACACACATTGACGGATCGCAGGCGTGGGCGCACGCTTCCCGGCAACTACCCCGGGGGTGATGGCATGGGGCCGCGCATAGACTGGAGTGCCCGCTTCGCATCCGCGGACGATGCCGCAATGCGCGACGACTACGAGGGAATCCTCGTGCCGCGCCTTTTCGTCCCGTGGGCCGAGCTGCTGGCCGACCAGCTAGAGCTGTCGGCCGGCGAGTCGGTCTTGGACGTCGCCTGCGGACCGGGCACCGTCGCCCGGATCGCCGCGCGGCGGGTCGGACCCAGCGGCCGGGTCGTCGGGGTCGACTTCAGCCCGGCGATGCTCGCCGTCGCTCAGGACAAACCGCCAGTAGTCGACGGGGCGCCGCTTGAGTACCGCGAGGCGCCGGCCGACGCGCTGCCCCTTCCGGACTCCGATGTGGACGTGGTGACGTGCCAGCACGGGCTCCAGTTCTTCCCGGACCGGCCGGCTGCGCTCACCGAGATGCGGCGAGTTCTGTGCCCCGGCGGGCGGCTGGGCGTCGCCGTCTGGTGCAGCATCGCCGAATGCCCGGCCTTCGACGCGCTGGCCGACGGCATCGCCGAAGTGTTCGGCAACCAGGTCGCGACGGTGTACCGGGGTGGCCCCTGGGGGCTCTCCGACGCCGACGAGCTGATGTCGCTGATCGACGGCGCCGGTTTCACCGACCTGACCATCGCCCGATACGAAATGCCGGTGGTGTTCGAGGGCGGGCCCGCCCAGCTCGTCGACACCCTGTCCCACTCTGCCGTGGCGGCCGACGTCGCTGCCCTGGACAGGCCGGGCCGCCAACATCTGGTGGAGGCCGTCGCCGAGGCGGCAGCGCCCCTGCTCGACGGTCACATCGTCCGCTCAGCCGCGGCCGCCCACATCGCCCTGGCCCGCGCCTGACCGCCCCCATCCGCCCTCCTTCCCCTCCGCTCCAACCAACCAACACGCTCCAGATTGGTCACACGGGAGGGGAAGCCGGACACGCACGCCCCGCGCCCGACCAGCCGGCGGACGCCATGCCCGTACGCACGCCCCGCGCCTCACCAGCCGGCGACGCATGCCGATACGCGCCCGCCCCGACCAGCCGGCGGGCGCCATGCCCGTACGCGCACCGCGCGCCCCGACCAGCCGGCGAGTACACGCGCCACAGCGACGCGCCACAGCGACACGATCAGCACGCATCCCCAGCGACCCCCGCCAGCCGGCCCGCTTCCCCTCCACTCCAACCAGCCAGCACGCTCCAGATTGGTCACACGGGAGGGGAAGCCGGACACGCGCGCGCCGCGCCTGCCCGGCCGGCGGAAGGGACACGCGCACCGCGCGCCCCGACCAGCCATGGGAGCGGGAGGCACGAGCGACCGGCCCGCTTCCCCGCTCGGGCCGGCGCGCGACACTCGTGCGAGGTTCAGCCGGTCGGGACGGGTTCCTCGGCCGGCTGGGTGAACTGCGCGTTGTAGAGCTCGAAGTACGCGCCGCGTCGTTCCAGCAGGGACGTGTGGTTGCCCTGTTCGACGATGGCCCCGTTCTCCATCACCAGGATCAGGTCGGCGTCGCGGATCGTCGACAGCCGGTGTGCGATGACGAAGCTGGTGCGGTTCGAGCGCAGCGCGGCCATGGCGTGCTGCACGAGCACCTCGGTTCGCGTGTCGACCGACGACGTCGCCTCGTCCAGGATCAGCAGCGACGGGTCGGACAGGAACGCCCGGGCGATCGTGATCAGCTGCTTCTGCCCGGCGCTGAGGTTGCTGCTCTCCTCGTCGATCACCGTTTCGTACCCGTCGGGCAGCGATCGCACGAACCGGTCGACGTAGGTGGCCTTCGCGGCCGCGATGATCTCCGCTTCGGAAGCTGACGGGTTGCCGTAGGCGATGTTGTCGCGGATCGTGCCATTGAACAGCCAGGCGTCCTGTAGAACCATGCCGATCTGCCCGCGCAAGTCGTGGCGGCGCATCTTCGAGATGTCGACGCCGTCGAGCGTGATGCGGCCGGAGTCCAGCTCGTAGAAGCGCATGATCAGGTTGACCAGCGTCGTCTTGCCGGCTCCGGTCGGGCCGACGATCGCGACGGTGTGCCCCGGCTCGGCGACCAGCGACAGGTCGTCGATCAGCGGCCGATCGGGCTCGTAGCGGAACGAGACGTGCTCGAATTCCACCCGGCCGTGGGCGGCGTCGGCTCGCTGGCCGGGCACCGGATCGGGCGACTGTTCGTCGGCGTCGAGCAGATCGAACACCCGCTCGGCCGAGGCCACCCCGGACTGCAGCAGGTTGGCCATCGACGCCACCTGGGTCAGCGGCTGGGTGAACTGCCGCGAGTACTGGATGAACGCCTGCACGTCGCCGAGGCTGAGCGCACCGGAGGCCACTCGCAGGCCGCCCACCACGGCGACGGCGACGTAGTTCAGGTTCCCGATGAACATCATCGCCGGCATGATGATCCCGGACACGAACTGGGCCTTGAAGCTCGCCTCGTACAGCTCGTCGTTCTTCTCGGCGAACGCCTGCGCGACCTCGCGACGCCGGCCGAACACCGTGACCAGCTCGTGCCCCGTGAACGCCTCCTCGATCTGCCCGTTCAGCGCGCCGGTGTGCGTCCACTGCGCGATGAACTGCTTCTGCGAGCGTTTGGCGATCGCCTTGGTGACGAAGAACGACGCCGGCACGGACACCAGCGCGATGAGCGCCAGCAGCGGCGAGATGAGGAACATCATCGACAGCACGCCGACGAGCGTGAGCAGCGAGACGAGCAGCTGGCTCATCGTCTGCTGCAGGGTCTGCGAGATGTTGTCGATGTCGTTGGTGACCCGGCTGAGCAGCTCGCCGCGCGGCTGCTGGTCGAAGTACTGAAGGGGCAGTCGGTTGATCTTGTCCTCGACATCGCCGCGCAGTCGCAGGATGGAGTTCTGCACGACGTCGTTGAGCAGGTAGCCGGACAGCCAGTTGAAGATGCTGGCGCAGACGTACAGCCCGAGCACGAGCATCAGCACGTGGGCCAGGTGGGTGAAGTCGATACCGCGCCCGGGGATGACGTTGCTGCGCAGCAGCAGGTCGGCGTAGTTGCCTTCGCCGCGAGCGCGGGCGGCGTCGGCGATCTGCTGCACGGTGGCGCTGCTCGGCAGGTGGGCGCCGAGTACGCCGGCGAAGATGATGTTCGTGGCGTGGCCCAGGATGCGCGGACCCAGCACCGAGAACGTCACGCCGGCGATGGCCAGCACGACGACGCCGGCGATCCGGGTCCGCTCCGGCCGCAACCGGCCCAGCAGCCGCTTGGCCGACGGGCCGAAGTTCATCGACTTCTCGGCCGGCAGCCCGGCCGACATCCAGGGCGGGCCGCCCCGCGCGTTGCGGCCGGCTGCGGGCAGCCGCTGCGGCGTGGCCTTCGTCGGGGCGCTCACGCGTTCTCCTCCCTCCCGATCGTGCAACTCCTGGCCGCCTCAGGCGGCCCAGGGTTGCACGATCGGATCAGCTGCGCGGTCACGCCGCCTCCTCGGCGGTCAGCTGCGACTCGACGATCTCGGCGTAGGTCGGCGACGTGGCCAGCAACTCGTCGTGGGTGCCCAGCCCCACGACGGCACCGTCGTCGAGCACGGCGATCTGGTCGGCGTCGACGATGGTCGAGACGCGCTGAGCCACGATCAGCACCGCCGCGTCGCGGGTCACCGGGCGCAACGCCGCCCGCAGCCGGGCGTCGGTGCCCAGGTCCAGCGCCGAGAACGACTCGTCGAACAGGTAGATCTCCGGACGTCGGATCACCGCCCGGGCGATCGCCAGCCGTTGCCGTTGCCCGCCGGATACGTTCGTGCCGCCCTGCGCGATCGGGCCGTCCAGACCCTCGGGCATCGCCTCGACGAAGTCACGGGCCTGGGCGATCTCCAGCGCCTGCCACAGCTCGTCCTCGGTCGCGTCGGGGTTGCCGTACCGCAGATTGCTGGCCACCGTGCCCGAGAACAGGTAGGGCTTCTGCGGCACCAGGCCGATGCGGCTCCACAGCAGGTCGGGTTCGAGCTCGCGCACGTCCACGCCGTCGACCAGCACCGACCCGCGCGTGACGTCGAACATCCGCGGGATCAACGACACCAGCGTCGATTTGCCCGATCCGGTACTGCCGATCACCGCCAGGGTCTC
>Ga0081455_10004123_pt1 | contig 16434 bp, 16 predicted proteins | sample TabmetS3T2R1_FD_70207 | JGI IMG/M metagenome (GOLD analysis project Ga0081455, IMG submission 70207) | Tabebuia heterophylla rhizosphere microbial communities from the University of Puerto Rico - S3T2R1 | ecosystem: Host-associated > Plants > Roots > Rhizosphere ... | reverse complement strand
CCTCAATGACGGGCGCTTCGAGCCGCTGTGGGCGAAGATCAACGCGCTACGCCTGCCCGTGGTGGAGCATCCTTCGTTTCCGAGGGATACCTCCGACATGGGCGAGTTCGAGCTGCCTCTGCGCGTCGGGCTGATGTTCGACACGACGCTGATGGCGGCGCGGATGATCTACGCCGGCATCTTCGAGCGCTACCCGGACTTCCCGTTCGTGCTGGCGCACACGGGCGCGGCGCTGATCATGCTGATGGAGCGGCTGGACAACGGCTACCGCCTGTTTCCCGACTGCCGCAAATACATCGACAAGCTGCCGAGCGAGTATGCCAAGCGGCTCTACTACGACACTTGTGCCTTTGGTGAGCAGGCGTTGATGTTTGCGATCGGCGCGGTCGGTGCCGGACAGATCCTGTTCGGCACCGACGTGGGCTACATGCACGACTACGACCCCACCGATGAGTACGTCCTCATGGAGAAGGCGGGGCTCACGCCGGCCGACATCCTTGCATCGCTCACCACTGCGCCCGCAGACCGCTGGCACGAGTCCGCAGTCCGCGGCCGCGTCAAGCCGGGCCTCGCCGCGGATCTCGTGGTGCTCGAGGGAGACCCCGCGGGCGATGTGAAGAACTTTGCACTCGTGCGTTGTGCATTTCGCGCGGGCACGCTGATCTACGCGAAGAGCCCCTGAATGCGTCGCCCCGGTCGTAAACCCGAGCTGACTGAGGAGCAGGCTTACGACCTGAACCACGCCTTCGACTACGCCGTGGCGCTGCTCGCGCGTCGCGACTACTCGACGAAGGAGCTCAAGAAGAAGCTCGCGGATCGGGGCTACACCGAGCACGCATTCGAGGTCGTCGTCGACGATCTCGAGTCCATGGGCAAGATCAACGATGAGCGCTACAGCCAGAACGTCGTGGCATACCGTGCGCGCCGTGGCCACGGGCCGGCGCGCATCCGTCACGAGCTCAAGAAGTCCGGGCTATCCCGGGACGCCATCGACGATGCCGTAAAAGGCGAGGACGCACCCGACTTCCTGGGTCTCGCGCGGGCCGCAAGGGCGCGGAAGTTCGGCCCGGAACTGCCCACCGACCGGAAAGAGCGCACAAGACAGGCCAGATTTTTGCAATACCGGGGCTTTTCCACCGATCATATCCGCGCTGCCCTCGACGGAGACCCCGAGCTCGACTCGGGCCCGGACGCTGGCGGCGAACCCGATCAGTCCTAAGCCAGTTTTCAGCCCCGATGCCCAACAAACCGCCTTTCATGAGCGCGGCGGAAGTCCGTCGCGCATTCCTCGAATTTTTCCGCGAGCGCGGGCACACGATCGTGCCGTCCTCGAGCCTCGTGCCGGGCAATGACCCGACGCTGCTCTTCACGAATGCCGGCATGGTGCAGTTCAAGGACTGCTTCCTCGGCCGCGACAAGCGCGACTACGTGCGCGCCACCTCGAGCCAGCGCTGCGTGCGCGCCGGCGGCAAGCACAACGACCTCGAGAACGTCGGCTACACCGCACGTCACCACACGTTCTTCGAGATGCTGGGCAACTTCTCGTTCGGCGACTACTTCAAGAAGGACGCGATCCGCTTCGCCTGGGATTTCGTGACGGGCAAGCTCGGCATCGATCCGGCGCGCCTCATGGTCACCGTCTACAAGACGGACGACGAAGCGTTCGATCTCTGGAACAAGATGATCGGCCTGCCGCCGGAGAAGATCGTCCGCATCGGCGACAAGCCCTCCGGCGGCTCCGACAACTTCTGGCAAATGGGCGACACGGGCCCGTGCGGTCCCTGCACCGAGATCTTCTACGACCATGGCGCGCACATCCCGGGCGGTCCGCCGGGCTCGCCCGACGACGACGGCGATCGCTGGGTCGAGATCTGGAACCTCGTGTTCATGCAGTTCGACCGCTCGGCCGACGGCAAGCTGGCACCGCTGCCCAAGCCTTCGGTCGACACGGGCGCGGGCCTCGAGCGTGTCACCGCGGTGTTGCAGGGCGTCACCAACAACTACGACATCGACATCTTCGTCGACCTCATCAAGGAAGCCGGGCGGTTGTTAGGCACGCAACAGCTCGACAATCCGAGCCTGCGCGTCATCGCCGATCACATCCGCGCCTGCAGCTTCCTCGTCGTCGACGGCGTCGTTCCGTCGAACGAAGGTCGCGGCTACGTCCTGCGCCGCATCGCGCGCCGCGCGATGCGCCACGGCCACAAGTTCGGCGTGAGCCCGACGTTCTTCAACGAGCTCGTGCCGACGCTCGTCAAGGTGATGGGACAGGCGTTTCCCGAGCTCGTGTCGAACCAGGCGCGGGTGCGCGACGTGTTGTTGAAGGAAGGCCAGCAGTTCGAGCGCACGCTCGAGACCGGCATGGAGATCCTCGACGCGGCGATCGCGAAGCTCGGTGGCGGCAAGACGATCGACGGCGACACCGTCTTCAAGCTGCACGACACCTACGGTTTTCCGACCGACCTTACCGCGGACATCGCGCGCGAGCGCGGCCTTGCGGTGGACATGGCGGGCTACGAGCGCGCGATGCAGAAGCAACGCGAACAATCGCAGGCCTCGAGCAAGTTCGGCATGGACATGTCGTCCGGCATCAAGGTCGAAGGCAAGACGGATTTCCTCGGCTACGACGGCGTGAGCGACGTTGGCACCGTGATCGCGCTGCTCAAGGGCGGCGCAACCGTCAACGAGCTCAAAGCGGGCGACGAGGGCGAGGTCATCCTCGACCGCACTCCTTTCTATGCGGAGTCGGGCGGCCAGGTGGGCGATACGGGCCAGCTCGGCAATGTGAGCGCGAAGTTCGCGGTGGCGGACACGCAGAAGCGCGGCACCGCGTACTCGCACATCGGCAAGCTCGGCACCGGGCTCATCAAGGTCGGCGACAAGCTCGCCGCGCAGGTGGATGCCGAGCGCCGCAAGGCGATCATGGCGAACCACTCCGCGACGCATCTCATGCACGCGGCGCTGCGCAAGGTGCTGGGGACTCACGTCCAGCAGAAGGGTTCCCTGGTCGCGCCCGATCGGCTGCGATTCGATTTCTCGCACAACGCCCCGGTCACGCCGGAAGAGCTGCGCAGGATCGAGGCGCTCGTGAACGCGGAGATCCGCGCGAACGCGCCGGCCGAAACCCGCGAGATGCCCTATGACGCGGCCGTGGAAGCGGGCGCCATCGCGCTGTTCGGCGAGAAGTACGAGAAAGACGTCCGCGTGCTGCGCTTCGGCGATTTCTCGATGGAGCTCTGCGGCGGCACGCACGTCGCGCGCATGGGCGACATCGGTTTGTTCAAGATCGTGAGTGAAGGCGGCGTGCAGGCCGGCGTGCGCCGCATCGAGGCGGTGACGGCGCAGGGTGCGTATGAATACGTTACGGCCACCGATCAGCTCGTGAAGGACGTCGCGGGTCTGTTGCGCGGCACGCGTGACGACGTGAAGGCGAAGGTGGCGGACGCGCTCGAGCGCATTCGTCAGCTCGAGAAGGAAAACCGCTCGCTCAAGGACAAACTCGCGTCGGGCACGGGCACCGATCTTTCCGCGGGCGCGCGCGACATCGCGGGCGTGAAGCTCGTGGCCGCGCAAGTCGACGGCGCCGATGCGGGCGCGCTGCGCAACGCGGTCGATCAGCTCAAGGACAAGCTCAAGAGCGCGGTCATCGTGCTCGCGTCCGTCGACGCGACCAACAAGATCACGCTGGTCGCGGGCGTGACCGCGGATCAGGTCGCGAAGGTGAAGGCGGGAGAGCTCGTCGGCAACGTCGCGGGCCAGGTGGGCGGAAAGGGCGGCGGCCGTCCCGATTTCGCGCAAGCCGGCGGCAACAACCCGGCGGCGCTCGGCGCGGCGTTGGCGAGCGTCGAAGGCTTCGTGCGCTCGAAACTCGGGGCGTGAGGAAAGGGGACGTCTATGAAAAAGGGGACAGATTTATTTTTCCCGCGGCGGGAAAAATAAATCTGTCCCCTTTTTCATAGACGTCCCCTTTTTCATGAGAACCATCGTCCAGAAATACGGCGGCACTTCGGTTGGCTCCGTCGAGCTGATCCAGCGCGTCGCCGGAAAAGTCGCGGCGGTGCGGGAGCGGGGCGATCGCATCGCCGTCGTCGTTTCCGCGATGGGCGACTCCACCGATCGCCTCGTCGATCTCGCGGCGGGCATCGCGCGCGAACCGAATCCGCGCGAGATGGACGTGCTGCTCTCGACCGGCGAGCAGGTGTCGATCGCGTTGCTCGCGATGGCGCTCTGCGAGCGCGGAATCCCCGCGCGGTCGTTCACCGGAAGCCAGGTGCGTGTCCGCACGACGAACATCCATCGTCGTGCGCGCATCACCGACGTCGAGACCCAACGCCTGCGCGCCGCACTCGACGCCGGCGAGGTGCCGGTCGTCGCCGGCTTCCAGGGCGTCGACGACGCCGGCGACATCACCACCATCGGCCGCGGCGGCTCCGACACGAGCGCGGTGGCGCTCGCCGTCGCACTTGCGGCTGACGAGTGCCAGATCCTCACCGACGTCGACGGCGTCTACACCACCGATCCGCGCCTCGTTCCCAACGCGCGGCGCCTCGAGCGGCTGTCGTTCGAGGAAATGCTCGAGCTCGCGGGCCAGGGCTCGCGCGTCCTGCATCTGCGCTCCGTCGAGTTCGCCGCGAAGTACAACGTGCCGCTGCGCGTGCTCTCGTCGTTCCGTGACGGAACCGGCACTCTCATCTGCAAGGAGGAAACCCACGTGGAAGCTCCCCTCATCTCGGGCATAGCCTTCAATCGCGATGAAGCGCAGATCACCATCGCCGGACTTCCCGACACGCCCGACTGCGTGGCGCGCGTCCTGAAGACGATTTCGGCCGCGAACATCGAGGTGGACATGATTGTCCTTGCCACCGCGCGCGACGGATTGAAGGACCTCTCTTTCACCGTCCACCGCGACGACTTCCTCGAAGCGCAACGTCACGCGCGGAACGCAGCTGCGCAGTTCCCGGGCGCGACGATGACCTCCGACGACAAGGTGGCGAAGCTCGCCGTCGTCGGTGTGGGCATGCGCTCACACGCCGGAGTCGCCACGCAACTCTTTGAATCGCTTGCTCGCCAAGGCGTGAAAGCGCAGCTCATTTCGACTTCGGAGATCAAGATCTCCGTGCTGGTCCCTGAAGAAAAGCTCGAAGGTTGTGTCAAATGCCTGCACGACGATCTGCGTCTGTCTTAGGTGCTGCTGTCCTCGGCGTTATGAGACGTACCCCCGTGACCCGTGCGTGGCAGCGGTGTTAAGGTGCCTCACCGCTTGCCTGGTACGGTTTCGGGGGTACAGGCAGTAAATAACAAAGAGGCTCCCAGGAGGGCCCCTATGCTCATTTTGACCAGGCGAGTTGGTGAATCCGTTGTCATTGGCGAAGACGTGACCGTCACGGTCCTCGGCGTCAAAGGCAACCAGGTCCGTATCGGCATCAATGCGCCGAAGCACGTGGCCGTGCACCGCGAAGAAATCTTCGAACGCATCAAGAGCGGCCGCGGCGCCGAAAATGGCACGCCGGCGGACGATTCCAAGACCACGCCGCGGGAGAGCCTGCCCGTCTGACGAGTCCTCGCAGGATTTTTGCCCTTACGACCACCCCTCATTATGATTGCGGCCCCCGGAGAGATGGCCGAGTGGTCGAAGGCGCACCCCTGCTAAGGGTGTAAGGGCCAAAAGCCCTTCGAGGGTTCGAATCCCTCTCTCTCCGCCAATTCATGGCTCGACCAGCGTGATCCTCTCACCTGACCTCAAGCAAGTCAGTCCAGGGTTCGCGGAAAATTCCGCCGATAATCCCTCTCACTCGCCGGCGAGCAGTTTCGAGCAGTACTCCTGTAGCTTCGTGCCGGCCGAAGCGGCATCTGGTCCTGCGCTGATCTTCATGCGCCCAATCCGCATCTGCATGTACTCCTGATCCGCGCACATCGTCTTGCTCACCTTGCTGTACGTGATCGAGCTCTTGGGTCCTATGTAGAGAACCGCATCGAACTGATCCTGCATCAGCGGGGAACGATTCGGGTCCGCCTTCACTTGTTCCCAGGTATTGTCGGGCCGGCGAATGTAGATGTCGTCCGGGTAGTAGAAGATGAACGATGCCTGCCCCAACGGCGTGCCCGCGAGCAATGCGAGCTTCGGGGGTGTCCAGGTGGCGATGTCAGGCTGGAGCTCGGCCAGATTGCTGGTCGAGGTTCGGATTGAGAACACCTTCGCCCCGGATTTCTCGAGCAGCGCAACGATCGTCTCGACGGGCCTCGCATACCGCTCTTCGGCAGCGGCCTTGTCCTCCATCATCCAGTAAGTATTCCGGCGCACGGAGTGCATCTCGCCGTAGATGACGAGCGCGCGCCGCCCCTTCGAAATCACTTCGCGCTCGATGATGCCCGCCGGAACCGAATCGTTGCGCTTGGCCTTGAGCAGATCCTCCCGCGTCTTGATCTGATCCCAGTCTATCGGCAGATCACCGAGCAGCACTCGCAGCTTTCGCTTCTTCGAAAGCTTCGTGTTGATCTTGCGGACCTCTTGAAAGAACTCCTCGTAGATAGGCACGTCCCAAATCTCGTGGGCTTGCGTGGTGTTCTGCCAGACCTGTTGCAGTTGGGCGTGCGGTACGTCCTCACCACCCACGAACCGATCCATGATGTCCTGATAGCGAGAGTTGCCGAACTCGACGACGATATCGTTCACGATCTTTGCAAAGCGTGGATCTCGAATCAGCGACAAGCGAAGCGCGTGCGTCTGTTCGTTGTTGTGGCCGCCTTCACCAATTGTCACCACTTGGTGCGTCTTGAACGCCGCCAGGATTCCGTCGATCGGGTCGAGCGGAACGGCGGGCCTCAACTCCGCGGTCTGCGACCAAGCGCAAGTGGAAGCCAGTGCAATCAATGTCACGCCAACGAGTAAGGCGGGATTGCGAAGTCTTGCATTGCTCATGTGAGGTCTCCCTCTTGCCGTCCAGAGATTCGAAATTGGCGCAGTTCGCCTGATTCGCCGGATCGTCGTCTTATGTGGTCACGGTCAACTTCACACCGAGAGAATCCACCAGCTTTCGAACCGTCTCGTAGCGCACCTTTGCCCCCGGGGCGAGCGCCTTGTACAGGCTTTCGCGTCCGAGCCCCGATGCTTCAGCCACGGTCGCCATGCCGCGCGCTTTGGCGACATTTGCCACAGCGCGCAAGAACATGTCGGGGTTTGGATCTTCCAGGGCTGCGGCTAGGTATTCCGCAATCACCGCCTCGCTGTCGAGGTGGCGTGACACATCGAAGGGCGCAAGTTGGCCTCCCGCTGTTTTCGCCTTTCGCTTTTTCGCCGTCATATCTTCAACTCCCGCGCGATCTGATGTGCGCGCTTGATGTCTCGCTTCTGGGTCGACTTGTCGCCGCCAATCAGAAGCACGTAAACGAATGTGCCGCGTCGAAGTACACACGGTAGCCTGGCCCGAAATGAATCCGCATCTCGGTCACACCCTCACCGACAGACTGGCAGTCGCCGAAGCTACCAAGCGCCGCCGAGTCCAATCCCGAAAGAACTCGAGCCTTGCCTTTCGCATCCCGCAATTTTTCGAGCCAGTGCTCGAAATCCGGCGTTGCGATGAGGCTATTCACTGACGCGAAGTGTATCCGAATAGATACAGTCGTGCAGCGGGACTGAGTGAGAATGCGAATGGAGCTGGACCCGAAGTCTCACTTTGCGAGAAGGTTCTGGTGGCAACTCTGGTGGCATATATGGGTGGGCAGGCAAATCTGGTGGCAAATTCGCCTTGAAGGCATCGCTTCTCGTCTCTGGCTTCGAACATTTTCAAATACTTGGACGAGAGCCAATCGCACTCTCCAACGCCAATCCCTCTCTTTCGAATCGCTCTCTAGCGAGACTGTATTCAAGAAGATCTCGTGACCTTTGCGAGTCAGATCGCGAGCTAGTTTGTACCGCTATCTCGGCGTCGACATTTCCCGAGATTGAGCATTGTCGAGTAGCTAGTTAACGCGCAACGGGCGCATCGACATTCCGTTGGCGCCCAACCAGGTTTCCGCCAGGTGCGGCCAATGCGCGATCGGCAGATTGTCTGTCGCATACCGAAAACGTGACCGCCCTACGCGCACAGGTGCATTTCTACCGGGATGCTGGCGTTCTGGATCTCGGTGGCCCCTTGATGAAGTCGATGAATGCTTTGAGCGGCGCGGGGACCAAGCGCCGTCCGGAGTAATACAGGAGCGGTCCGCCAAACCGCTGCCACCACGTTTCCAATACGGGCTCGAGCGAGCCCTCCGACAGGTGCGGGCGAAGCCATTCTTCGAAGAGATGGACGATGCCGGTGCCGGCAATCGCCGCGTCGATGGCGAGATCGATACCGCCGATGGCTACCAGCAGCGGCCCATCAGGATTGATCTTCACTACCTTGCCGTTACGTTCGAACTCCCACGTTGGAATCGTACCGCTGCGAAATCGGCCGCGAATGCATGCGTGACCCAGCAAGTCACGCGGATGCTTTGGCCGACCACGTCGATCAAGGTAAGCAGGCGCCGCGGCTGTCGCCATGCGTTGCACGCGCGGCCCGATGGGCACCGCGATCATGTCCTGCTCCAGCCGTTCTTCGTAGCGTATGCCGGCATCGCAACCCGCTGCGAGCACGTCGACAAAGCTCTCCTCAGTGACGACCTCAACCCGAACGTCCGGGTATTCAGCAAGGAAGCGCGGCAGGATGCCTGGCAGTACGAGCCGAGCTGCACTGGCCGGCACATTGAGCCGCAACGTTCCCATCGGACGCTCGCGAAATCGGTTCACCACATCGACCGCGGATTCCACCTCGTCCAGCGCGGGAGCCAGACGTTCGAGCAGGCGCTGGCCGGCTTCTGTGGGCACCACACTGCGCGTGGTGCGATTCAAAAGTCTCACGCCCAGGCGCGCTTCCAGCCGGCGCACGGCCTCGCTCAATCCGGAAGCACTACCGTCGACGGCGCGGGCGCCTTCTCGAAACCCCTTTGCACGCGCTACCGCCACGAAGGCGTTCAAATCGCCGAGGTCGATTTGCATTGTTCGGAATTCCGTACAACCCGTACCGACTTTGCTCGGTTGTCGCACGGACGGTCAAGGCCTATTTTTCCTTCACCAAAGGAGACTGACCATGTCCATCCAGAATGCGCACCCCATCTTCAAGCTCGGCGACCGCACCGTGAAGCGCATGGGCTACGGCGCCATGCAGCTTGCCGGGCCCGGGGTATTCGGACCGCCCAAGGATCGAAGCGCGGCTCTAGCCGTGCTCCGCGAGGCCGTCGAGCTCGGCGTGAATCACATCGATACCAGCGATTTCTACGGTCCGCATGTCACCAATCTACTGATTCGCGAGGCGCTGCACCCCTATCGCGATGACCTGGTAATCGCTACCAAGATCGGGGCGCGTCGCGGTGCGGAAGGATCGTGGCTGACGGCCATGTCGCGCCAAGAGTTGACCGATGCCGTGCACGACAACTTGCGGAACCTCGGCCTGGACGCGCTCGACGTCGTCAACTTGCGCATCATGTTCGACGCGCATGGGCCGGCTGAGGGTTCGATCGAAGAGCCGCTCACGGTGCTGGCCGAGCTCCAGCATCGCGGTTTGGTACGACACATCGGGCTGAGCAACGTCACTCCGACCCAGATCTCGGCAGGACGCCGCATCTGCACGGTCGTCGAGGTGCAGAATCAGTACAACCTTGCGCACCGCGCCGACGACACGCTGATCGACGAGCTGGCTCGCGATGGCATCGCCTACGTGCCATTTTTCCCACTCGGCGGATTCTCGCCGCTGCAGTCGTCCACCCTGACCGAAGTCGCCGCGCAGCTGGACGCGACGCCGATGCGAGTTGCTCTCGCCTGGCTGTTGCGGCGCTCGCCGAACGTCTTGCTGATTCCGGGTACCTCGTCGGTGAAGCATCTGCGCGAGAACCTCGCAGCCGCGAATCTGGTTCTGCCCGATGACGCCGTGACCGCACTCGACGGAATCGCTGCACAGTAGTTTGCGTTGCTAAGGTGACGTTGCCTGGCAGGCGAGAAAGGTCCGGCGGCAAATCGGGCTTCGAACCTTCGAAGATAGGAGAAGCATGGGTTCGAACATTGCGGAGAAACGTTGGACGCGCGAAGAGCAATCCCGAGCTCCGAGCAATCCCTCTCACTCCGCCACTTCCTTCCCATTCTCTCTCTCCGCCAATTCAAACCTCGCCGTTGAGGCGATGCTCGCACCTCTCCGCAAATACTTCAGCGGGGAGTTTCGCGGAAAATTCCGCCGATACTTCGACGATCTCAGCTGCTGAGATGTGTGCTTGCCGTCCGATCGAATTGCGGGATGAGGGCCGGTCTTGTCGCCGAACAACTTGTCTCCAGCCGTCTGGTCCGGCGAACGCGATCGGCAACAGGTTCCGGTACGCAAGTGTCCGCCGGACGTCCGGTGTCTGGTCGCGGACATGGGTACACATGAGGTCGAGCGTTCTCCGCCCGCCGTGCGGCAGTCTGTTCTGTATCAGGCTGGCACAACTGTTGCTGGGTACCTGGGTGTCAGGTGCCGCCTAACAGAAAGTCGCCGCGTGGAGAAGGTTGCGACATCGGCGGCGAGAGTGAATGTTCAGCTCAAGGAGTGACGATGAAAGCGCTTGTCTTGCGGAAACTTCTTCTGATCGCCGTAGTTTCTCTCGCGGTTTCTGCGCAAGCACAAGTTGCCGAGAAACCGGAGACACCTCAACAAACCGCTCTCCGTGCTGCTCGGCTCATCGACGTGCGAACTGGCAACACGATCGCCGATGCGGTGGTTCTCATCGAAGGCGACAGAATCAAAGCGGTCGGAGCAAATCTCGCAATCCCGGCAAATGCCCGAACGGTCGATCTCGGCAATGCCACGTTACTGCCCGGACTCATAGACGCTCACACCCATCTGCTGCACCAGTACTACCGAGAGTTCGGCGATGACAACGCCAACCGGATCCTCGAAGCGGTACAGCTGGGGCCCGCGAAACGTGCATTGCTCGGGGCGAAGCTGGCACGCGACACGCTCGATGCCGGTTTCACGACGGTTCGCGATTTGGGCAACTCGGGTATCAACGGTGATGTGGCGCTGCGTGATGCAGTAAGCGCCGGATGGGTGGTAGGGCCCCGCATGTTCGCATCTACGCGGGCGTTGTCTCCGGTCGGAGGACAATTTCAAAGTCTGAGTCCAGAGGCGCAAAGGCTTATCGAGCAAGAGTACGTTCCTGTCAGTGGGGTCGAGGATGCGCGGCGCGCTGTACGTCAAGCCATCTACGACGGGGCAGATTGCATCAAGGTCATCGTCAATTCCGGCCCACGCATGTTGTCGCTCGAGGAAATGAAAGTCATCGTCGAAGAGGCGCACCGCGCGAATCGTCGCGTGGCAGCGCATGCGACAGATGGTGACGCCGCGGCACTCATTGCCGCTGAAGCCGGTGTGGACTCGATCGAACATGCCTACACCGTCTCCGAGAAAGTGCTCGATCTCATGGCGAAGAAGAAGATCTTCCTCGTTCCAACCGACGCTCCCGGTGTGGAGAGATATCAAGCACGCATTCGGCGCGCTGTTAAGGCAGGTGTGCGCATTGCCATCGGTTCCGACCTGTACTATTCGAATGCCGGCAGGACACGCGGGCAAATAGCAGCGGGCATGTACAACACATACGTCGCCTCCGGAATGTCGACAATGGAAGTATTACGGGCGGCAACCATAAACGCGGCCGACCTGGTCGATTCGACGCAATCCATCGGGGCCATCGAAGCCGGGCGGATGGCTGACATCATTGCCGTTGAAGGCGACTTGCTTGGAGACGTTGCCAATCTGGAACGGGTGAAGTTTGTGATGAAAGGGGGGCAAGTCATCAAAGACGACATCACTCCGGGCGTAAAGCCGGCACATTAGCTGTGTGCTCGAGGGGAGGACATCGACTTCTTTGTGCTTCAGTAACTTGCTGGTCTACAAAGCCACTAGCCCGAGTTCGAGTCCACCTCTCTCCGCCGCGCTGAAGTCGAAGTCTTGGGTCCCTCGCACTGGCTTTTCCTCGTCGGCTAACTACCTCGACGCAGGCCGGCACGACGGCAGCGACGCAAGATAGAAGCGTGCCGCTCACCCCCAATGGACCGATCGGTTCGGTGGATCGAAACCGCGTCTTGCCTTCCGCGGATTGCGGGTGGATATTGCCGTCTCGATTCGGGAGGCTGGGGGCCGTGCCAACAAAATTCATGACCGGAGAACAGGCGACTGTCTTCGTCGTGGACGACGATGCTTCGATGCGTCGGTCGCTCGAAAGCCTGCTCAGATCCGTGGGGCACGATGTGCGCGTCTTCGCTTCGGCGCCGGAATTCATGCGGGCGGAGCTCAAGGATGCGCCGGGCTGCCTCGTGCTGGACGTGCGCCTCCCCGGCATGAGCGGGCTCGCCTTCCAGCAGGAGCTCTTGAAGGCAGGCGTCGCGCTGCCGGTCATCTTCGTCACCGGGCATGGCGATGTCCCGATGACCGTGCGCGCGATGAAAGCGGGTGCCGTCGAATTTCTCACCAAGCCGTTCGACGACCAGGTGCTGATCGACTCCGTGCACGCTGCGATCGAGCGCGATCGCGGCCGGCGGCGTGACGACGCGAGACTCGCGTCGCTGCGGGCCCGTTTCGAAACGCTCACGGAACGCGAGCGGCAGGTGCTCGGCCACGTCGTGTCAGGCCGCGTCAACAAACGCATTGCCGACGAACTGGGCCTGAGCGTCGTCACCGTCAAGGTCCACCGCGGGCAGGTCATGCGCAAGATGCAGGCGAAGTCGGTCGCCGAGCTGGTGCGGATGGCCGATCGGATCGGGGTATCTCGCGTCGAATGACGTCGCCCTATACCAAGGTATGAGCGGGCCACGCCTGTGTGCAATGAATGGGGCGCGGCGGCCGGCGCTACGCTGCGGCACAAAAAGCGAGAGGCTTCATGCCGCAAGGTCCGCTCATCGCTGTCGTGGACGACGACAGCTCGATTCGCAACGCCACCCAGGATCTGCTGAGGGCGGCGGGATATTCCACCGCCACGTTCTCGAATGCGTCCAGTTTCCTGGCCGCACCGCTGCTCGCGAGGGTCGCGTGCCTGGTCGCGGACATGCGCATGCCCGGGATGTCCGGGCTCGAGCTCCATGCCCATCTCGTCGCCGCGGGAACGGCGATCCCCACCGTCATCATCACCGCCCACCTGGCAGAGCTGACGGCGGAGCGCAGGCGCCAGGCGGGAATCACCTGTTTTCTCTCGAAGCCATTCAAGCCCGAAGAGCTCCTCGAGTGCGTGCGCGGTGCGGTCGCCGGACGCCGGGATCGCGGCACCATCCCAAGGTGTTAGTCGCGGGATTCCAGCGGCCAGCGGAGCCGTACTTCCTAACAATAGTGAGAAGGACGAAGGACACATAACGTGGCTCCCGAACCTTGGAGGGAGCATGTCGAAGTGTGTGTTTCGAACCGACCTGAGGCTGCGGCCCGTTGGCGACCCGCTGTTTTGCATCGATGCGGTCGACATGTTCTTTCGCCCGGGAATTCCAACCGTCGAACAGTGCGTGCGTCAGCTGCTCGTCCAGGACGAAATCTGCCTGGGGGTCTCGGACAAGCGCGCGATCATGGTGGGTCCCCGAGTGGTCGGTTACGTCCGGATCATCGACGAGCACGCGTGGCATTCAGGTGGTGCGCCGCATCGTAATACCGACGCCGAGTGAGCCGGCCTCCGCACCGTGCTAGCTTTGCGCGGTGAGTCGAGTCTTCCACGTCTCAGCCGAACACCGCTGAGGATTTCCGATGAGCCGCTCGCTTTCATGGGGTCTCCTGGCATGGGCGCTCCTGGGCTCCTCCGTCAGCGCCGCGAACGATGCATCGCTCGAGATCGGTCAATTTGCGCACACGTCGTGGACGGTGCGGGACGGATACACGCCCGGCCTCGTTTTTTCGATCGTCCAGACGCGGGACAGCTACTTGTGGCTCGGCGGCGAGTACGGATTGTTCCGCTTCGATGGGCTGCATTTCACTCCGTGGCGACCGCCGAACGGCGAAAGGCTTCCGAGTACTCCGTACAGCCTGCTCGTATCGCGCGATGGAACGCTCTGGATCGGCACCTTCGAGGGGCTCGTCAGCTGGGACGGGTCGAAGCTCACTAACTACCCGGAGATAGACAAGGGCTTCGTGACCTCGCTGATCGAAGATCGCGAGGGGACGATCTGGGCCGGCGTGCTGGGCAGCCCGGGCAAGCTCTGTGAAGTCCGCGCCGGGCATGCCCGGTGTCACGCACGGGCGGGTGCATTCGGCGGCTTCGTCTGGAGCATGGCGGAGGACGGCGACGGCACGCTGTGGGCGGGCGCGGAATCCGGGCTGTGGCGCTGGAGGCCCGGCACGCCCGAGCGCATCGAGACGCCGGGGATGAGCCCCGGCGATCTCATCACCACGAGCGACGGGCGGCTGCTGTTCGGGATGCGCGGCGCCGGGCTCCGGCGATTCGCCAATGGCAGGATCGAGCCCTATCCACTCCGCGCGGCGATGCACCCGGGCGAGCCGATCGCCGACAAGGACATCAAGTCCAACAAGCTGCTGCGCGATCGGGACGGGGGAATCTGGATCGGTACCGACGGCCGCGGGCTCATCCACGTGCAGGATGGCAAAGCCGATACCTTCACCCGGGCCGAGGGACTCTCCGGCAACGTCGCTTGCAGCCTGTTCGAAGATCGCGAAGGCAACATCTGGTTCGCGAGCGAGCGCGGACTGGACCGCTTCCGGAAGGAGGCCGTCGTCACCGTCACGGACAGCGTGATCTTCTCGCCCTCGCGGACGCGCAGCCGCCCGCCCAGCGTGACGCCGCGCCCGTGGTCGCGGTCGCGCTTCAGGCGGACGTCGAGCCCGTCGAGCAGATGCCCGTGGTCGAGCCAGACACGGCCCGCGCGCAGCCCCGCCATCACCGCGCGGTGGCCGTAGCGGGTCACCCCGACGTGGGTGCGGCTGAACTGGCCGGGCCAGAAGTCGCTGCCCGGCTGCGGGGTGTCGGTGTTCACCGGGTCGGGCAGTCTGCCGGTGTTGTCGAAGTTCTGCCCGGCCGGCCAGTCGCCGTTCCTCCAGGTGTCGAAGACCGTGCGGTGGTTGTCGGAGTTGGTGGTGATCGTGAACAGCCGGCCCTCGGCGAGCATCGAGTCCCACAGGCCGCCGACGGTCGCGGTCGCCCAGTCGAAGCCGCCGTAGGTGAGGTAGGCGTCGGCCGGGTAGCCCGCCCAGGACTGTGCGGACGGCTTGTTCTCGTACTCGCCGCGGATGGAGGTGGAGCTGCGCCAGCCGGGGATCGCCGCGCCCGAAGTGCCTTTCCGCGATGTCGAGGGCCGCTGCCCACAGACGCGGCGGGTTGATCGGGTCGCCGGCGCGGAAGGCGATGGCGGCCTGTTCCTGGAACCGCTCCCACGCGAGATCGGCGGCAAGCGGCGCGGCGCTGGCAATATCGCTCGGCGTCGCGCTCGCGCTCCCCACATTCGAGTTCGCATCGGCCACGGCACCTTCTCCCGGCTGACTCGCAATCCATTTCATTCCCAAGTCTCGAACTTATCTAAAATTACTGTGATAATCAAGAATCTGTTAAAGTAAACGGAAATAAAGGTTAAAATATGCACAGCCGGATGTGCTTCTGTTCCGCAACCCATGCGGCGGCTTTACCAAGGTGGCGTTCGCTTTTTCAGCGTTTTTTCTGTTCGGCATTAACCGGTAGGCTGGCGTGCGACCGAGCTGCCTGCGGTGCGCGACGCAGCCCTCAGGCAAAGCAAGTGCATTGCGTATGTCCGATCTTGATGGCCGGCCGTAGCAATCGAGCAAGATCCTGGAACCAGCGCCGCCCTGGTCCACCGGTGTACGACTGCGATTCGGTGCCGTTGACAGCGGCCCGATCGCCACTAATATCCAGCGCTTCCTGCCAGCAATCTGCGCGGGGGCGTTTCGGCGCATCCCGGCGCTTGGGTCGTGTCCAGACATGTACGCAGTGATCCGCACCGGCGGAAAGCAGTATCGGGTGGCCTCCGGCCAGGTCATCAAGATCGAGCGCCTCGACGGCAAGGTGGGCGAGACGGTGGCGTTCGATCAGGTGCTTATGATCGGTGACGAGCAGGCCGACGGTGAGCCCAGGATCGGCGCTCCTCTGGTCGAGGGCGCGCGGGTGACCGCCGAGGTGCTGGAGCAGGGCAAGGGATCCAAGGTGATCGTGTTCAAGAAGAAGCGGCGCAAGAACTACCGCCGCAGGCGCGGTCATCGCCAGTTGCAGACGGTTCTGCGCATCCGCGACATCGCGGTGGCGTGAGGCGGGCTCGAGGAGAGACGAGATGGCGCACAAAAAGGCCGGCGGCAGCTCGCGCAACGGTCGCGACTCGGCGGGCAAGCGGCTCGGTGTCAAGAAATTCGGTGGCGAGTTCGTGCTTCCCGGTAACATCATCATCCGCCAGCGGGG
>Ga0081455_10004122_pt1 | contig 16435 bp, 20 predicted proteins | sample TabmetS3T2R1_FD_70207 | JGI IMG/M metagenome (GOLD analysis project Ga0081455, IMG submission 70207) | Tabebuia heterophylla rhizosphere microbial communities from the University of Puerto Rico - S3T2R1 | ecosystem: Host-associated > Plants > Roots > Rhizosphere ... | reverse complement strand
TATGGCGAGGTCGGCAGAGACGTACCGCTAAAAAATCGTCACCAGAATTCTTGTCCGGTATCGAAACACTATTCTTATTTCAAAACTGGATTGGTGCTTCCGAGCTAACGAAGCCGATACGCCATTCACGACACCGACAGGTCGAACTCAACGAGACTCTATCGGCTCGTTGCCGGCGGCACGTCGTTCATTGACCATACGTTCAAACGCTTACTTCGGTAAATTAATGCTGTCTTCGGTAGTGTAGTGCCTATTGGAGTCGTGAAGGCACAAACGATTTTTTCTGGAAGGTAGTTATCTGCCGACCTCGCCACATCGAATCACCGCAAGATCCTCCGCGAAATTTTTCCGGGGAGGCAGTTATGAAGTCTTCAATCGTCAAACGCTCCGTTGTGATTGATGGTCACAAGACGAGCGTGAGCCTCGAAGACGCCTTCTGGAACGACCTGAGAGAGATTGCGCACTACCAACGCGTGACGGTACCCAAACTGCTTGAGAACATCGACAAGGAGCGACGCCAAGGCAACAATCTGTCGTCGGCGATACGCCTCTTCGTATTCGATCAAGTCCGCACGCATGGGGATTTTTGGCAATATTCTCGCGACCGGCGTTTGGGGAAGCCGCCTCAAACTGGGCAAGAAGTGATGAGCAACGCCGAGGCCATTTCCGCGGTTTCTTGAGTTAGCGCCATCAAGGTCAAAAATCCGAAGGCACCCGCAGCAACTCGTGCCATCGATGGCACGTTTTAACCTTTACCGTGGATTTAATGCCCCGCTAGTCAAATACCGGACTGACCCGTGACCTGCATGGGATATGCTGATTAACCCACCCCGCGTAAGGCATACCGGGAGGGAAACTGAGAAAGAGCCGCAGCGCGCAACCTGCGGCTCTTTTTCTTAAGGTGGCTTGTGGCAGTGATATTTATCAGGGTCAAGAATCCGAAGCGCCACCGGTTCGCTCCAGCTTCCAACCAATTCGTAAGGTCGCTACCATGCGGTACAAAACCCGTTTTAAGGAGCCGCGTATGTATGTCAGTATCTTACTATCAGGATTTATTCTCACGCTTTTTTCAGCCTCATCTGCTCGAGCGCAAGTGACGATAGACGCCTCTAAAATTACCTGCGATCAATTCGTGCATGGCAAAGTTGGCGTGCCAAGAACCGTTGCTGCCTGGTTGAGCGGTTTCTACAATGGCAGACAGAACAGAGCTCTCATCGATGCACAGAATTTCGAGGCAAATCTGAACAAGCTGGAAAAGTTCTGCTACGACGAAAAGAACTTCAACCTTCCAGTAATGCAGGCAATCGAGAGAGCGGTCGGTTCAGCGAAATAGGAAGTTGCGGGCTGCTTTATTACAAAGAAAGGGCCACGCGAACCCGGGCCTAACAGCCGCGGACGCATTCAGGCTTAGGGGGCTTTTAGGACGCCGCAGCCATCTAATCCAACCGGCGCGACAGAAGCACGTTCCCCGAAAATCTGAGGCGGCCCCGGTCCGAGCTGTCCCACTGTTCATGGCCGGAGCCTAAGCGAGTGATTTAGCAATATCTCGCAATAAATCATTTCCCGGTGGATGGTGATCTCTGTACCGGACCGCTCTTGCTCCCAGGCTTCCCCGGAATATTGGAGGAATCCTGAGGGGGCCTATTTGCATCAAAGCCCGTGGTCGCCGGTTCCTTTGCAGGAGGACCCGTCCTAGTTCCAGGCTGACCCTGGACGCCGGCACCAGAATTCGGCCTGGTCGGCTGCACCGATTGGGTGTCTTGTGGGTTCGGATTGGTCGTTTGCGCAATCGCAACGGCTGGGAGCATAGCGATCACAAGCGCGATGGGACCGACGACAAGTTTCGGCATAGCCATCTCCATTTATACACACAGCACTGCCATGTAGGCTAACGGTACGCCCCCTATGTTCGTTCCAACATATGCTTGGTCGGTATCCAAAGACTGGTTCATTGCAATTTCGAGAATATCCAACTGACCTGTTTCGCGTCGCGCCATTGTTTGGCGAGCTTGAGCCACGCCTCGGCCTCAGACGAAGAGTACGCGCGTTTCGCTTCCTCTTCGCACTCGATTGCTTTTTGGCGGTCCCTATTGTTGTGGCTGCCAGCGTCGATGGCATTCAACGTTGGCGCGGCTTACCCATCTGAAAAGAAAATGTTCGCAAGGGATGATCACCGTTACGGGACAAGTAAGTCGGGGAATGCTTTCAGCAATACAAAGATGACGATGCCCCAGATCCCTATTATTCCAGTTGAAAACATGATGGCGGCAAACAAGTTCTCTCCGGTTGGCAATTTCATTTTGCGGCCCTGCAGATTTGACTGTCGCCTACTCGGAGACCTCAGGAGTGCGGGCAACCCTCAGGCCGGTTTTTCTGACGGTGCCGTATCGGGCACCTCGGGGCACCACCTTCGCTGTGTCATTGACATCCGATCTTGAGACGTCAAAGAGGCCGTGCCGCTGCCTCGTGACACGGCCCCTCATCGCATGCTCATTTTTTGTAGGAGTTGAGGAGGGCAACATGCGATGTCAGGATAAAGCAGGAAAGCCGCCGGTGGTTTCGGGGCCTGTGGAAAAGTTTTTCAGCTTGGCTATATAATGGCCAGGCATGGTCATCGCGTAGTTCTCGCGGCAGGCGCGCCATGAACCAAATCATTTATTTGATTGGGCTGATTGTGGTGATCATGCTCATCTTATCCTTCTTTGGTTTGCGTTAGCGCGGCCCACCAGATTGCTGCTCATAAATAAGAGGCCCAGAGACGCGGCTTTCGACCGCTCTGCTGGAGCCCGCCGCGCTTTCCTCCCTAGAGAGTTGGGCGAGGCTAACCTACCAAGTGGGCTGGAGGCGGCTCAGTTCCTGTGCGACGTCCTCCACGCGAGTGCCGACCCGTTTCACGGCCGTCGCGATCTCATCCTTGGGCACATCGAACCGTTCGGACCAGTACCGTAGCTCGTGCTCTTCATGCGGATTGATGTACGCGGGTTCTGGTGCCCATCTCATTTGTGTCATTTGACATACTCAGCTCTCACGCATCAAAGGGAGGAAGGCCGTGCCCGGCTTGGGAGGCAGACACGGCCCCCTATCACACGCGTCGAGGAGTTTGAACCAACGGACGTGTGATCCTTGGTAAAGCAAAACGAGGCCGCCTGGTTTCCTCGCCACATCGAAAAGTTGCTATATAGCCAGGCATGGTATTGCGTAACTTTGGTCGCGGTGGGCCATTAAACGCGCCTGCTGCATTGCCCTGCGTAGTGCTGCTTCTCGCTGTCTTGGCATCCGCTTGGACGACCTCAGCCAAAGCGTCTTGGGTCGATTGGTATGACAAGCTAAATTCAGGATATTGCGAAACCGCACCCGCCGGGCTGCCCTTGGGTAACTACGTCGCCCAAGACGTTAGACTTTGCCCTGAGAATCTAAAAAGAAGCGGCAACGTACTGCGACAAAAAACAAAGCGCACTTCCAAATCAAAGAGCGGAGGCGCGAGGTGGAATTGCAGCGATTGCTTCCTATCTGTTAGGGGCATTTGCACTTGCTTCTAACGGACGACCTTCAGCAGAGGCAGCGTATTGAACCACTGCGAAGCGTTAGATGGGACATTTTAGTCCAGCCTCTCACAAATCTAATGGTTGAAAGGGCAGAGAATTGCGTAGCATTTTATTTGTTCTGGCGATGCTCATTGCGGTCTTGGTTGTAATCCTCGGCATTCACTACGCGGGAGAATTGCCTTAGAAAGCTGTTGCCGAAAACCATGACCCGCGCCCGAGGCCAATCAACGCGCTCGTTACTCAAATGCGAGTATCCGCATCAGGTCTTTGTGTTGTCCGACAGCATTCGGGGCAAGACGCTGGAGAAGGTGATTGTTTTTCATGCCCAACGCGACATTCCGATGAAAACACGCTCTGCCCGTCAAGGCGACCGTTGGTATACGCTGTATTGCTTTGCCGACCTGCAACATGCCTTTGAATTTCGCGCAGCGTTCGGCGGTGGCATAATCTCTCAATGAAAAGAGCCGCAGGCATGGTGAGCCACCCGCGGCTCTTTCCGCTCGGCGGCCAGCCAGTAGGCTGAAAGGGGGCTGAAGGAAATACCGGATGGACGCTGAATTAATGTAGCCACTGCCAAGGCTGTTGTCGGTGCCATACCGCACAGAGGAACAGCATTAGAGGCGAGAGACTCCTACTTTGCGATTTCATTGCCGTAAATAAATTGTGTCCAAAAATCAAAAGCTTCTGAAAATACGTCCTCTGCGGCTTTAACCTCACCATCATCGTCAAAATACAGATAGCAACCGGGGTCAATGTACAGCTTTGGCCATTCCGTTTCACTTGTTGTCGGAATCGGATTTGCCGTCGTAATGACTCTCACATTGGGGTCAGGATGGCGCTCGATGCGCCAATGCTTGGATGCGGTGGCGACCTGTCGGCAGAGATATAGGGCGCGGCAATGAGTGCGCGCGTAATCCTGCATCTGTTTGCGACTGTGGATGTTGAATTTGTCGCAATGGGCTTCCGTCATGTCCTCAAACACCCAATCGCACAGGTGCCACGCGGTCACAGCGGCGTTGAACAAGCTGTCATTATGCGCATCAACGTCATCATCGGCTGCGCTGATAAGGCGGTCAATTTCTCGCTTCAGCTTGTCGAGCAGGTTACGGCAATTTTCCAGCGCGAATGTGTGTGGTCTGCTAGGGAACGCCATGCGTCAAGTTCCTACCGCTTGCAGGCCAAGCATTTGTAAAAGCGCGTAAACTTACCAGTATCGCCCGACAATAAAACAAAATTATTGCGAAAGATGACCCGCGTTCGAGGCTAATCATCACTTACTTACTCAATCGCGAGTCAGTTTCGTAGCAAATGCTTCTTGAATAATTGCACGAACTGCGTGTGGGGTGTCGGGATGTTCGAGGATGCGTTGCGCCGTTTTAGGATTCAAACCAAACTTGTGCTTCGTCCGCATGATTGTCCAAGTCGTGTTTCGATGTAAGCCGAGTGCTCTCGCTTGTTCTTCCAAAGAAGTGTATCCCGCCGAGACAATTGCCTCCGCTATTGGCCTGATTGGAACTGTTCGGAGATGGGGTCGCTGTTTGCCCATTGAAAATTTCCCGTCCAAAATTTGTTGGCGACCACAAACTCGGGCATTCAATATATTGTTCCTGTAATCCGCTAATGACTGGAGGATAACTAACCTTCAGCCATTCTCATTTGATGCAGTTCTCCTTCAAAAATTATGTTCTGCTGCAATATGGGATCACCCAATGAAAAGAGCCGCAGTAAAACCCGCAGGCGACGTGACCTGCGTGGTCTTTTTAGGCAACCTGTGCCCTTGCTTCCTCGTCTGTCTTTATGAGGGACCTGTCGAAGCTGTTTGTGTCAACGGATGCTTCGATGGGATCGGGCGCTATGATTTTGGCACCCGATACAATCGAAAGCTTGAACCGAAGGAAATTGTAATGGTCTGGACGACTCCTACTCTCGTCGAAATCTGCATCGGCCTTGAGATCAACGGGTATTTGCCCGCCGAATTCTGATCTTTAGAAGCAACTGTCTGGCATGTGCTCACCACTTCACCGGACGTAAGGAAGAGCCGCAGCGCTGAGACAAGCTGCGGCTCTTTTCTATTGCCCCGAGAGCCACGGACCGAACTCTTTGAACATGTCAAAAGACATTTCCCTATAGTCCAATTTCAACGATCCGCGCCATGGAAGTTATCTAACCATGTCCATTGATTCTCATCCAAATGGACGGGGAGAGAGTCGCAGCCAGCCCGGGAAGCGCCTGCGGCTCTTTCCTATTGCGCGGCGTCGTGGCGACATATCGCGATGTCCAGCGGAGTTCGGGTTTCATTGAACCGAGCGACCGCATCTTTGCGTCACCGTGGAAAACATTCAGCATGCGCGTCATTTCTGGTAATTTAGTAATTTCGTTGCGACAATTTTACAACGACAACCAACAATGACAGCGACAATTTCTTCTCAGCGTGGCAATGCACGTCGCAATCTGCCTACAGTACAATTTGGGACTTGTGTAACTCGTGCGATTACAGTTTTCAGCTTCTAGGATGTCAGTCGGGAAAACTGACGTTTGTCGTAAGGCAGTCGAGACGAACAGTTAGCCCTCACGTTTCGCTTCGCCTGTGACACGCTGCTGAAAGCTCTCCCGTCCTCGTGAGCACTAGAACGACCGACGAGACCTCGTGTTTCGTCGTGACGGTGAGGCTATGCCTTCTCGCGGGGCCGCTCCGCACGTGTTCGGACACCTGTCTCGCGAGGAACAAAAACGGGTCCCGCAACGGTGCAACTTGGCAACTGCGCATAGAGGGACAGGTCATGATACAAGGTTCGAAAATCCTTGCCGCAGCAGGCGTGCTATGTCTGTCCTTGACCGCGCCCGCACTCGCCGGATCGGTAACACAACCAGGTGAAACCGTAGGCATCGCGGCCGGCGCTCCACTGCCCCCGGGCGTTTATTTCGTCAACACCGCCGACTATGGTTGCCGGAACACATCGCCGGATAGCACTTGCGCCCTGCTCGATATTCCTGTGGTCGCATGGTCGACTCCCTGGACGCTTCTCGGCGCGCGGTTGCAGTTCCTCGTGGCGACGCCGCTCGTTATGGGCAACAACGCTGAGGGGGTATACAATCCACTCTTGGCTGGCCAACTCGCCTGGGATCTCGGCAATGGCTTTGGCTTCAGCTACATGCTCGGCGCCTATTTCCGCGTGAACACCGACGTCGCCTTTCACTCTACGTCGCTGAACCAGCGCTTCGCGCTGAGCTATACCGGCAACGGTTGGAACCTCACCGCGAATGCCATCTTGGGTAACCACTTCGATAGCGTGACGGACTGCAATCCAGCGATTTCCACTGCTTCATGTTCGATCAACCCTAACTTCCTCAACGTCGATCTCACCGCGACCAAGAAGTTTGGAAAGTGGGAGATCGGGCCCGTCGGGTTTTACTCCACCGATCTGAACTCACCGATTGCGGGCTATCAGAAACAGAGCCAGTTCGCGGTGGGCGGACTCATCGGTTACAACCTCGAACCGGTGATCCTGCAGGCTTACCTCACGACCGACGTTTACGAGAAGAATTATGGCGGCCGCGACACGAGGCTCTGGGGGCGCATCATCGTTCCTCTGGGCAACCCGTTCGCGACCGCATCGGCGGTCCCGTATCGGAAAAGGCCGTAACTCAAATAGTGGAGAAGCAGTTCACGCAGTTTTTTTCTCGGCCTGAGAACCTACGAGCCGAGCCGTCGACCGCGGGTCGCCATTGCCGCGGAGGAAATTATGACCATCGCAAGACCGTGGCCGCCGCGATCTCGGCAGTGCCGTGCTCAGAAGTTGGTCTCGAACAGGCTGCGGGTTCCCTGCATCATGTAGAGTTGGCCGTTGTTCATGAAGAAGATCATGCCTTTCGGCACCGGCTTGGCGCGCTTCTTCATTATTGCCATGCCCTGGTCCTTTGGCTGCATCACCTTCATCTTGCCCTGCATGTCCACCGCGTAGGCCTTCCCCTCCTGAAGGTTCCAAGTATCGCCCTGCTGAGCGAGCGCAGGCGTTGCAACCGCGAACGCGACCGTTGCTGCGCACAGCGTCCGTGTGAGAATCGGCATCTTATCCTCCTTCGAGGTTAAATTGCGACGGCTTGAAGCTTGAAGCAGCCGCCTTCAACGAACCACGTTCATCCCTGGCACGACACTGCCGAGTTGTCATTGACTCCATAGCGCCATGCTATCGCGCTTGCCGTGCCATGTCCGCTATTGGCCCATAGCGGACATGCGCTATTGCACCGCAAATGTCCGCTCATGGGGGTAAAGCAGACATGGCGGTTTGCGCGTGCCCGCTTTCGCGGTCGCTATGCGGGGTAAAGCGGACATTCGTTTGTGCAGTGCGCATGTCGGCTAATGATCCAAAGCGGACATTTGCCCCGTCCAATTCAATCGCTATCAGAGCTACGACCGGCGTCCTCCTTCGAGGCCCCTCGCTTCGCTCGGGGCACTTCAGGATGACGGCGGAGTTTATCGGCGGCACTGCTGCAAAAATTCCAGCAGGAGTGCGATGACCTGCTCCGGCTGCTCCTGCTGCACCCAGTGGCCGGCGCCGTCGACCAGGTGACAGCCGACCATGCGCGTGCACGCGCTTCTTTGCATGCGCTCGAAGGTGCCGGGGAACTGATAGGTGCCCCAGTCGCTCTTGCCGGCGATGAACAGAGACGGCACGTCGATGGTGCGGCCGGAGAAAACCTCGAGCTCGGTGTCGAGCACGTTCTCGGTGCGGCAGCGATACCATTGCAGGCCGCCCTGAAAGCCGGTGCGCTTGAACTCGCCGCTGTAGATGGCCAATTCGGCGTCGGGCAGCCATTGGCACGCGGCGATCGCTTCCGCCGACGGCATTTCCGGCGCCACCGTCGCCGCCATGTCCTGGTGCAAATCCATGATGTAATAGGTCGGCATCTGCGCCAGCTCTTCGGCGCTCAAAGATTTGAGGGGGTGCGGTTGGTTTCCCGCCCAGTCGGCGCTCTTGTAATGGAAGTAGGCGCGCAGGAAATCGTGGATGCCTTGCAGGCAGTCGTGCATGTCGGCGTTCGCCTCGCGAGTCGAGTAGTACCATTGATAATGCTTGCGCGGCCGATCGAGCTTGGCGAGTGCGGCGTGGATGTTTTCCCCTGACTGCGCGCCGGCGTTGTGCGAAGGCGGGCCGGGAAACGGCGCGCTCATCATCGCTACGGCGGGAAACACGTCGGGCCGCAGCAGCGCGCACCAGGTCGCCACCGGCGAACCGAAATCGTGGCCGATCACGGCCGCGACCGAGCGATAGCCGAGCGCGGCCACCAGCCCGAGGGCGTCGCGCACGAGGTTGAACAAACGAAACGACGTGACGTCGCCGTCGTAGCTGCGGTCCCATCCGGTGGTGCGGCCATAGCCGCGCTGGTCCGGCGCCACCACGTGAAAGCCGGCGGCCGCCAGCGGCCCCATCACCTTGCGCCACGAGTAGGCCAGCTCGGGAAAGCCGTGCAGCAGCAGCAGGCACGGCCGGCCGGGCGTCTCGAACCCGGCCTCGAGCACGTGCATGCGCAGGCCGTTGACGTTCTCGACGAAGCGCGCGCGGATACCTGGCGGCAGAACGGCACCGTCGAGCGGTGGCAGTTCCGTCATCATCACGCCGGGGACCTGCTCCTGCGGAATTTTGCTCATTGGTTTTCCTCCTCCCTTGCTGCCGCGTTGTGCAGCATCCGCGCATCGGCAATGCCGTAATCGCCGCCGACCCTTCCGCGCTCACGTAGCCGTCGAGCGGCTATTCAGTAACGGGTGCCGTCAAACACTATGGACGGCCCGGCGGGGCCGCCCACACTGTCCATAACGGAAGAAGCAATTTCCAGCGATAATTCGCAGGGCGACTGGATGTCCGCTTTTGGGCCACAGCGGACATTGGTGTTTGCGCTGCGGATGTCTGCTTTTGACTCAAAGCGGACTCCTTCACCGATCGACTGGGCTTGCGATGCTGCGTAGCGCCATGATCCGCATAAAGCGGCAAAGTCCTCGTAAAGCGGAGCGCCCCTGCGGCCCCAGATTTTCGGGACCTTCGTTTCCGGCATCGGCATAGGGATTCGCGATCATTACAGCAACCAAAGCAGAACTGCAGTCGTTGAAGGGCATTGGGGCGGTCCACGGCGATGCAATCATCAAGGGCCGCCCGTACAAGCGGAGGTTTGCCAATCCGCTGTTGGGTTCAGGAGTGGGTTATGTCCGAACGCCACACATCCAAGCGCCGCGCCGAGCCTGCAAAGTTCGACCGGCACGAACCGCTGCCTTTGAATTCCCAAGCTCGGATGGTCGCGCGGACCGGGCTGACGATTGCGCTCGTACTCCTGGCACTCTGGATCGCGGCTGATTTTCTCCCGGCCTTGGGCTGGGCCGCCATCATCGCCATCGCGGCGTGGCCGCTCTACGTCCGGTGCATCCCTTACCTGGGGGAGACCCGCTCGCCGATATTGGCTCCATTAATTTTCACGGCCCTGATCGCCGCTATCGTGTTCGTGCCGCTGGCGTTCGCAGCCCACCAGATTGCCCGCCAGGGCGATGCGACTTTCGCATGGATCGCGCAATCGCGCGAAAGCGGGATCGCCATCCCGTCATGGATCGCTCAGTTGCCGATCGCCGCAGAGACGGTGCGGCAGTGGTGGGAACAGAACCTGAGCGATCCTGCGGCTGCGGCAAGTTGGTTCAGGAGCATCAATGCCGATAAAGCGGTGGAATGGACCAGTGCACTTGGCAGTCAGCTCCTGCACCGCGGCTTCATGTTTTTTCTGTGCCTGATTGCTTTGTTCGGCTTTCTGCGGCACGGCGCGTGGATCTCCGCTCGATTGTTGGACACTGCCGATCGCATCCTGGGTGACCCCGGAGAGCGTCTCGCCAGCAAAATGGTCGACGCCGTGCGCGGCACCGTCAACGGCACAGTGCTGGTGGCCTTCGCTGAAGGCTTGTTGATCGGTGTAGCGTACTTGCTCGCCGGTGTCCCGAGCCCGGTGCTGTTCACGCTGCTCACGATCGCTTTTGCGATGGTACCGTTCGGAGCCTGGGCGGCTTTCTCGGTCGCATCGGTGGTCCTTCTTATCAGCGACGGCAATCTATGGTCGGCTCTGGGAGTGTTCGGATGGGGCGCGGCCGTCATGCTCGCGGGTGATCACTTCGTGTGGCCGACGCTGGTCGGCAACGCTGCACGGTTGCCGTTCCTGCTGGCACTGATTGGAATTTTCGGCGGGCTGCAGGTCTTCGGGTTGATCGGCCTCTTCGTTGGCCCCGTCATCATGGCGGCGCTGCTCACAATCTGGCGGGAATGGCTGGTGCGTGTCGACGTTGCCGAGCGGGCAATACAGTGAAAGCAGCGTTATGATGTAGGGGCGCGATAATCATGAATGGCGAATGTCCGCAATTGGCCCAAAGCGGACATTCCGCTCGCCCTAACGAACGCCTGCTTTCGGGGGGTAAAGCAGACATCGAAGTGAGGTTTTTTTCCGCTTTGACCCAACGCGGACATTGGACGTCGCCGCCGAGATCGTACGCTACGGCAGAGGATTTGAGGCCTAGGTGGACCTCGCTAGCCGTGAACGTGCCGACCACAGGAGGGCTCGCGAGTAGAGCTTGTGAAAGCCCAAGAGCGCTTTGAATGTGAAGCCGAGGTCTACTTGCCCGGATTGCTGATCGACGACCGCTACTACTGCGGAACCGAAATACAAGCGTGAGATGTTTAGGTTGCCGTCGTCTGCAGAAGTGACCATAACCATGACCTTGTGCGACCACTGAGATCGCACATGAGCAGTTGGTTCGCGCTCCGCTCCTCTACTCGCCAGGCAGCGAACGTTCCTAGTAACCCCGAAGCGAGCTCTTTTGCCTCAAAATCAGTGGACGGCTTCGAGACAAACCAGGCAAGCAATAGCCTCTCAAGCTTAAATAGGGCGCTTGTGTAAAACGCCTCGACGTACTCCGCAAGCGACACCGGCCGAGCGACTTGCTCTTCATAGCAATCGGTATAATTGCCCCCTTGGGCATATTTGGCGAGAAGCGCTTGCTGAGGTAGAACATCGACTTTGATGGGCGACATGGCGCCGAGCTTAGAGGCGACTAAGTAAGCTGCGCAACGTTTGGTCCTCGCCCTACTTTGTGCCACCGAACCAGAAGATAACCTGACGCGCCAAATCGAGACCGACGTTGGCGGGATTTAAATTGGACCGCCGCGGACCAATTAGATTCGCGAAGCGACGGTCCAAATAATTTTCCTCGGGCGTGGGAGCTGCGACAGGACTGCGCTCATCGAATGATCGGCTGTGGTGGGCGCAAGACTTTTGTTTTGGTGCGCGAGGCAAATCGTGGCCCTGTCAGCTCACCCAATGCCCCCGCACTTCACTCTTTATCGAATGATCACTGGCTTCTACCTGTCGCAGGCGATCTATGTCACGGCCCGCCTCGGCATAGCCGACTTCCTGACCAACGGCCCGCTTAATGCCGATGATCTTGCGCAGCGGAGCAAGACCCACGCCCCGTCGCTCAAACGCGTCCTACGGCTTCTTGTCTCTGTCGATGTCTTCACTGAGGACAATGAGGGGCGTTTTGCGCTCACGCCGATCGGCGACCACCTCCGCGCGGGCGTGCCCGGTTCGATGTGCGCAGCTGCGCTGTTGTTCGGCGGCATCACCCAGCGCGCCTGGGGCGATCTACTTTACAGCGTCGAAACGGGCGAGCCGGCGTTCCAACGGGTTTTCGGCCAGGACTCGTTCGCGTACTTCGCACAGCACCCGGAGGAGGCTGCCAATTTCGACGCCGCGATGGGTGATTTCACCTCACAGATCGCCACGGCCGTCGCAAGATGCTATGACTTCTCGGGATTTCATCGCGTGGTCGACGTGGGCGGCGGCAATGGTGCCCTGCTCGTCGGCATTCTCACGGCTCACCCCACGCTGAAGGGAACGCTGTTCGACCTTCCACAAGTCGTCGAGCGCGCGCGCCTCCGCTTGCGCGAGCTCGGTTTTGCTGACCGCTGCGAGGTTATGGCCGGCGATTTCTTTGCGGAAGTGCCTGGCGTCGCCGATGCCTATCTTCTGAAGCATGTCATCCACGACTGGGCGGACGAACCTGCCGTTGCGATCTTGAAGAACTGCCGTAAGGCGATGCGCCCTGCTGCCAAGCTCCTAACTGTCGAAGGCGTCTACCCACCGCAGATCGATCAATCTGAAGCGAGCCGAGGAGCGGCCGCGAACGATGTCAATATGTTGGTGTGCACGGGTGGTCGCCAGCGCTCGGAAGCAGAGTTTCGAAGCTTATTTGCCCTGGCCGGGTTCACGCTCTCGCGCATCATTCCCACAGACTTGGCTTTCGCTTCCATCATCGAAGGTGTGCCGGAATAGTGCAATGCGCGTTGAGTCTGATGTCCGCTTTCGGAGGCAAAGCGGACATGGCATTTGGCGAAATATCCGCTAATGACCCAAAGCGGACATCTCCATGCGATGGCGTCCGTTTCAAGACGTTACCTTCCTGACGAAGCCAAAATAGAAACAGAACAAGAAGAGGATGAAATGAACGATGGAGCGGCCACCGCTGATCTGAGGCGTTTCGACAAAATTTGTTCCCAACAGAGGCACTGAAACATCGGCGAGATAGAGATAGAACAAAATGCCCGATGACACGAAGAACGCCCCTGCCAGAAATTTGCGAAACTCCCTGTTTTGCCAGGCGACATAGAGACTCCCGACAGTCATAATGACAGCCACAACTATGTAGAGGGCAATTATCATCCCTTCCTCCTCCTGTCGTCGGGTTTCCAGCGTTGGATGTAGTCCCTCCCTAAAGATTGCTGTCTAAATGGGCCTGCCTACGTGTGACACGCCAGACGAACTGTGTGGTGTCGCGGAGCACCGGCGCCAGAGCGCGCAGACCAGGCGCAAAGGCTCCTATCAACGTGAGATGACCGACACCGCGATAAGTACGCTCCTCGGCAACACCGCCATGGGCGTGAATCTTCTCCGCCATTCTGTGGCTATTCTCGGGACTGACTAGCGGATCGCGCCATGCCGTGATCAGCAGCGAGGGCGCCTCCTTACCGGTGACGAAGGAGATCGGCTGCGTCTCTGCCCTATTGGCGCCGCCGAAAATGGTGCGCAAGGTCCGGCTCTGGATTGGCAGGAAATCGTACGGACCGGCCAGTCCGATAAAGCCTGCGAGATCAGTCTGGGAGTTGAGGCCGACCTGCCGCAGCCACTGCGGATCGAACGACAGCATCGCTGCGATATAAGCGCCAGCCGAGTGTCCCATCAGCACCAGCCGCGCGGGATCGCCGCCCCATTGCGCGGCGCGCTCGCGCGCAAAGCGCACCGCTCGCGCCGCGTCTTCGATAAACATCGGAAACCGCGCCGGCGGGAAGATCGGATAATCCGGCACAACCGTAACGATACCTTGCGCCGCCAGCGAAGCGCCGACAAAACGGTAGAGATCGCGCGAACCGCGTTGCCAGCTACCGCCATAGAAGAACACGAGGACGGGCGCCTTGGCCGCATGACGCGGCCTATAGACATCAAGCCTCAGTCGCGGCCCCTCGCCATAGGCCAGACCGTGATATTCCTCCCACGCGCCTGTCGGTTCCCAGAGATTAAGCAACTCGACAGGTGAAAAAGCGCGCTGCGCCCATTGCTCCCGGATGCCATTGCGCCTGCCCGAAGGCTTGGAGCGTGTGGAAGCGACTCTCGCCACGGATGTCTCCTATCATGTAGCTCCCGTTTTCGCGCCAATAAGACGGTTTACTACTTTCAATCCATCACGATCATACCTTTTCCATCAAGGAACATATGGCCGCAACGCAACAGCGGACAAGATTATTTTAGTGGAACGAATTTCAAGTCCATTTCGGTTGAGAACCGTTTGCGCGTTCCAGTCGTGCTCGGCAAAGATCGCAAACGAGAAATGCAGTTGGAGGACAGAATGGCAGGCCCGGAAGCGTATGCGCCACCTAGTCAGCGGGCAGGCGGGGACGCCCGTGTCGCGGTTTTGCGCGCCCAAACCGCCGAGCCTAATCAGTCCAATGAAACGGTTCATGGGAATCTTGACGCGTTGATCCGACGCGTCGCGGCCACGTCGATGGATGAAATAGACAACGTGATCCACGAACTCGAAAAAATGCGCGAGATGTTACGCAAAGAGGGCGAACGGGTTAGCCGAGAGATTACGGGCTACGCCAGTTTGAGCCAATTGTCGGTATCCTCGATGAAGGCTATTTCCGATAGTCTCGCCGCATCAAAGAGGCGATCCGCGTAGCGATGAGGGGGCCAAGAGAGCAGTGCGGCGCGTGTCACAAATTCAGCAAAGCAAACCTCAAGAGAATCTCATTCATCCCCTGTGTCTCGGATGTCGCGTGGCAATGTCGCTCACGCGGACCGAGGATGAATATCCCGGTTACCAAAGGGGAATGTTTGAATGCCCTGTCTGCGGCGAGACGATGACGCAATGGGCAAGAGAAGATTCTCGTCCCTAAGCATGTAGCATCTTACGCGAGTTCCGCTTGGATTGATGCCCCGCCGCTGGAAGTATCGTGGGGCATAAACCGCAGGAGGGATCGATGGAAATCCAACTTGTTCGGGAGAGGGGGGGCGACAACGACAAAAAAAGGGATCGGTGGGTTGACCTTTATGTTGGTGCTGATGGTTCGGCGAAGCTGAGCCGTCACGACTTACGTCCGTCCCTCAAAGAATCGTTCGCTGACGAAGATCATGAATATCATGTTAATGTACCCGCGGCAGCCGTCCCCAAACTAGTGTTTGCATTGCTTCGCGAGAAATATCTGGGCCGAAGTGACGCCGTACAAGAATTTCGTGAGTTCTGTGAAAAGGAAGACATTGAGCTTTGGTGGTGACGCGGTGCAGCTGGGTTGACCAAAGCCGACACTTGGAAATCGCTAACCTGATGAATTGAGGGTAGCGACCAGCGGTTGGTCAATATCCCGCTATTTCGGACCACACGAAAAGCTTAGCGCGAAGCGGTTGAAAGACGACGAGGCTCCAAGTTTGTCACGCGCCGGGGTGGCAATAGATTTCGAATCCGCGCGAGCCGCCTACATGCAGTAGACTGCTAAGCCATCTTGTTTTTGAAAAGCCCGACAATGCAGCATCGCAACGAGGGACGTAGGGCAGCCACCTACACCTCGACGTATTTTCTTACGGAAACCAAAAAGTTTAATTGTTTGGAAGCTATAAAAATTAAATTCTAAATAAACATTTCCTAATCGAATTGTGGCCGGTTTTGCCAGCGGACGGCTAGGGCATTTGAGATTAATCGCCTCCGTTTTTTTGAAAGCGTTGATCCTCGCAGTCACCGTGGCGAGTCTCGCTGGTTGTTCAGGCCAAGGTTATAGGACCGAACCGATAGCGAGGACGGGCACTGTGCGGATACCGACCCTCCGTCAGATGGAAAGTCTCAACATGGACCGCGCGGCACCGATCCTTATCCGCACCTATAAGACGGAAAACACGCTGGAAGTCTGGAAGCAGGACCGGACTGGCAAGTTTGCCCTCCTCAAGGCCTATCCGATCTGCAAATTTTCAGGAAAACTCGGGCCGAAGATTATCCAAGGAGATTACCAAGCGCCTGAAGGATTTTATTACATTACACCAGAGCAAATGAATCCACACTCGAGTCAATATCTCGCTTTTAATATTGGTTATCCCAATGCCTTTGATCGATCCCTTGGACGAAGCGGTAATTTTCTCATGGTGCATGGTGGCTGCAAATCGGTCGGCTGTTACGCCATGACAGATTACCAAATGGAAGAGATCTATGGGCTGGTCGACGAAGCCTTCAAAGGCGGTCAAGATAAAATTCAGTTGGCAGCATTTCCCTTCCGAATGGCAACGCAAAACTTGGCCCGCCACGCGGACGATCCTAACGCGCCGTT
>Ga0081455_10004121_pt1 | contig 16438 bp, 12 predicted proteins | sample TabmetS3T2R1_FD_70207 | JGI IMG/M metagenome (GOLD analysis project Ga0081455, IMG submission 70207) | Tabebuia heterophylla rhizosphere microbial communities from the University of Puerto Rico - S3T2R1 | ecosystem: Host-associated > Plants > Roots > Rhizosphere ... | reverse complement strand
GGGGGGAGCCGCTGGTGGACGTGCCGGCCGAGCCGCTGCACCGCGAGTTCGTGCCCGGGCTGGTCGAGCAGCGCGCGCTGCTGCGGGAGCGCTGGGTGGCGGTACGGCTGCGGCGCGGGCGGCACGACGAACTGGTGGGCGAGCTGCGCGGGCTGACCGCGCAGTACCCGCTGCGGGAGCGGTTCTGGGCGCAGCTGATGGTCGCGCTGCACCGCGGCGGGCAGCAGGCGCAGGCGCTGGCGGCGTACCGGACCGTACGCGCGCTGCTGGCCGAGGAGCTGGGCGTCGACCCGGGCGAGGAGCTGCGCCGCACCCACGAGGCGGTGCTGGGCGGCAGCGGGGCCGGCGCGCCCGAGCCGGGGCCGCCGGAGGCCGACGTCTCCGGCGACTGGCTGGTCCGCAGCGAGCTGCCGATGGACGTGGTCGGCTTCGTCGGCCGCGAGGAGGTGGCCACCGGCGTCGCCGCGGCGCTGACCCGGCCGGGCGGGGTGCCGGTCGTGGTCGTCTCCGGCGCGCCGGGCGTGGGCAAGTCGGCGCTGGCGGTCCGGGTCGCGCACCAGGTACGGGAGGCGTTCCCGGACGGCCAGTGGTTCCTGCGGCTGGACGGCGGCGGCCCGGCGCCGCGGCCGGCCGGGCAGCTGCTGGACGGGCTGCTGCGCGCGGCCGGGGTGGAGCTGCCCGCGACGGCCGGCGACCTGGCCCGGCGCTCGGCGCTGCTGCGGTCCCGGCTGGCCGGCCGCCGGGTGCTGATCGTGCTGGACGACGCCGCGGACGCCGAGCAGGTCGAGCCGCTGCTGCCCGGCACCACCGGCTGCGCGGTCCTGGTCACCAGCCGCAACGACCTGGCCGGCCTCACCGTCCGCTACGGCGCCCAGCCCTGGCACCTGGACGTACTGTCCCTGGCCGCGGCGACCGGCCTGCTCACCGCGGTCATCGGCACCGACCGCGCCGGTGCCGAGCCGGCGGCGGTGACCGAGCTGGCCACGCTGTGCGACCGCCTGCCGCTGGCGCTGCGGATCGTCGCCGCCAACATCGCGGTACGCCCGGGCGGCACGCTCGCGGACCTGGCCGGCACGCTGCGCGCCGACCGGCTGGCCGGCCTGGCGGTGCCCGGCGACCCGCACCTGGCCGTACGCACCGCCTTCGACACCGCGTACGCCGCGCTGGCCGGCCCGGTCCGGCGGGCCTTCCGGGTGCTGGGGCTGGTCGACGGGCCGACGTTCACCCCACCGGCGCTGGCCGCCCTGCTCGGCGGCCCGCAGGCGACCGCCGTCGAACTGCTGGACACCCTGGCCAGCGCCAACCTGGTCGAGCGGCAGGGCGCGGAACGGTACCGGTTCCACGACCTGATCAGGCTGTACGCCGCCGAGCGGGCCGCCGCCGACGAGCCGGCGCCGGAGCGGGCCGCGGCGACCGGGCGGCTGCTGGACTGGTACCTGCACACGGCCAACGCCGCGCTGGCCGCGGTGTACCCGCCGGGCGTGCGGCTGGGCACCCCGCGCGCCGAGGGCTCCTTCGACAGCGACCGGGCCGCGCTGGACTGGCTGCAGGCCGAGCGGGCGAACCTGGTCGCGGCCACCGAGGCGGCGCCCGGCGACCACCCGTACCTGCTGGCCGAGGCGCTGCGGATCGACTTCCACCGCCGGCACCGGGTGGCCGAGTGGGGCCGGGTGCTCGAGGCGGGCCTGCGGGCCGCCCGCGAGCAGGGCAACCGGGAGGCGCACGCGGTCCTGCTGTGCAGCGCGGGCCTGCGGCTGTGGGTGCTGGAACAGCTGCCGGAGGCGGTGGCGCTGCTGCGCGAGGCGCTGGCCGAGGCCGAGCAGGTGCACGTGCCCGGCCTGGTCCCCTCGGTGCTCAACAACCTCGGCATCGCCAGCTCCGCGCTCGGCGAGCTGGACCGGGCCGGCGGCTACTACGCCCGCGCGCTGGAGCTGGTCGGCGACAACCCGTACGTCCAGACCATGCTGCTGTCCAACCTGGGCACCACCTACTGCGCCACCGGCGAGCTGGCCACCTCCCGCGACTACCTGGTCCGCGCGCTGGACCTGGCCCGCGCCGACCCGGCGCCGCTGCGCCAGCTCTACCCGCGCTTCAACCTGGCCATCACCGCCCGGCTGCTGGGCGAGCTGGAGCTGGCCCGCGAGCACCTGGAGTGGGTGCTGGCCCAGACCCGCGCGACCCAGTCGGTACGGGAGGAGGTGATCGCCCTGGTCGCGCTGGCCGCCGTGCACCGCGACGCGGGCCGGCTGGGCGAGGCGCTGAGCTGCGCCCGCTCGGCGCTGGAGCGGGCCCGGGAGCGGCAGCCGCGGCTGGAGGCCGACGCGCAGGTCGAGCTCGGCGCGGTGCACAACGCGCTGCTGCGCTTCGACCGGGCCGAGCAGCACCACGCCGCGGCGCTGGCGCTGCTGCACCGGCTGGGCGAGCCGGAGAACGAGGGGTACGCGCTGGCCGGCCTGGCGCTGGCCCGGCACCGGCTCGGGCGGTCCGCGGAGGCGGTGGACCTGGCCGGGCAGGCGATCGCGGTGACCCGGCGGCGCGGCTTCCGGGTGGAGGAGGGCGTCGCGCACACGGTCCTGGCGCAGGTGCACGCCGAGCGCGGCGAGTACGACCCGGCCGGCGAGCACGCGGCGCACGCGGAGAAGCTGCACCGCGCCACCGGGCACCGGCTGGGCCTGGCCGACGCGCTCACCCTGCGCGGCCGGATCGCCGCCGCCGACCACCGCGCGCAGGACGCCGTGCGGCACTGGCACGAGGCGGCGGAGCTGTACGAGGCGGTCGGGTCGCCGCTGGCGGCCACGCCCCGGACGCTGCTGGCCGCCGCCGTACCGGTCTGAGCAGCCGTACCGGTCTGAGCCGCCGTACCGGGGCGTACTGTCCGCAACCGTGACCACCTACCTGACCGGCGCCGCGGCGGTGGAGCCACTGACCGGCGGCTACCACCACGCCGTCTGGCTCGCCACCCAGCCCGACGGCCGGCGCGTGGTGGTGAAGACGACCGAGGGCGCGCCGCCCGGCATGTTCCGCGCCGAGGCCGAGGGGCTGGCCGCGCTGGCGCGGACCGGCACGGTGGCCGCGCCCGAGGTCATCGAGTACGCCGACGGCCACCTCGTGCTGGAGTGGCTGCCGCCGCTGCCGCTGGCGGACACCGCCTTCTGGGAGCGGGCCGGCCGGGCGCTGGCCGCGCTGCACGGCATCGAGCACGACCGGTTCGGCTGGCCGGAGGACAACTGGCTCGGCCCGACCCGGCAGGTCAACACCTGGACCAGCGACGGGTACGAGTTCTTCGCCACGCACCGCATCCTGCGCTACCTGGCCGAGCCGAACGCGCAGGCCGTGCTGACCGCCGAACAGCGGGCCGGCATCGAGCGCATCTGCGCCCGCCTGCCCGACCTGGTCCCGCCCGCGCCACCTACGCTCACCCACGGCGACCTGTGGCGCGGCAACATGCTCGCCACCCCCGGCGGCACCATCGCCCTCATCGACCCGGCCGTCTCCTGGAGCTGGGCCGGCACCGACCTCAGCATGCTCCACTGCACCACCGTCCCGCTGCCGCCGCCCTTCTTCGCCGCCTACCACGAGGTCCGCCCGCCCGAGCCCGGCTGGCGCGACCACTACCGCGTCCTGCACCTGCGCGAGCACCTGTGCGTCCTGGCCCAGGGCGACCCCCGCGCCGCCACCCACATCCAGGAAACCCTCGACCTCTTCCGCTGACCTGTGTCGAGAACGCCGGCCGCCGATCGTGTAGGGGGCGTCACCGATCTCAGGGAGTGCACATGAAGCAGTACCTGCTGAGCGTCTACCAGCCGGCCGGCCCGGCACCCGACGCCGAATTCCTCGACCCGATCATCAAGAACCTGCACGCGCTCAACGAGGAGATGCGCGCGGCCGGCGCCTGGGTGTTCAACGCGCACCTGGCCGACCCGAGCACCGCGACCGTGGTCCGGGCCAGGGACGGCGAACTGCTGGCCACCGACGGGCCGTTCGTGGAGGGCAAGGAGATCCTGGGCGGGTTCACCGTGGTCAGCGCGCCGGACCTGGACGCGGCGCTGGAGTGGGGCCGCAAGCTGTCGCAGGCCACAACGCTGCCGATCGAGGTACGCCCGTTCGGTGACTGACAGCGCGCACATCGCGCGGGTGTTCGCGGCCGAGTACGGCCGGGCGGTCGCGGTGCTGATCCGCTACTTCGGCGACATCGACCTCGCCGAGGAGGCGGTGCAGGACGCGTTCGCCACGGCCGTACTCCGCTGGCCGCAGACGGGTACGCCGCCGAGCCCGGCCGGGTGGATCATCGCCACCGCGCGCAACCGTGGCATCGACCGGCTGCGCCGCGAGGCGACCCGCGACGACGCGTACCGGCAGGCCGCCCTGCTCCGGGTCGCCGCCACCCCGACCGCCGCCACCCTGACTGTCGAGGAGGGCCCGGTGCACGACGACCGGCTGCGGCTGATCTTCACCTGCTGCCACCCGGCGCTGGCCGCGCCCAGCCAGGTCGCGCTGACGCTGCGGCTGCTGGGCGGCCTCAGCACGGCCGAGATCGCCCGCGCGTTCCTGGTCCCGGAGCCGACCATGGCGCAGCGGCTGTCCCGGGCCAAGGGCAAGATCCGCACCGCCCGCATCCCGTACCGGGTGCCCGCCGAGGCCGACCTGCCGGCCCGGCTGCGCGCCGTGCTCGCCGTGCTCTACCTGATCTTCACCGAGGGCCACACCGCAAGCGGCGGCGACCGGCTGGACCGGCCGGACCTGGGTGCCGAGGCGATCCGGCTGGCCCGGCTGCTTGCCGACCTGATGCCGGACGAGCCGGAAGCGCTCGGCCTGCTCGCGCTGATGCTGCTCACCGAGGCCCGCCGCGCCAGCCGCACCGGCCCGGCCGGCGAGCTGGTCCCGCTGCCCGAGCAGGACCGGTCCGGGTGGGACCGGGCGCTGGTCGCCGAAGGGCGGGACCTGGTACGCCGCTGCCTGCGCCGCGACCGGCCCGGGCCGTACCAGCTCCAGGCCGCCATCAACGCCGTGCACTGCGACGCGGTCAGCGCGGCGGACACCGACTGGCCGCAGATCCTCCAGCTGTACGACCACCTGCTGGCGCTCGCGCCGACGCCGGTCGCCGCGCTCAACCGGGCCGTCGCGGTGGCCGAGGTGCGCGGCCCGGCGGTCGCGCTCGCGCTCGTCGAGGGCCTCGACCTCGGCGCGTACCACGTCTTCCACGCCGTGCGGGCCGAGCTGCTGCGCCGGCTGGGCCGGACCGGGCCGGCGCGCGAGGCGTACGCGCGGGCGGCCGAGCTGACCGGGAACGCGGCCGAGCGCGCCTTCCTCAGCCGGCGCCGGGACGAGCTGCACTAGGCCGGGGCGCGGCGGGCCAGGGCGACCAGGTAGCGGCAGGGGGTGTCGGTGGGGTTGGCGTAGCGGCAGGGTTGGGGTGGGCCGAGTTCGAGGCAGTCGCCGGGGCCGAGTTCGTGCCGGACCGGGCCCTCGTGGAAGTCCAGCCGGCCGGCCAGGACCCAGATCTGGTGGTGGTTGACGGCGTAGCTGGCGGCCGGGTAGGCGACCTCGGCGCCGGGGGGCAGGTCGACCTCGACCAGTTCGAGCGGGCCGCCGGGGGTGGGGGAGACCGCGCGGCGCCGGTACCCGCTGGCCGGGTCGGTCCAGGTGGGCTGGTCGGCCGCGCGGACCAGCCGGCGGCCGCCGTGCTCGGCCTGCGCGACCAGCTCCGACAGCGACATGCCGAGCGCGCCGGACAGCCGGGCCAGCAGCGCCGCGGTGGGCTGCGCCGCGCCGCGCTCGATCTTGCCGATCATCGCGCGGGACACCCCGGAGGCCTCGGCCAGCGCCCCGCCGGACAGGCCCCGGGCGCGGCGGGCCTCCCGCACGGTCCGGGCCAGCGCCTCGGTGAGCGGATCGCTGTTCACTATAGTGTCCATAGTGGCTACTATCGTACGCATGGACGTACGCGAAGCGACGACCGCCGACGCCGCGGCCTGTGCCGCGATCTACGCCCCGTACGTGCTGGACACCGCGATCACCTTCGAGCTGGTCCCGCCCACCGCGGCGCAGATGGCCGACCGCATCGCCGCCTCGCTGCGCACCCACGCCTGGTACGTGCTGCAGGACGGCGGCGTGGTCGGCTACGCGTACGGCTCGCCGTACAAGGCGCGGGAGGCCTACCGGTGGTCGGCCGAGGTGAGCGTCTACCTGGAGCGCGGCCGGCGCCGCACCGGTGCCGGCCGGCTGCTCTACCAGACCCTGTTCGCCGCGCTGGCCGCGCGCGGCTACCGCACCGCCGTCGCCGGCATGACGCTGCCCAACGACGCCAGCGTCGGCCTGCACAAGGCGCTCGGCTTCGAGCCGGTCGGTGTCTACCGCGGCATCGGCTGGAAGCTGGGCGCCTGGCACGACGTCGCCTGGGCCCAGCGCCCGCTCGCCCCGGGGGTCGACCCGCCCGCCGACCCCACCTAGTCCAGGGCTCCCGCCCATGATCAACGCCGATTCGTTGCCGGTTTACCGGGCACAGCTCGGCGTCGATCACCGGGCGCGGGCGGACTGAGGACCTAGTCGGGGATCGTGGTGGGCCAGAAGACCGACTGGGTCTCCAGGTATTCGGCCAGCCCCTCGGGGCCGCCCTCCCGCCCGATGCCGGACTGCTTGAACCCGCCGAAGGGCGCGTTCGCCTCGATCATGATCGCGCCGTTGACGTACACCGAGCCGGCCCGGATGCGGTGCGCGGCCTGGGTGGCCCGCTGCGGGTCGGCGCTGAACACCGCACCGGACAGCCCGTACTCGGTGTCGTTGGCCAGCGCCACCGCCTCGGCGTCGGAGCGGTACGGGATGACGGTGACCACCGGGCCGAAGATCTCCTCCCGCACCACCCGCATGTTGTTGTCGGCGGAGTCGAAGACGGTCGGCTCGACGTACCAGCCGCGCTCCAGCCCGACCGGCCGCCCCCCGCCGTGTACGAGCCGGGCGCCCTCGTGGCTGCCCATCCTGATGTAGTCCATCACCCGGTCGCGGTGCTGGCTGGTCACCATCGGGCCGAGCATCGTGCGGGCGTCGGTGGGGTCGCCGGTCGGGATCCCCTTGGCCGCCGCGCACAGCGCCTCGACGTACTCCCCGGCCCGCCGCTCGGGCACCAGCACCCGGCCCTGCACGATGCACGCCTCGCCGTTGTTGTTGGCCAGGCTCATCCCGACCAGGTGGTTGGCGGTCTCCATCGGGTCGGCGTCGTCCAGCACGATCGCCGCGGCGTTCCCGCCCAGCTCCAGCGCGCAGCGCTTGACCTGCTCGGCGCAGATCGCCGCGATCCGCTTGCCGGCCGCGGTGCTGCCGGTGAAGGTGATCTTGTCCACGCCGGGGTTGGTGACCAGGTGCGCGCCGGCCTCCCGGTCGGCCGGCACGATGTTGAGTACGCCCGGCGGGAAGCCGACCGCCTCGGCGGCGTCGGCCAGGTAGAACGAGCTGAGCGGGGTCTCGGCGGCCGGCTTCAGCACCACGCTGCACCCGGCGGCCAGTGCCGGCCCGAGCTTGGCGCAGGCACCGAGCAGCGGGATGTTCCAGGGCACGATGGCGCCGACGACGCCGACCGGCAGCTGGCGTACCCGGAAGCGGTAGAGCCGACCCTGCCGGTCCTGCTCGAAGGGATGGGTACGGGCCAGGCTCGCGGCGTACTTCAGGGTCGCGACCGGCCCGCCGACGTGGATGAGGCGGACCAGCCGGATCGGCAGGCCGCTCTCGGCGGTGATGACCTCGGCGATCTCGTCGGCGCGCCCGTCCAGTTCGTCGGCGAGGGCGTCGAGTAACTCGGCGCGGTCGCTCGGGCTGAGCGCGGGCCAGCGGCCGCCGTCGAAGGCCGCCCTGGCCGCGCCGACGGCGCGGGCGAGGTCCGCGGGGGTGCCACCGGGCGCGTGCCCGGTCGGCTCCTCGGTAGCGGGGTTGACCACCTGGAGGCGGTCGTCGCCGGTGGAGGGGACCCACTCGCCGCCGATGTAGAGACGGTCCCGCTGGTACATGAAACCCCCTTTGTCGGACCGGGTGCACCCGTGCCGGCGGGGGTCCGTGGCCCGCGCTGGCCCAGTTTCCCGCGACCGGGCCGCCGGCTCGACCCCCGGCGACCGCAGAGATTGCGAGCATAAAAGCTGGTCAAACAACAAGTAAAGTCTTGCCGACGCACCTGCCGAAGGGGCAAAGTGTCCGGTGTGTCCACCGCTGCGGCGCCGCCCGGCCCTGCCCCCGGCGGTGCCGCGTCTGCTGGTCCTGCCACCGCGCCGCCCGGCGCCACACCGTCCCCCGCGGCTGTCCCTGCCGCCGCGCGGGCCGGCCTGCCGGGTCGCGTTGGACCCGCCGGCGCGGCACCGGCCGGGGCACGGTCCGGTGGCACCGCGCCGTACGGACCCCCGAGCAGCCCCGCCGGCGGCGCCGAATCCGCTGGCGGGGTTGGTGCTCCTCCGCCGGTCCGGCCCCTGACCAGGTGCGGCCGCGCCGACCCCGCCACCCCGGTGGAGCTGAGTGCCGCCGGGGTGGCGCGCGCGGTTGTGACGGCACAGTCGTGACGGCACACCGGGGCCGCGGGTAGGCGCTCGTCGCTGACGCGCTCACACCCGGTCACTAGGATCGATCGATGACGGCTGAGGTACGCACCCAGGTCGAGCGGGCGGCGCAGGCCCGCCAGCGACTGGTGGCGGCCGCGATCAAGCTGCTGGCCGAGCGCGGGTACACCGGGACCACGCTGGAGGCCATCGGCCGCGAGGCGGGCCTGAGCCGCGGCCTGGTCACCCACCACTTCGGCAACAAGGACGCCTGCGTCATCGCCGCGGTCAACGAGATCCGGCACACCGCCGCCGACCTGTTCGCCCCCGTACCGGGCGTACGCGGCATGCGCCTGATCGACAACCTGCTGGGCACCTACTTCGGTACCGCCCGCTCCGACCGCGCCTACTACATCCGCGCCCTGTACGTCGTGCACGCCGACTCCATCAGCCAGGCGCCGAGCCTGCGCGACTCGGTCATCCACACCAACGAGGTGCTGCGGGCCTACGTACGCAGCTGCCTCGGCCAGGCGGTGGAGGACGGCGAGATCCCGGCCGGGACCGACCTGCACTCGGCCGCGATCCTCATCGAGGGTCTGCTGCGCGGGGTGTCGATGCAGTGGTTCGTCGACCCGGCCAAGGTGGACCTGGACGTGAGCATCGCCGCCGCCAGGTCCTTCGTCCGCGCCGGCCTCGGCGCGTCGCCGGCCTAGGCCTCCTCCTTCACCAAGCCGTCCCAGTCCCAGTGCGGCATCGCGAGCCGGTCCGGCACCGCCGCCTCGTACGGCGAGTAGACCATCACCTCGCCGGTGGCCCAGCGCATGTACGCCAGCAGCGCGGCGCGGAAGTCCGGGTCGGCCGGCAGGTCGGCGTCGTCGATCGCCTGGGCGAAGGCGGCCACGAAGCGCTCGCCCATCTCGTCCGCGGCGCCCATGTTGGCGTGCATGCGGATCATCGCCAGGTGCCCGCCGCAGCGTTCGCTGAAGGCCGGCGGGCCGCCCAGGACCTCGGCCCAGTAGGCGGCGAGCCGCGGGATGTGCTCGGGGTTGTCGCGGTGGCTGAAGGGGTGGTTGAGCACCGGATCCTCCAGGCAGCGCAGGTGGTGCGCGGCGGCGAGGGCCAGGAAGGCCGGCTCGCCACCGGCGAACTCGTACAGCGAGGGTCGCTCGACCGGGGGTCGCTCCATCGGGGGAACGTACCAACGGGGTCCGACCGCTCGAAACAGTCAGCGTTGCTTGCTTTTGACCGGCCCGGCCGGCAGGCTTCGGGGATGGCGATCGAGCGTGGTGTGGTGCTGGCGGACCTGCGGGCGGAAAGCGCCGAACTGGAGCACATCGTAGCCGGGCTGGACCCGGCCGGCTGGGCGCGTGACACCCCGGCCGCGGGCTGGACCGTGGCCCACCAGATCGCGCACCTGGCCTGGACCGAGGAGAAGCTGGTCATGGCGGTCACCGACCCGCCGGCCTTCGCCGCGGAGCTGCGCATGCTCGCCACCGAACCCGGCAGCTACGTGGACGACGGCGCGGCGGCCGGCGCGAAGGAGCCGCCCGAGCGGATCCTGGAGCGCTGGCGCGGCACCCGGGCCGCGGTCCAGCAGGTGCTGGCGGAGGCGCCCGAGCAGAAGGTGGTCTGGTACGGACCGGCCATGCTGCCGACGTCGCTGGCCACCGCGCGGATCATGGAGACCTGGGCGCACGGGCAGGACGTGGCCGACGCGCTGGGCATCACCCGGCCGCCGACCGCGCGGCTGCGGCACGTGGCGCACCTCGGCTACCGGGCCCGCGACTTCGCGTACAGCGTGCGCGGCCTCACCCCGCCCGCGGAGGCGTTCCGGGTCGAGCTGACCGGGCCGGACGGCGACACCTGGGCCTTCGGCCCGGCCGATGCGGCGCAGCGGGTCACCGGTCCGGCGCTGGACTTCTGCCAGCTCACCACGCAGCGGCGGCACCGCGCCGACCTCGCCCTGGTGGCCACCGGGCCCGACGCCGAGCAGTGGCTGGAGATCGCGCAGTCCTTTGCCGGGCCGAGCGGCGAGGGGCGGGCGCCGGGGCAGTTCGGGTGAGCGCACCCATCCGGATCGGGAACGCCAGCGGGTTCTACGGCGACCGGTTCGGCGCGCTGCGGGAGATGATCGAGGGCGGGCCGCTGGACGTGGTCACCGGCGACTACCTCGCCGAGCTGACCATGCTCATCCTCGGCCGGGACCGGCTCAAGGACGCCAACCTCGGGTACGCCCGCACCTTCGTACGCCAGCTGGAGGAGTCCCTGGGGTTGGCGCTCGAGCGCGGCGTGGCCATCGTGGCGAACGCCGGCGGGCTGAATCCGGCCGGGCTGGCCGCGGCGATCCGGGCGCTGGCGGCGCGGCTCGGGCTGACCGTCGCGGTGGCCCACGTGGAGGGCGACGACCTGTCCGGGCGCGCGGCGGAGTTGGGGCTGGGCGACGGGCTGCTCACCGCGAACGCCTACCTCGGCGGCTGGGGGATCGCGCGGTGCCTGCGGGCGGGCGCCGATGTGGTGGTGACCGGGCGGGTCACCGACGCGGCGCTGGTGTGCGGGCCGGCGGCGGCGCACTTCGGGTGGGGGCCGGCGGACGGGGACGCGCTGGCCGGCGCGGTGGTGGCCGGGCACGTGATCGAGTGCGGGGCGCAGGCCAGCGGGGGCAACTTCGCCTTCTTCCGGGAGCTGGGCGAGGCCGACCGGCTCGGCTTCCCGATCGCGGAGGTGTACGCCGACGGGTCCAGCGTGATCACCAAGCACCCCGGCACCGGGGGAGCGGTGACCGTGGAGACGGTCACGGCACAGCTGCTGTACGAGATAGACCGGCCGGACTACCTGGGTCCGGACGTGGTCGCGCGATTCGACACGATCCAGCTCTCGCCGGAGGGTCCGGACCGGGTGCGGATCAGCGGCGTACGGGGTGCGCCACCACCGCCGACGCTGAAGGTGTGCCTCAACAGCATCGGCGGGTTCAGGAACTCGACCACCTTCGTGCTCACCGGGCTGGACATCGAGGCGAAGGCGGCGTGGGTGCGGCGGCAGCTCACCGCGGCGCTGGGCGCGGGCGCGCCGGGAGAGCTGGTGTGGACCCTCAGCCGTACCGACCGGCCCGACGCCGACACCGAGGAGACCGCGAGCGCGCTGCTGCACTGCGTCGCCCGCGATGCCGACCCCCAACGGGCCGGGCGGGCGTTCAGCTCGGCGGCGATCGAGCTGGCGCTGGCCTCCTACCCCGGCTTCACCGTCACCGCGCCGCCGGGCGAGGCGACGCCCTACGGCGTATACCGGCCGGGCTACGTGCCGCGTACGGCCGTCTCCCAGGTCGCCGTCCTCCCCGACGGCAGCCGCGTCGACATCGCCGACCCGCCGACAGCGCCGTCCACTGTGGACATGGCCACTGTGGACAACCCCGCGCCGTCCACTGTGGACGGACCGACCCGCCGGCTGCCGCTGGGCACGGTCGCCGGCGCCCGCAGCGGGGACAAGGGCGGCACCGCGAACCTCGGCGTGTGGGCCCGCGGCGACGCGGCGTACCGGTGGCTGTCGGCGACCCTGACCGTGGACCGACTGCGCGAACTGCTGCCCGAGGCAAAGGACCTGCCGGTGGAACGCCACGACCTGCCCAACCTGCGCGCCCTCAACTTCGTCCTGGTCGGCCTGCTCGGCGAGGGCGTCGCCGCCTCCACCCGCTTCGACCCCCAGGCCAAGGGCCTCGGCGAATGGCTCCGCTCCCGGCTGGTCGACATCCCGGTGGAATTGCTATGAGTGAGCTGCGGGAGCTGGTGCGGCGGTTCGCGGCGAAGGAGATCCTGCCGTACCAGGGGGAGTGGGAGCGGGCCGGTGAGCTGCCGCGGGAGCTGCACCGCGCGGCGGCGGCGGTCGGGCTGCTCGGCGTGGGCGTGCCGGAAGCGGTCGGCGGCAGCGGCGGCGACGGGCTCGACTCGATCGCGGTCACCGAAGAACTCGGGTACGCGGGCGTGGCCGGCGGGGTGCTCGCCTCGCTGTTCACCCACAAGATCGCCACGCCGCACCTGATCGCGGCCGGCGACCCGGCCCAGATCGACCGGTGGGTACGCCCGGCGCTGGCCGGCGAGCTGATCGGCGCCCTCGCGGTGACCGAACCCGACGGCGGATCCGATGTCGCCGCCATCCGCACCACCGCGCGCCGCGACGGCGACAGCTACCTCGTCAACGGCGCGAAGACGTACATCACCTCCGGCTGCCGGGCCGACTTCGTGACCACCGCGGTCCGTACCGGCGGCCCCGGCGCGCACGGCATCTCGCTGCTGGTGATCGAGCGCGGCACGCCGGGCTTCACCGTGAGCCGCCGGCTGGACAAGATGGGCTGGCTGTCCAGCGACACCGCCGAACTGTCCTTTGTGGACGTCGCCGTACCGGCGGGGAACCTGGTCGGCGCCGAGAACAGCGGCTTCGCCCAGATCGCCACCCAGTTCGTCTCCGAACGGCTCGGCATCGCGGTGCAGGCGTACGCCGCCGCGCAGCGCTGCCTGGACCTGACCGTGGCCTGGTGCCGCCTGCGGGAGACCTTCGGCCGGCCGCTGATCTCCCGGCAACTGGTGCAGCACACGCTGGTGGAGATGGCCCGGCAGGTGGAGGTGGCGCGGGTCTACACCCGCGATGTGGCGGTACGGCACGCGGCCGGCGAGGACATGGTCGCGCAGGTGTGCCTGGCCAAGAACACCGCGACGAAGGCCGGCGACTGGGTGGTGGACCGGGCGGTACAACTGCACGGGGGATTCGGCTACATGCGGGAGGCCGAGGTGGAGCGGCAGTACCGGGACATGAAGATCCTCGCGATCGGCGGCGGAACCGAGGAGATCCTCGCCGGCCTGGCCGCCAAGCGGCTGGGGTACACCGCATGATCGACGTGACCTCGCCTACGTACCGGGCCAACCGCGAGGCGATGCTGCGCAAACTCGACGCGCTGGCCGCCGAACACGCCAAGGCCGTCGCCGGCGGCGGCGAGAAGTACGTCGAGCGGCACCGGCGGCGCGGCAAGATGCTGCCCCGGGAGCGCATCGAGCTGCTGCTGGACCCGGACTCGGCGTTCCTGGAGCTCTCGCCGCTGGCCGGGTACGGCACCGACTACCCGGTGGGCGGCAGCACGGTCACCGGCATCGGCGTGGTCGAGGGCGTGGAATGCCTGATCGGCGCCAGCGACCCGACCGTACGCGGCGGCGCCTCCAACCCGTGGACGGTGCGCAAGTCCTTCCGCGCCGCGCAGATCGCCGCCGAGAACCGGCTGCCGACCATCCACCTGGTCGAGTCCGGCGGCGCCGACCTGCCCAGCCAGAAGGAGATCTTCATCCCGGGTGGCCGCATCTTCCGGGACATCACCCGGGCCTCGGCCGACCGGGTGCCCAGCATCTCGCTGGTCTTCGGCAACTCCACCGCGGGCGGGGCGTACCTGCCCGGCATGTCGGACCACGTGGTGATGATCGAGCAGCGGTCCAAGGTGTTCCTGGGCGGGCCGCCGCTGGTGAAGATGGCGACCGGCGAGGACGCCGACGACGAGTCGCTGGGCGGGGCGCGGATGCACGCGCGGGTCTCGGGGCTGGCCGACTACCTGGCCACCGACGAGCGGGACGCGATCCGGATCGGCCGGCGGATCGTGGCGCGGCTCAACTGGCGCAAGCACGGCCCGGCACCGTTGGCGGTCTACCGCGAGCCGGACTACGACCCGGAGGAGTTGCTCGGCATCGCGCCGGAGGACCTGCGGGTGCCGTTCGACCCGCGCGAGGTGATATGGCGGATCGTGGACGGGTCGGCCTTCGACGAGTTCAAGCCCGAGTACGGCGCCAGCCTGGTGACGGGGTGGGCCACGCTGCACGGCTACCCGATCGGCATCCTGGCCAACGCGCGCGGGGTGCTGTTCAGCGAAGAGGCGCAGAAGGCGGCGCAGTTCATCCAGCTGGCCAACCAGGTGGACACCCCGCTGCTGTTCCTGCACAACACCACCGGCTACATGGTCGGCGCGGCGTACGAGCAGGGCGGCATCATCAAGCACGGCGCGATGATGATCAACGCGGTGTCGAACTCGACGGTGCCGCACCTGTCGGTCCTCATCGGGGCGTCCTACGGCGCCGGGAACTACGGCATGTCGGGTCGGGCGTACGACCCGCGGTTCCTGTTCTCCTGGCCGAGCGCGAAGTCGGCGGTGATGGGCCCGGCGCAGCTGGCCGGGGTGCTGTCGATCGTGGCGCGGCAGGCGGCGGCGGCGCGCGGGCAGGACTACTCGGAGGAGAACGACGCGGCCATGCGGAAAATGGTGGAGGACCAGATCGAGGCCGAGTCGCTGCCGATGTTCCTGTCCGGCCGGCTGTACGACGACGGCGTGATCGACCCGCGCGACACCCGCACCGTGCTCGGCATCTGCCTGTCCGCCATCCACACCGCGCCGGTCTCGGGCGCCCGTACGTACGGGGTGTTCCGCCCATGATCCACTCTGTGCTGGTGGCCAACCGGGGGGAGATCGCCCGCCGGGTCTTCCGTACCTGTCGGGAAATGGGGATCGGCACGGTCGCGGTGTATTCGGACCCCGACGCCGGCTCGCCGCACGTGGCCGAGGCGGACTGCGCGGTACGCCTGCCCGGCAGCGCCGCCGCGGACACCTACCTGCGCGCCGACCTGCTGGTGGCCGCGGCGCTGGCCTCGGGCGCGGACGCGGTCCACCCCGGGTACGGCTTCCTGTCGGAGAACGCCGACTTCGCGCGCGCGGTCGACAAGGCCGGCCTACGCTGGATCGGCCCGCCCGCCGCGGCGATCGAGGCGATGGGGTCCAAGATCGGGGCCAAGGCGCTGATGCGTACGGCCGGCGTACCGGTACTGGCCGAGCTCGACCCCGCCGCGATCACCGTCGGGGACCTGCCGGTGCTGGTGAAGGCGTCCGCGGGCGGCGGCGGGCGGGGGATGCGGATCGTCCGGTCGCTGCCGGAGCTGGCCGCCGCGGTGGAGGCGGCGCGCGCCGAGGCGGCGGCCGCGTTCGGGGACGCGGCGGTGTTCTGCGAGCCGTACCTGGAGGGTGGCCGGCACATCGAGGTGCAGATCCTGGCCGACCAGCACGGCTCGGTGTGGGCGCTGGGGGAGCGGGAGTGCTCGATCCAGCGGCGGTACCAGAAGGTGCTGGAGGAGGCGCCGTCGGTCGCCGTCGATGCCGCGCTGCGCGAGCGGTTGTGTGCCGCTGGCGTCGCCGCCGCCCGCGCGGTCGACTACACCGGTGCCGGCACGGTCGAGTTCATGCTGGCCGGTGGGGAGTTCCACTTCCTGGAGATGAACACCCGGCTGCAGGTCGAGCACCCGGTCACCGAGGCGGTCTACGGCCTGGACCTGGTACGCCAGCAGATCCTGATCGCCGAGGGTGCTGCCCTACCGCCCGCGCCGCCGGTGCCGTCCGGTCACGCCATCGAGGTCCGCCTGTACGCGGAGGACCCGGCGGCCGGGTGGCAGCCCAGCACCGGGACGCTGCACCGCTTCGCCGTGCCCGCGGGCGTACGGGTCGATGCCGGTGTGGAGGACGGGTCGGTGGTCACGCCCCACTACGACCCCATGCTGGCCAAGATCATCGCCACCGGCGCCACACGCGAGGAGGCGCGACGTCGGCTAGTACAGGCGCTGGAGGAGACGGTTGCGCTCGGTACTGGCACCAATCGTGCGTTCTTGATTGATGCCCTGCAGCATCCCGAGATCGTTGCGGGGGCGGCCACGACACAGTTCATATCGAAGCACTTCGCCCACATCGCCCCGCCGGTTGCAGACGCGCCGGTGTTGGCGCTGGCCGCGGTGCTGTGGTTCGAGGCCAGCGCGCGCGCCAATGGGCACGACCCGGCACGCGCCTGGTCGTCCAGCGGCGCCGTCGCCTGGCCGTTGCGCTTGGAGATGGACGGAAAGCCAATCGAGAGCGCGGTGGC
>Ga0081455_10004120_pt1 | contig 16443 bp, 6 predicted proteins | sample TabmetS3T2R1_FD_70207 | JGI IMG/M metagenome (GOLD analysis project Ga0081455, IMG submission 70207) | Tabebuia heterophylla rhizosphere microbial communities from the University of Puerto Rico - S3T2R1 | ecosystem: Host-associated > Plants > Roots > Rhizosphere ... | reverse complement strand
GAATGCTAAAAGTGCCATTGCCGACTGTCTTGGCATTGAAGATTGCGCCGGTCGCTTCATTTTTGACGATGACCTGCGCGCCCGGCAGCGCCTCGCCCGAAGGGTCGGTGACGGCGCCGGATAGCGGCGCGGCCGAGCTGATTTGCCCGTATGCTGTGAGGGCGCTTGCCAGGATAGAAACAGCCAGGAGCATGAGCTTGAGTAGAGTTCTTGTCTTCATTGTATCCTCCTCGAATGGACGCAAAAGGGCGCGAAAAGGCGCGAGTTGGCCAAAAAGGTCGTTGAAATGGTAGTCAGAAGAAAGAAAACTCTCCGCAAAGTTACAAGAAAACACCCAATTGCGCGCGTGTCTTGTATGCTTATAAGGCGCCTTGAATCGGCTTAGGAAAGATCGTAACAATCATCGAATTACAACGACGTAAAAGGGCAAAGTGGCCTCCGGCTGGCGCCTATCGGATCACCTTCCCCTTGACCAACGCCTGCGCCGCCACCAGGTTGTTTCCGAAATTCGTGAAGTCCTTGAACGTCCAGACAACCTTCTTGTCGCGCGTGACTTCGATGAGCTGCGGGTTTTCCGGGCCTGCATGCGTATTGCCGAAGATCAGATTACCGTTCGGCAGCAGTTCGAGCGTCGTCACCCACGCGAGCGTGATGCCCGGCAATTCTTTTTGATCAATGCTCCAGACGATCTTGCCCGCGGGCGTCACCTCGAGTACGCGGTTGTTGTTGCCGCCGGCGATCATAGTGTTGCCGTTCGGCAGCCTGATGGCGCCGAAGACCGCTACGCCGTGACCTTCAGGCCCATGGCCAGGCGAAGCCGGGCGACCGTTCAAATCCATCTCGTAAGTCCACACCACTTTTCCGGCGCCGTCATATTCGCGCAGCTTGCCGTCGCCCTCGTGACAGACAAGGTAATGGCCGTTGTCGAGCTTGCGCACCATGCGCGTGTCCCGGTGAAAGTTGGGATGCTCAACCGTGAGCGCGATCTCCTTGGCGATCTGACCTTTCTTGTCCACTTCGACAAGGCGGGCGTTACCGCTCTCGGCGATCAACGTCAACCCGTTCTTCAAACGCTGATACGAATGAATCTCGACGCGACCGGTGTAACCTTCTTTCGGCTTCGCTTCGTACCTCCAGACGACCTGCTTATCGCGGTTCAGTTCGACGACGGTCGTGTAGCTGGTCTGAAAGAGCACGTTGCCGTCGGGCAGCATTTGGATGTCGTGAATCTCGCGCGCGTCATTATTGGGAGCCGACCATTCGATCTCGCCTTTGGCGTTCACGATCGCGACTTGCTTGTTGTCCGCTCCGAGCACGCGATAGTCGCGGGCGCTATCAATGGTCTTCTCGGCTTTCGTTTGCGCAGAAAGATCGGCCGGAGTAAAGAGCGCGCAGATCAGCGCGCAACCGAGAGCGGTTTTAGACACTGGTAGTTTCAATCGGACCTCCTGGGAAAACCCCTGGGTACGCATCGCTTCCAGCGTGCAGTCTCGGGCGTTAGACCTTTTGATCGGAATCAGACGCTCCCGAACTAGTAGCGATTCGTATATAGGTCTGGTTCCTATCAATTCGTCTTTCGCCGAGACTGCGCGCTGGAAGCGATGCGTACCCAGGGACGATTCTCATTCTTTCAAGGCTCGGCGCCGCTGGCGGCAAGTATCCGAGCCTTCTGCGTAAGCTGCTTTTCGCCTATCCGAAGCGTCACCAGATATTCGCCGGCCGCCGCTACACGAAGTTCTCCGCCTGGCGGGCGAAATCCGGCGCCTGGGGCGCCTGGGGCGCCCTGCGGACGGTCGGAGTCGCTCAAATCCCAGACGACGCGATTGATCCCCGCTTTCGCCGTCCCATTCAGCGTGCGAATGATCTTGCCGCTCGCGTCGGCCACTGTGAGCGTGACTTTTTCCTTGGCGCCCTCTCTCAGAAAGTAAGTGAAGGTCAGGCCGTTCGTCTCGTTCTGCGTCACGGCGAGGCGGTCGCCGTAGAGACGATAGTTGCCCAGGGCGCCTTCACGTCGCCAAGCTCTCGGCCTTACGGCGAAAAAATGCGCGTCTCCTGAGAGCAGAGTCTCATTCATCTCGCGCAGCGGCGTGATGTCAGTGATCCAGATTCCGCGACCGTAGGTTCCTACAACCAGATCGCCTTCGCGCGGATGAACTACCAGGTCGTGAACGGCCACGAGCGGCATGTCGCCTTTCAACGCCGACCAATGTTTGCCGCCGTCCAGCGATACGTAGACCCCCATGTCATTACCGACGAAGAGCAGGTCGGGATTCTGTTGATCTTCAAAAACAACGTTGATTGGCCGCTCAGGAAGTCCGGCGGCGATAGAAGTCCAGGTCGCGCCGAAATCAGAGGTCTTGTAGAGAAATGGACGGAAGTCGTCCTGACGATGGCGCGATTTGGCGACGTAGGCCACGCCCGCTTTGTGATGAGAAGCGAAGACACGCGTCACCCATGCGTCCTCAGGGCCGCCCGCCCTGAGGATCGCTTTCGTGACGTCGTTCCAACTGCCGCCCGCGTCCCTGGTCACATGCGCCTTGCCGTCGTCCGCGCCGACCCAGATTACGCCCGGTTGAGCGGGAGATTCGTCAATCGTGGTGATCGTGCAATATTGAATGGCCGCGCCCGGCGGACTGATCTTCGCGGGGTCGTTTGTAGTCAGATCGGGGCTGATCTCCTGCCACGTCTCGCCGCGGTCGCGCGAGCGAAACAACACCTGCGCGCCGGCGTAGAGCGTCTTCGGGTCATGCGGCGAGATACGCAGCGGCGCCACCCAGTTGAAGCGCAGCATTGATTGTCCCTGTGGCCGCGTCGGAGCAATGATCTTGCGCGCGCGCGTCTTTTGATCGAGCCGCGCGTGGCGTCCGAACTCCTGCGTGTTGTAAACCCATCGGCTGTCGGTCGGGTCCACCTGGTTGTACATCCCGTCGCCGACGCCGACCGTCACCCAGTCAGCCAATCCGACGCTGCCCGACCAACCGTTGCTCGGCCCTTTCCACGATTCGTGATCCTGCAACCCCGCGTAGATGTTGTATGGGTTCTCCATACCCACGGTCAGCGCGTAGACCTCGCCCAGAGGCAAATTGGCCAGATGGTCGCAGGTCTTGCCGCCGTCGTAGGAGATAAAAACGCCGCCGTCGGAGCCGGCGATGATCCGCTCGGAGTTCATCGGATCGATCCAGACGGTTCGGAAATCGCCGAACGCCCTGCGGAACGGCCGCGACTGCGACCGTCCCCCGCCAGTCCAGGTCTTGCCGCCGTCTTCGGAACCGCTCAGATTCGCGCCGGTGATGAGGAGCCTGTCGGGATTGTTCTGATCAACGCGGAGTTGATTGAACGCGTAGCCGGTCTTGCTGCTCATATCGCCGCCGTCCGCGCTCACTTTGCGCCACGTCACGCCCGCGTCGTCGGTGCGATAGACCTCGCCGCCCAACGCGCGTTCGCGCATCGGGACGCCGCGTTCGCGCGCCTGTCTGATCTCTTCTTCGGTCGCGGCGCGCTTGTTGCGGTTGTCGACGAGCGCATAGAGCGTCTTCGGGTCTTTTTGATAGAGGTCTATTCCGATGCGCCCGATCTCGCCGTTGGGAAGACCGCCTTCCAGCCTCTTCCAATTCGCGCCGCCGTCGGTGGTTTTGTAGATGCCCGTGCCCGGGCCACCGTCCTGCAATCGCCACGGATAGCGCAAACAATCGTAGGTCGCCGCGTAAAGCGTGTTCGGATCGCTGCGGTTGATGACCAGATCGACCGCTCCCGTGTGATCGTTGACGTAAAGTACATTTTTCCACGTCTTCCCGCCGTCAGCGGTTTTAAAGACGCCGCGCTCTTCATTGGTCGAGAAAAGATGGCCCATAGCCGAGACGTAAACAATGTCGGGATTCGACGGATGAATCACGATGCGGGCGATGTGATGCGAGTCGCCCAATCCCATGCGCCGCCATGTCTTCGCGCCGTCGGTCGATTTGTAAACGCCGTCACCCCAGTAAGCGCTGCGCGCGCACGAAGCGTCGCCCGTCCCGACCCAGACGATGTTCTCGTCCGAAGGGGCGATGGCCAGCGCGCCGATCGAGGCCACATTCTGGTTGTCGAAGACCGGCTCGAAAGTCGTCCCGTTGTTGGTGGTCTTCCAGACGCCCCCGCTGCGCGCAGCCACGTAGAAAGTGTAGAGATGCGATTTCATCGGCGCCTCGGGGACGGCGATGTCGGAAACCCACGAGCCGGCGCGGAACGGCCCCAGGTTGCGATACTGAAAGCCGTCGCGCAGCAGATCGTCTAAACGCTGCTGGCTGCTAACAACCAGCGGCGATCCAGCGAGAAAGTGGATGGCTACTAGCAAAATGGTTGATAGGAATAGGATCAGTCGTCTCATAGGCGCTCGGGCAAATTTTGTCATTACGAACATTTCTGTCGCGTTCTTAGCGCGCGGATGCGGGCTGAAATCCGCGCCCACATATCGTAAAAAATGTGGGTAAAGACAACGCTTTAAATTGGCGCCTGCTCCGCAGGCCAAATCATCGCTCAACAACCGTAGCGCGGATGATGTAGTCGAGGCGCGGAAAATTGCGTTCAAGATAAACGTTGCCGCCTTCGAAGAGCGGGCCTTGTTTACCGGCCCGGATGCCGCCGCCCGCCGATTCGCCATATTCGGCGTTGAGCTTGTCCGCCACGTCCATGCCTTCGATGATCCGGCCGAAAGGAGCGAAAGGTTCCGCGTCGTGCGTCGCCGAATTGTCTCGCAAATTGATGAAGATCTGTGTTGTTCTGCCGTTCGCAACGGCGAAGGCATAAGCTACCGTTCCGCGCACGTTCGATTCCCGGCGCGGGTCGTCCTCGATTTTCTGCTTGCGCCAAACATTCGAGATCTTCGGGTCGCCGTGGACGCCGAACTGCGCCCATTTGCCTTCGATGACGCGGTGGAACCGTACTTGATCGTAATAGCCGGCGCGAACGAGGTTGTAAAAACGATCAACTCCAATTGGCGCCCAATCGCGATGAACCTCAATCAGGATGACTCCCTTGCTCGTTTCGAGCCGCGCGCTGAAACGATCCGGCGCGCGGCGGTTCATCTCTGGAGCATCGGGCTTGAGCAATAGCGATGGCGCCTGGCCGTGAATAGGTAAAAGCGCCAGACACGCCAGGACAGTCGCCGCCGCCAGCCATTCGCCAGATTTCGTCAACATAGACATGCCCATCCAAAGCTTCGATTCAGTTTTTTCTTGCTTTCCTCCGCCGCATAGCGGCGCCTGAATTTAGCCGTGGGTTTCAACCCACGGGACGGTTGGAGAATATTTCTGCGTCGCGTCAGCGACGATTGAATTCACCCGTCGCTGACGCGACGTGGAAAATAAATCGCGCCCGCCGTGGGTTGAAACCCACGGCTAAATTCAAGGCGCCGCTATGCGGCGGGGAGAGGCGCCCACTATTTTTCTCCCCGCTCAAGTTGAGCCACTCGCACATCGAAGACGCTTCCCGCCATTGCGTTGGGACGCGATTGAAACTTCACGGTGATGCGCTCTTTGCCGCGCGTCAGTTGTTCGGGCAACGGATATTCGAAATCGAAAAGCTCGCCCGGATGAATTTCGAGCGTCTGCATGGCGATTTTTTCGCCATCCACCAGAAGGTCAAAGGAGCGCGGACGCCCTTCGCTGCCGCGATAGGTGCAAACCAACGTCACCGGCTTGTCAGGCGCCGATTTCAAATCAAAACTGAACCAGCCGTTCCGCGCGGCGCGCCAACGCTTGCCCTCGAAGTCGCCGTCAATCATCCCCTGCCCTTGCAGGTTGTGGTCGCGCTCGCTCTGTTGATCGTTGATGTTCACGGCGTCCACCGTAAGACGTTCGATCATCTTGCGTCGTGACTCTGCGGCGGCCAGATCAACCTTTCGCTTCTCCCACTCGTCGGGCGTATAGACCTTCCAGTAGACGGTGTAGCGCTGATCGAAGACTTTGTAGAACGGCAGCAACGTAACGTCTCGAGGCCGCCCGAGACCGTCAGTCTTGAATGTCAGCGGCGCGCCCGGCACAGGCTTTATTTGGGACAATACAAATCCGTCACTGACGAATGCGGGAATCTCAATCGGCTTCACGCGTCCGAGTTGCGGCGCGCTGGGGCCGTAGCGTTTGGCGTCCTGCAAGCCCTCTCGACCGAGATCGCCCGCGAGCGCAATCGGCCCGTAGAACAACGCGATCATCTTCGGATCATCCGGCATCGCTTCCATCCGCAACCTCATTGGCAGGTGAATCTCAACCGTGTCGCCGCTCTTCCACTCGCGTTCGATCGTGATGTAAGCGCCGGGAATGCCGTCGCCCGGTCGCTTCTTGCCGTTGATTGTCAGCGTCATTCCGGATGTGGATCCGAGGTTTAGTATTGGGTATGGTCGCGTCCACGAAGGGCAGCGAACTTTTAACGCCAGCTTGACGGGTTTGCCGGCCTTGATTGAAAGCCGCGTCACCCCTTCCTCAGGAAACTTCGTCTCCTGCCGGACGATCAAGCCTTTCTCTTTCCAATTCAGTTCCGAAGCTATGAAGAGGTTGACGTAGAGCGACCTGTCGTCGTGGAAATAAATCGTGTCAGTATACTTGGCGTGATTCTCCATCCCCGTGCCCACGCAGCACCAGAACGACTCTTCGGGCGTCGAAAAGGTCTTGAACGCGCCGGGCCGCAGCGGGACGTAGTAGCAGAACCCGCCGGTCGCCGGGTCTTGCGAGGCCAGAATGTGGTTGTAAAGGCCGCGCTCGTAAAAATCCATTTTCTCGACCGACGGATCCCACGCGAACAGATGGCGCGTCAGCTTGAGCATGTTGTAGGTGTTGCAAGTCTCCGTGCTCGCCGGGCCGAGGTGTTTTGAGAAGGTCTCCGGCGGGAAGAACGACTCGCCGTCGCTGTTGCCGCCGATGACGTAGGAGCGATGTTTTGCCACGCGCTCCCAGAAGAAGCTGGCCACGTCGTGATAACGCTTCTCGCCGGTCAATTCGTAATCGCGGGCCGCGCCGATGGCCTTCGGAATCTGCGTGTTCGCGTGCAGGCCGTTGAGCGGGTCTTCGCCGCGAGAGAGCGGATCGAAGATGCGCTTGTGATCGAACTTGCGCGCCACGCGCAAATGCTCCGGGTCGCCGGTGACGGCGTAGAGATTGGTCAACACTTCTTCCATGCCGCCGAATTCGGTTTGGAGCGCGGCCTGTTGCTGTTCTTCACTCAAACGATCCACGCGGAATTTGACCCAGGCGGCCTGCTTCACCAAGACGTCAAGCGCCTGTTTGTTATCGCACAGGAGGTACATATCGAGCAGCCCGGCCATCACCTTGTGGATCGTGTAGTACGGCGCCCAGACGCGCTCGCGTTTGTCCACCAGGTCGAAGTATTCTTCAGGAAATGCCGCCAGGTAGCCGGCGTTGAAGCCTTTCGCCGCGAGCGCCTGCTGAACCTTCGCCAACTCGGCGACGACCGCATCGGCTTTGGTCTTGAACCGCTCATCGCCCGCGCTCGCGTACATCAGCGCGCAGGCCGATAGGAAGTGCCCCATACTGTGGCCTCGCAACTGGACGTCAGGCGCTTCCCAACCTCCGTAGGGCTTGGACGTGGAGGGCAGGCCGGCGGTAACGCGGAACATATGCAACAGCCGGTCATTGTCCAAACTGAGCAGATATTTCTGATCGCGCAACATAGCCCCGCGGAACGGCCCGTCGAGCAGGCGCACATCACGCAAAGGAAAAGGTAGCGCCGCAAGCTGAACTTTATTCTGAACCTTGAGCGGCGAGTTTTGCCTCGCGGCAAAATTGACTGCCGCCTCCGTCAACGCCGCGACCGCAAGAGCAAATAAGACCGCAATCCTCTTCATATTCATAGCCTTCTCCTTGTTGTTAGTAGACCCGCTGACGCCTGGAGAGTCTTGTATGTCAATAAGGCCGCATGAACCTGATTAGGGGAGTGGGGAGTGGGGAATGGGAAATGGGAAATGGGGAGTGGGGGGGACGAGATGCTATATCTTCTTGAATTCCTCCATTTCCCATTCCCTACTCCCCACTCCCCATTCCCCACTCCTAAGCCCGTTCAAGCTTCCCTAAAACGATACAAGACGGGTCTCCCCGCTGAATGATCTATTCAAGCGATGCTCATTTACGTCGCAAATGTGAACGATATTTGTCTAAAACCTGAAAATTTGAGCTTATCAGATCAGTGACTCATTCCATAGCAGCTTTGTCGGGATAAAGATCAAATCTAAAGAGAGCTGAGCCGCATCAGCAATTCGGATCAATCACCCAACCGGGCGGGGCGCCTGCGGCCCATCCCATCTCAGATGGAGGTCTGGTTATGAAACCGCATGCGAAAAAGACGACGAACAGAGTACAAGGAAAAGGCATATCAGCTTTGGTCAGCTTTGTCTTGATGTTCACCTTTATCGGCTCGGCGTTTGGGCAATCCGGAGAGGCTGGGAAGCTGGTGGGAAAAGTTGTAGATCAATCCGACTCGGTGGTTTCCGGCGCCTCGCTAAAACTTGAGGATCAGGCAACCAGCGCGACCTATAGGGCGACTACGGAAGTTGATGGCGGTTTTGTATTCCCCATTTTGCCCTCCGGCTTATACAGGCTAACGGTTACGTCCAAGGGCTTTAAGACAGCCGTATACAGAGATATCAAGGTGGATGCCGCACGCGCCTCAAATATTACGGCGAAGCTCGAAATTGGCGAGGTTGAACAATCGATTCAGGTAGAGGCCGGCGCTCCTGTGCTGCAAGCGGCCAGCAATACTATTTCGACCGTTGTCACGACTAAAGAGCTCCAGGATCTGCCTTTGAACGGCCGCGATGTGATGAAATTCATAACGCTGACTCCCGGCTACATCCGAGGTCCGGGCGACTATAGGAATAGCCGTAGTGGTGACGAGGCCTACGATGCGACTTTCAATAACTACACCGGTAGCGGGCTCCGAGTCACTCTGGACGGTATTACCAACCAATCCCAGGCCATGAGAGATAACGGCATAGGAAATACATTAGGCGTCACCGCGCGACTGGAAAACATCGAAGAGGTAACGGTTTCGACCTCGCAGGTAGGCGGAGATAACGGCGGGCAGGGGACTGCAGTCGTCCAATTTGTGACGAAACGCGGCGGCAATAGCTACCACGGGCAGGCTTTCTGGCAGCACCGTAATGCGGCTCTCAATGCCAATGACTGGCGAAACAATGCCGTAGGTTTGCCGATCGGGAAGTTCATCATGAATGATTTCGGCGCCAGTGTTGGAGGGCCTATTCTCAAAGATCGGCTCTTCTTCTTTGTCAATTACTCCGAAAATATTCAGCCGACAGTAGACACACAGCAAAGAAATGTTTTGACGCCGGAAGCCATGACTGGCGTTTTCCGTTACGTCGGTACGGATCCGGATGGTGTCCAGCGCCAGCACACGGTGAATGTGCTGGATATCGCTAGGGCAAATGGATTTCCGAGCACAGTCAACCCGTTCATGGCGGAGGCGTTCCAGAAGATAAACGCCGCACTGCCCCTGGGGGTAACAGTTCCTACTACCGATCTCTTCAACATGCGCTACCTCTTCAACTGGCAACAGAGGCTAAACACGAAGTATCCGACTATCAAGCTTGACTGGAACGTGAGTAACAAGATCCGCGCATATGCTTCTCTTAATTACACTCGCATTGATAATGATCGAACTACCACTCCCCAGTATCCGACTTTTACCGAGCAGGTGGCCGGGACCACGGGCAATCGATTCGTAGCGACACCCGGTTTCACATGGACGATTTCGCCTTCTATGGTGAATGATTTCAAAGTAGGGTGGGTTGGCCTGCAAGGAAACTTTTCTGTCGGGGCGAAGCCGGTTGACATCTCGAAACCGCTGGTCGTCGATTGCGCCAATCTATGCAACACCGGTATCGTTCCGACATTGCCTCAAGCAAGCAATAGTAAGATCTTCAATATTGTTGACAACTTCAACTATAACCGCGGCACTCACTCGATCACAATCGGTGGTTCGTTTCAGACGAATGACGAAACATTTCTCAGCCCGATGGGTGGAATTGCGCGTTATTTTCTCGGCGTTGACGCCGGCGTCGACCCAGTTGCTTCGATCTTTAACACGACAACTATCCCAAATATCAATCCAAATGCAATCGGTACTGCTATGAGTCTCTATGCCGCGCTCACCGGCCGGATACGCAATATCGATTCCGCACAACCGAACCATTTCGATGAGAAGAGCGGTACGTATATACCGGGGATTCAAGGGCGTTGGGGGAACAAGCAGAAGTTCGGTGGCGTTTACTTTCAGGACTCCTGGCGTGCGAAACCCGGCCTGACAGTGAATTACGGCCTGCGCTGGGATTTCTACGGTGATATGTATCATCATCCCCTGACCTATTCCGGACCCAGCGTTGAGGATCTTTGGGGCCCATCTGGCGTTGAGAATATGTTCAAACCGGGCACGCTTACCGGGAGCATGAACCCAATGATCAATGTGCAGCCGCACATCTTCAAACCAAGCTATGTCAATCCATCACACAATGTTGGGATTGCCTGGTCTCTTCCCAAAGGCGGCGGTTGGCTGGGCAGAACGCTGGGAGATGGGAAGACCGTCATCCGCGCAGGTTATGCCGATACTTATTTCACCTACGGCATCCAGAATTACGACAACATTGGCAGCGGTCTCTTCAACTGGCAAAATTTCGGTTTGACAAATGGGCAGAATGGATTTGTACCGGGAAACCGGAATCTCGGCGAACCGCTTCCACCCTTTGTCCCATCGCCCGAGTCCTTCTCTTTCCCACAACCCGTGTCTAATTTCACTTTTCTCGGACGGCTTCTGACTACTATCAACCCGAATATCAAAAGTCCTCATTCGCGACAATGGTCATTCGGTATTCAGCGTGAGATAGTCAAAAATGGCGTGTTTGAGGTCCGCTATGTTGGCAACCGCACCGTTGACGGATGGCTCAGTAAAGAGATCAATGAGGTGAACATTTTCGAGAACGGCTTTCTCAAAGAATTCCGGGATGCGCAGAATAACCTGGCAATCTTTAGGGCCGCAAACCCGTGCGGCGGTACCGGCCAACCACGTTGCAATTTCGGCAACTCCGGTCTTCCCGGCCAGGTGAATTTGCCTATATTCACTGCGGCGTTTCAGGCGTCTGGTCCCGGCAGGCCGGCATTAACGAACGGGTTTACCACTCCCGGATTTATCGACGATCTAACCCTGGGGAGAGCCGGCGGCGCCGCCAATAGAATTGCCAGCAACTTGGATTTTTTCTGCCGGATGGTAGGAGCAAGCTTTGCTCCCTGCACGACCGCGACAAGGAACTACACCGGGCCTGCTACTCATCCCATCAACTTCTTCCAGGCCAATCCATTTAATTCGGGCAGTCGTGTCTATTACCTGGATAATCTGGCGCGTACTAACTATAACGCGTTACAAATGGAGTTCCGCCATAGGTATAGTCGAGGCCTCTCATTGGGAATGAACTATACGTATGGCAAAGGGCTCGCCAACGGCGGCAACGGAGCCATCTATAGAGAACAATTCCAGGGTCAGCATCAATTCACCACAAACCGCGACTTTGACCAGGACTATGGGCCTACGGACTTCGACGTCCGGCATGCATTCAGTTTCAATGGAACTTACGATCTTCCCTTCGGACGCGGCAAGAAGCTTCTCTCACAGAGCCGGCTGCTCGATGTATTTGTCGGCGCCTGGACGCTGGGTTCTATTGTTCAGATTCAATCCGGCACGCCTTTTCGTCTTGTAAGCGGTAGCGCAACAGTCAATACCAATGACTCCGGCGTGGTCCTGTCGGGAATCAGCCGGGAAGAGTTGCAGAATAGCGTGGGAGTATTCAGCGGCAGCGGGGCTTTCGTTACTCTGATTGATCCAAAATTGCTCGCTCCGGATGGCAGACCCAATCCGGCTTTCTTCACGGCGCCGTCAACGCCTGGGGCGTTTGGCGAGTACATTTACCTCTATGGACCGAAGTTTGTGAGCGCGGATTTTGCGGCTACCAAACGATTCACGATCACAGAACGTGTGAAGGCCGCATTTCAGGCGGAATTCCTGAACGCATTCAACCATCCGAGCTTCGTCCTGACTGGTTTTGGTAATGTCAACCTTAACGTTAACAGCGGCACTTTCGGACAGCAAACAAGAACGGCGCATGCGCCACGCCAGATTCAATTTCGGTTGCAGTTCGAGTTCTAATCAGTGACTCATTCCATAGCGGCTTTGCTGGGATAAAGATCAAATCAAGAGGGCTGACAGAAGTCAGCCCTTCGGATCAATTATCCAACCGGGCGGGGCGCCTGCGGCCCACCCCATCTCAGACGGAGGTTTGGTTATGAAACCATATGCGAAGATGCCAAGCATGTATTTGAAAGTAGCGGGACTGTTGGCGCTGACGATTTTGCTTTCATCCAGCGCCTGGGCGCAGTTGCGAATCGTCGGAGCTGTCTCCGGGACAGTTAGCGACCCGACCGGAGCCGTGGTCGCTAACGCCAAAGTCGTCCTGAAAGATGCGCAGACCGGGATCACGAAGGAGGCTGCCTCGACCAACGGCGGAACATTCCTGTTCCCGGATCTGGCGGTCGGTCCATACGTGGTCACTGTGTCGGCGGCGGGATTTAAAACGGCGACCCTCACCAACATCTCCGTTTCGACAAACCAGACCGCCGACGTGCGGGTCAGCCTGGAACTTGGCGCTGCGTCCGAAACCGTTACGGTTAACGCAACCGATCTGCAGGCGCTGGAGGCCACATCCCAACTGGTGGCGACCACGCTCTCACCAAAGACGGTTACCCAATTGCCCCTCGGCGACCGCGGCAATGCGCTCGCTCTGGCCAGGCTCGCTCCAGGCGCTTCTCCTCCCACCGGCGGCAGCACGCGGTACAACAACCTGGCCGGCGGCGCCGTCAACGTTACTGTCGATGGGATCAATGACGCCTCGAACGGTTTCAAGAGTGGAGGCACCGTCTTCTTCATGACCGTTCCGGTGCGTTTGGGAGCGATCGAGGAAGTATCGGTGGAGACTGGCGGACTGGGCGCGGACTCAGGCGCACAAAGCGGCGCGAACATCAAATTCACCACCAAGCGCGGCGGCTCCCAATACCACGGCAGCGCTTTCTGGGAGCCTCAAAGCGAGCGCTTCAACGCTAACAACTGGAGCCGAAACGCGCAGGGCCTGAAGCGAGCCTACAACCGCACCCAGAACTATGGAGGAAATTTCGGCGGGCCACTGATTCCCTTTGGCTACTTCAAGGATAAGCTGTTCGCCTTTGTCAATTTCGAGCGCGCCTATTCGCCGGTGAAGGTTCCCCGCACCGTCTCGGTGTTGACGCCGGAGGCTCTGAAGGGCAACTTCACCTACGTAGTGAGCGGCACAACCAATCAATTTAGAACAGTCAACGTGCTGACGTTGGCCGCCAATCGGCCGAACCCGGCGAGCGGGCCTGTCCCGCCTCCATTGCCTACGAAACTCGACCCGGTCACTCAAGCGATCCTCGGCATAAATAGCCAGATTCCTCAGTTCGCCACCAAGATCGCGGACGGCGACCTCAACCGTGACGTATATACGTGGGACGCTGAGAATAACAATTATGCCTACTTCCCCACGACGCGTTTAGATTACTTCGTCACGCCGAAACAACAACTGACCTTTACATGGAACTACCGGCATAACTGGCAGGCGGGCGAGCGGCGTATACCCGTGCCGGATATCCAGAGGACCAACCCGTTTCGACTTGGCTACTTCGTCTATTCCACGGCGCTGCAATCTACGTTCACGCCCCAGACCTTCAACGAGTTCCGCTACGGCGTGCAGCACAGCGGAGATACCAACAGGCGCGAAGAATACGGCCGCTACTACCAGTTCAACGGCGCGCCGCTGCGCATCGGCGGCAATTTGCAGTTCCAAAACGCCGCCGCTCCGGATCCGAATCCGATAAGCCCTGTTGTCCCCTTCATTGATCAGGCCAACACAACTGGCCGCCATTTCATCACCACAATGTATGACACTCTGACGATGAACCGCGGGGAACATACCATCACGCTCGGCGGCAGTTTGCGCAAAACCTCCTGGAACGATGTCGCAGTGGTCTATCCAGTTCCGACATACGCCACCGGCACGCCGAGCGGTGACCCGCTTCAAGCGTCACTGGCCTTTACCGCCACTACATTACCCGGCATCGTTTCCAGCGACACTGGTAATCCTCTAGCGCTGTACAACTTGTTGACCGGCAGGGTCGCATCGTCATCGTTCCAACGCGTCGTCAACCCCGAGACCCTCCAATACGACGGCGTCCAGGTACAGAACTACACCTGGACCAATTCGCTCATGGGCGGTCTCTACGCTCAAGATCGTTGGCGCATCCGGCGGAGCCTTACTCTGAACTACGGGCTGCGCTGGGAGGTTCAAGGCCCGATGAAGGACGGCAAGGGACTCTCAGCGGTCCCGGATATGGCGAGCATCTTGGGGCCTTCGAAGAGGCTGTTTGCTCCGGGCGAACTTAGCGGCAACAACAACCCGACAGTGCAAGTCGGACGCGTGCCCTACAGCACTGATTGGCTCAATTTCGCGCCCAACCTCGGCTTCGCCTGGAACCCTTCGAAAACCGAGGGATGGCTGGGCAAACTCCTAGGCGATGGGAAGACAGTCTTTCGTGGCTCTTACTCGATTATCGTCTACGACGAGGGCACGCAATTTTTCGCGGCCAACCTGGGGCCGAATGCAGGCAAGACAATCAATGCGACCACGCTCGTCCCCGGTCAACCTGGCGCGACCAACCTTCCTGCCTTTTACACGCTCTCGGACATCGTGGCCAATCCGCTGACCCAAGGAAACTTCGCGTTCGCCAATACCGAATATAAGAAGGTCATCAACCTCGCGGACCAGACCTTCGCACGAACCATCAGCGGATTCGATCCCAACTTGCGCGCGCCCTACACCGTCAACTACACCTTCGGCATCCAGCGCGAATTGTGGCGAAACAACGTGCTGGAAATCCGCTACGTCGGCAATCAATCGAGGCTCTCCTGGCGAACGAGCAATTTGAACGAGGTCGATATATTCGGGAACGGCTTCCTTCAGGAGTTCAAGAACGCGCAACGGAATTTGCAGATCAATCAGGCCGCGGGCGTCAGCAGTTTCCAGAATATGGGCCGTCCGGGGCAGGTAGACTTGCGAATCTTCGACGCGGCCTTTGGCAAGCGAGGCGATCTGGCGGCGATTGCGTCCGGGAGCGGGTACCAATCCACCGCCTTCATCATCAATCTGCAAAACGGCGCCGCCGGCGACCTGGCTAGCGCTCTGGCCACTAACCAGAACTACGTCTGCCGCATGTTCGGCAGCAGCTTCAGTCCATGCGCCCGGGTTCTACCGACTGCCAACGCGCCGGGGGTTTACCCGATCAATTTCTTTTTGCTCAATCCCTTCGCGATTGGCCTTACCAACGGCAATCCCAACGGCCGCCTGAACTTTATCGATAACGGCGGCTGGAGCAGCTACAACGGACTGCAGATACAGTTCCGGCAACGTCTCTCCCAGAGCCTGAATTGGACGTCCAATTACACCTGGAGCAAGAGTCTGACCAATCTGGCGGTGGATACCCAGAATCAGAATCTCGATTATTTGACTTTGCGCGATCCTGGACTGAACCGCCGGTTGTCTCCGTTTGATATAACCCATGTCATTCAGTCGTTTGGAACATATGATCTGCCGGTCGGGCGCGGGCGATGGCTGTCGGTCAATAACCGCGTTCTCAATGGCGTTGTTGGCGGCTGGACCCTTGGGTCGACCTTTGTGTTCAGCACGGGGCAGCCCTTCCAATTAACGGGCGGGTTCGAGACGGTCAATGGCGGAGCCACCAACAGCTCGAACAACAACTCCGCCAGAAATGGCGTCCGGCTCGCTGACGGGGTCACGCTGGAGCAGATTCAGAAAATGTTCGACGCTCCGCTGACGCGATTGAACAGGCCGGGTATTACGGATGTGCAGCGGCTTGCAGTTGATCCGCAACTGATCGGCCCCGACGGCCGGGCCAATCCTGCGTTCCTGATCCCGAACAATACTCCCGGCGAATTTGGGCAGTTGTTGTTTATCCGCGACAAGAATAACTTTACATGGAACGTTTCGATGACGAAGGCCTTCCAGATTACGGAGAAGGCGCGCTTCGAGCTTTTTGCCGGCTTCAACAATGTGCTGAATCATCCGAGGTGGGCCTTTGACCTTCAAAGCAATGGGGCGATTAATACGCCTGGCACTCCGCCCGCCGCATTGAACGTCTTCAGCGCGACGTTCGGCGTTATCAATCCTCCGGTCGGGAGCCGCAGCATCAACCTGCGCGCCACGCTGAGCTTCTAGTGAATTCCTTTCACGGTCGCGGCTTGATTTATTCAGGCCGCGACCGTTTTTCTAAATCAAACCACGCGAGAATGGTACAGTACCGCGCGCGTAAG
>Ga0081455_10004119_pt1 | contig 16443 bp, 13 predicted proteins | sample TabmetS3T2R1_FD_70207 | JGI IMG/M metagenome (GOLD analysis project Ga0081455, IMG submission 70207) | Tabebuia heterophylla rhizosphere microbial communities from the University of Puerto Rico - S3T2R1 | ecosystem: Host-associated > Plants > Roots > Rhizosphere ... | reverse complement strand
AGTCCCGCCGCGCACCCAGAAAAACCATTGGAGATCAACTTCAGCATTACAATCGGCGAACGTATCAAACACAAGTTCATTGTTATAAAGTTCGAAGTGCCGAACGCCGATGGTGCTTGTATCCGCGCCGTGAGTACCTTGCGTGCAATTATCTAGCACGTTGTGCCGAAACACGACGCGGCTGTTGTTATCGAAATCGAAAGTAGTGAGGTAGCCGTGAAAATCGCAGTCTTCGACGTAAAGGTTCGTAGCTCCGTTCACGTCCGCCGTCCCCATTGTCGAGTTCGTTGACCATGATGTGTTCCCGATAAAAGCAACCTGAATCGCCTCAGCCTCCTGCGACCAGGTATCGTCAAACGAGCAATTCCAGATAACCAGTTGATTTGTCCCGGCAAAGATTGCACCCGAGGGACTGCCCCCGCCCGTTTGAAACCAGCAATCATGAATGAGCGTTTTGGGACCAGTCCATCCGCCGTCAACGCCGGTGGCCGCTGAAACCGACGAGGCACTGTGAAGAAACCTGATACCGGACAGTTCCGTGGAACCCGCCGCACTCTGCTGAATATGAACCAGCGGCGTTGCTCCGCTGTCGTCGGGATGCCCGTTATTGTAAGCGTTGACGATCGTGGTCCGCGGCTGCGTGGCGATCCACCAAAACTGATAAGCCCCGCTTCCGCCGGCGCTGGTGATGTTCATTACCAGTGTAGTGCCGGAATAACTTGTCACCGTACCCTGCATCCAGTAACCACGAGCGTTCGTAGTGGGGTAGCCAGGCGAACTGGGCATCTTCCCAATAAATAAGGCTTGCCCCGGGGTGATTGGAAGACCGCTACGGGTTGTGACAAACGTTTTGGTGCCCGTCCCTATGGCAACGGACGATTTCGTCTTGCCGATAATGCGACCGGAACCCGCGCCCTTTAATTTGATCGCCTTTGAGATGGTTACTGGCGTTGACCAGGTAAATTGCCCGACTGGTAGCGTGATGGTGTCGCCAGCCTGAGCCAATGTATTGTGTATGCTCTGCACATTGGCCGCGGTGCCGTTGGAATTGTAGACAGCAGCGTTGCCATGGCGCGGCAGTAAACTGCTCAACGCCACCGTAAAAAGAAGGATCCCTAGTGTTTTCACGGAGGTGGTGTTCGTGACGTGTATCGCAAACGGCCGCCATGGCAAGCAAATTTCTCTGTTCGTGGCACTTATTTCCGTAAAGCACGTTGAAAATCTTCATCGGGGATATCCCCGTTGATCCACGAATTCCGGTCGTTTGGGGAAGCCGCACAAACATTGTTAGTTGATAGCCGAACACGATCATTTTTCGACAACCACCGGCGTTGCAACCTCAGGAGAAGTTCTTGCTACATTCTCAACTTTGGCAGGCCGTTCCTCGACCGGATCGAGCCAAATTTCGCGCCAGTAGGAGTAGATGCTTCTTGGGCAAAACATGCGACATGCACTGTAACGCGACTGGCAAAAGACTGAATCGAGAATCATGCAGGGATTCTTAATTTCCTGCATCTTCCCAGTTCTTTCGTTGATGATTTTCGTCACACGCTTCAGGACGCGATAGGTGCCGCCACAATACGGCACCATTTCGGCGTCCCAGCGAAGCCCGCGATTGCGGCTCTCTTCGTTGAGCGTAGCGAGGATTTCCTCGTGAGATTTGACGCGCACGACGTCACCCGGTTGCAGGTTTCGCGTTCCCGTGGGTGTCGGGCGTCCCACGGGGATTGGACCGGCATGCCTTGGAAAGCGAGTTTTAGTCCACAGCGGGGCAAGCTTATCGTACAGCCATCGCAGGGGCGCGCCGATTCCGATTCCAGCCTCACTTAAATTGTAGTACAGCGAATACACGAAGCCTGCGATGATGCGCCTCAAACCGACGTTGCCTGAACGGTAGTCTTCGATGTACTGGCGAATGTCCCACCATTTCAGGCCGGTGGTGAAGTAAGGCAATTGCGTCGCCTGACAGCTGTACACAGGCACGCCCGTTTCGGGATCGAGACGATGGGTAGCCTCGTTGACGCAGGACTCTGTGCAGCGTGCGGCATTTGACGGGGCAGTTCCGTTTAATGAAACCGAAACTGTCTCATCCAGCTTGCCACCAACAGGCTTGAGCCAGGCCTCCTTCCAAAAGGTGAGACACCCTGCCTGACAACCGCCGTGCGCCGAACCATCGCATCGAGTATTAAGGTGCACAGCCCGATGGACACGGCGGCCGCGAACGGGAAAAACGGTGTCGCACGTTTTGTGCGCGCGCTTGTAAACTTGGAAGCGCTGTCCGCAAAACCGGAACATCTCAGGCATGAAAGGCATCCCTTCGAGCTGTCCTTTATCATCAAGCGTCGCAAGAATTTCCTCTTTGCTCCGGACTTCAACCCAGTCACCTGCTTTGGGTTTTCGTCGCCAGAGCCGCGTTTCGCTGGGATTGCTCATAGTGACAATTCCTTTTCGTGGAGCCGCAGGCCAGCGTTGTTATCTCGACGTGGTCGCTTGTCCGACGGAGCTTCTCGTCGCTTGCGTTTTAATTTCAATAATCTTGTTAAAGTCTCCCCGGGACTCAGCGCAGCCTGCATCACTACCGCGAGCGTCTCCACAAGTAATCGAAAAGGACTAAAGCCAACTTCGGAATCCGAGAGCCGCTTCTTGTGGTAAGTCCAGAACGTCTTGTCGCGACCTAACAACCAACTCCTAGCCAAAAATCTGTAGTAGTTCGTGACGTGCTCGCGCAAGAGCGCTTCGAACTCCTCCGCGTTTAGAAAGCTGCCACCGTAGGTGGACAAAGTATGTAGGGTTCCCGGCAGATCGGTCTGCAAATCGTTCGACATTTCTCGCAGAGAAGCAGGGCGAACTCTCGTGAACGTCAATACTTGATAAACGAATCCGAAGTCGCTCGTCCGCAGAAGATCGAAACACACTTCTGTATCGGCATGAATGTTGGCCGGGTTGTAAAACCATTTGCGGTCGCGGATCAGGTCTGCGCGATAAAGCACCGTGGTAGCCGAGCCGAATACGTATAATTTTTCGAGAAGATGCCGTCGGCAAATCTCCCGGCCGGAAACAAACCGACTGCCATAGGGCAGCCCGTCCCAGGCGACTTCGTTTCCTTTCAAGGCATAGGCGCTGACCAAACCGACGGTCGGATACTCCTCAGCCACCGCAACCATCTTTTCCAGGCATTCGCGAAAGAGCCAGTCATCACCAAAGACTACCTTGCAGTATTTGCTTACAGGAGAAATCTGGCGCAGTGCGTTGTTATGATTTGCAATTGCGGATAAAAACTCCGGGTTCTCGTGAACTCGAATACGCGGATCTTTTGCGGCATAGCGGTGCGCGATCTGCGAAGTTCCATCGGTGCTGCGATTGTCGACGATGATGTATTCCCAGTTTTGATAGGTTTGGTTCAACACGCTTTCGATGCATTCGGCAAGGTATTCTGCACCGTTGTACACAGGTGTAACGACGCTTACCAAAGGTTGGACCGAGTGATTCATCCGCGTTTTACTTGTGTTGCGTTTCCTACGCTGACACCAGGGCTTTTTCCTCCACCAGGGCGCGTTTCCTGAGTCCTTGCAAGACATTCATGTAGAGATCCCTTTGTCCAACGACGTAGAACAGGATCGCGCCGTAAACCACAAGAAGTACCAAGCCTGCAATGATAACACGAGGGAGGGGAGGCATCAGTGGAATGCAAGCGTGATGCACGGTGAATGCTATTGCAGCTCCCACCAGACCCGAAAGCAGTGGACGGCCCACTGTAACCAAAATGTCCCGTAGCGAAATGCCGGTGCCGTGCACACACCACGCCGTATGGGGAATAGCCCACAAGATCATCGCTGTAGAGTAGCCAAGTGCTACTCCTTTGGGTCCATAGGGAAGTCCAACCAAATAGCCAAGCATCACGATCGGCGCGAGCACCAGGGCCGTTTTCAAACTCCGCTGCACCAGTCCCAATGAGAACATCACCCACGCCAGAGGATTAATCATTGCAAGGATCAGGATCGTCGGAGCCAGCAAACGGAAAATCGGCGCAGCGGCGCTCCAGTTTGGGCCCAGTAATATGCGAATTAGATCATCGGCAAAGAACCCGCACATGATAGTGATGGGAATAGTCATCGCTAAGACTAGCGAGTAACCTTTCAGGAAGTAATTCCTGAAGCGTGGTCGATCGCCTTGTATCCGCGACAGCGCGGAGAAAGCGACTTCGCCGACAGATTGATTGAGATTATCGGTTGGAATATTGATCAATTGATAGGCGCGGCCGTAAAGTCCTATGACTGCCGGTCCCCAAAAGCGGCCTAACAAAACTTTTTCCAGGTTGTAAGCCACGTAGGTTACAATGCTGTTCAAGGTGAGAGTGCCGCCAAAGCGCATCATCGAGAGAATTTCTTCGGCGTGCCGCGGTCTACCTGGAATCCAGGCAGCGGCGATCCAGACACCAACCGTCGTGGCCAATGGGAGCGTAAGAGCCATCGCCACCAAAGCCCAGTATGTAAAGCCCAGTTTGGCGACGCCTATGGCGACGAGCGTGCTTACTGCCAGAGCACTAATGTTGATTACGGCTAACGCGGTAAAGCGCAGTTCACGCTGCAGGAGAGCTGAATGTTGCACGCCCAGGGCGTTGAACAGGAAGCCCAGCGACAGAACCATGGTAATTTGCAAAAGACGGGGCTCGTGATACACCCGGACCACAAGCGGCGCGAACACGACCGTCAATACGGTCAGGACCAGTCCTACCAAAACGTTAATCCAGAATAACGTCGAACGTTGTTCATCGGTTACTTTATCGCGTTGAACCGTGGCGCTCGAGAGCCCGAAGTCCCTGAATAGAAACAGAATCCCGGTGAAGGCCGTGACCATTCCCACGAGTCCGAAGTCCGTTGGATTCAACATCCTGGACAGCACCATCACTGAACCCATCCGTATGGCAAAGTTTGCGCCTTGAGCACAGACTCTCGCCAACCCGCCTCGGATTGTCTTTTCTTTCAGATCTTTCACCGTTACAGAACCAACTTGCGGCAATAAAACGCCTCTGCATGGCCGCTTGGTGCGTTGCACTCCATTCCGCGCAAACGCATCAATGAGAAAAAGGTGTCTTCCTGGAACCACCGCTTGCTGCGTTGCGACTGAAAGGCCTCCATGAGGTAGGTGACCTTCTTTTTGCTCGCCTCGGGATTCAAAGGCACAAATACATTCGGCCGTCCCATATCCCCGTCGTATTTCGGGATCTCGTATTCGAGTATCAAATGATCGCGGAAAGTATTCCAGGTCAGCTCGGCGATCTGCCGATGGTCCTGATGAGCGTCCTTTCCATTGTGAGTGAGAATTACATCCGGCGACGTCTTCTTTAGTTCGTCTTCAAATATGTTCTTGATATTGGTCCCGTCGAAAGGAAAGAAACCGTCGCGGAAATCCTTGATGATTACCTCTTTTTTCTTTGCTTGTTCCAGAAACAGCGCCGCACTGGCTCGAGCTTCCTTTTCACGTTCGCTTCCTCCGGAACTGAAAACCATCCAAACAATTTCGAGATCTTTATGAGAGGAGAGCCACTGCAGGACTGTCCCCCCGCAACCAATCTCGATGTCGTCTGAGTGGCACCCGAGGCACAGAACTTTAAGAGGAGTGGTTGCGTTCTGTAGCAAATTTAGAGTCAACATAGAAGCTGGCTACGCCTTGCCGTTCTTCCACACTTCCCAAGGGGCGAGTCCACTGCTAGCCAGGCTTTCAAGGTGTTGGCGGTCCTTGAAGGTATCCATGCTTTCCCAAAAACCGTCGTAAGTATAGCCGATGAGTTGCTTCTCTTTCACCAGCCGCTGGAAAGGCTCAATGACTAGCTCCTCTTTCTGGCCTATGTAGTTGAAGATTTGCTTTTTGAAAATGAAGAAGCCGCCATTAATGCGCAGGTCGCCGTTGGTAATGGGATGAATGTCGCTGACCAGACTGCCGTTGTTCCCGGAAACGGATACCGTGTGGTAACTGAGATTGGGGCGAACGCACAAAAAGCTGCCGATCTTGTTCTGCTCGTGAAAGTGATCAATCTGTTGGTCCAGCGGAAGATCCGTAAGACCGTCGCTGTAATTGGCGAGGAACTCTTCTTCACCTTCAAGGTACTTTTGCACGGCTTTTAATCTCATACCGATATTGGAACTAACTCCAGTATCGGCGAAGGTAATCCGCCAGTCGTGGATGTCGCTGTTGATGAGTTCCAGATTCTTACCACCGCCCGATAGTACGAAATCGTTCGAAGCGCACTCGTTGTAATTCAGGAAGTAATTTTTAATCGCTTCCGCTTTATAACCCAGGCACAAGACAAAATCCTTATGGCCGTAGTGGGCGTAATACTTCATCACGTGCCACAGGATTGGCCGCTGGCCGATGTGGACCATGGGCTTGGGAATGTCTTCCGAGTCGCGGATACGCATTCCCAATCCGCCACAAAATAGAACGACTTTCATGTTCTTTCCTTTGTTATTGGTTTAAAGAGTTATTTCCGAGCGGTGTCTCGTGAAGCGCAGGAAAGCTGTGTTATTGGCCGCCAAAGAGAACCTCGTCACGCATGAACGAGTTCCAACTCTTCCAACCAGGTTTCACCGCGGAACATGCGATACTGTTCGGCGCGCAGCTGGTCTGCCAGGCGTCCAGGAGGAAGCGAAACGTCGTCGTAAGTAATGACTGCGTCCTTGGGAATGTCGCGTTTCAATACGCAACCTTCGACCAAACCCTCGGGAAGATACTTCTCACGACACATTTCGTCGGCGTTTACCGCTTCGCCATAAGTCATGTACATGCCGTAGTCATCGAGGGTTTCGCCAGCGTTCAGATCACGCTTGGCACAGGCGCAAACTTCAACCACAGGACCACCGAGCGGCTTGGCCAGCTGATCGCGAAATAAAACCACGCGAGCAATCGCGGACGGCACTTCGAAGTGGACCAGGTGATATGGAGTGAAGAAGGAATACAGCGGCCCGTCTCCCATCTTGTAGAGATTGAGATAATGCTGTTGCTTGGGATCGGGATGTTCCGCCAGCACATAGACCTTTGTCAGAGGGGTGCCTACTACGTAGTCGATGATACCGCCAAGCTTGCGCACCTCCTCAATGTCATAAAGCCTGCCGATCTTCATGACGTCGTCCTTGTACTCCATGCCACGTGACATGCCACGGGATCTCACAACGAAGCCGGTGGCGTTTGCGACGATGGCCTGCTCAAAGCTGATTTTCGAACCGTCGGCGAAGCTTGTAACCATCGCGGGGTTTTGGCCCCATTTGTCTGCGAAGCCTTTCTGCGTGGTAGGATTGCGATAGGGATCCTGCAAGCCTTTGATGTTGCCGATCACCCTCGGTGTGAGGCCGAGTCCTTTCACCCAGCGGTACAAGTTGATTTGCACGCCCGGTTCGTCGCCGTCGCATGCGGATAGAATCACGCCGTGTTTGGCCGCATAAGTCTGCAAGACGGGCCCGATCGTCGCGTCGATCTCTGCGTTCATTAGCACCACATCTTTCTTGTGACGGAACGCTTCCAAAGCCACCCGCGCCCCGAATTCGACTGAGCCAGTAACATCCACGATAACATCTATCTCTGGAGAACGAGCCAACAAGAAAGCGTCGTCTGTGGCCACGGCTATCCCTTCTTTCATGGCCAGGTCAGCTTCCTTCTGGGTCTTGGGCGAGACCACGTCTTTGACACCGGCATATTTGAACAAATCGAACGCCCGCTGTGGGCGACGGTTGTACACTCCCGCCAACCGCATACCGGGCGTGGTGTTCACGATGTGGTTCGCGAGTCCGTGCGACATGAATCCGGCACCGATTAACGCGACGCGGATGGGGCGCCCCTCCTTTTCACGAGCCTCTAGAGCGGTGTCAACAATGATCATTGGTATTTCTTCAATCTGTTTCGACTGTGTCGATTCGAACTAAATGTTCTGGGCTGTTATTCCTTCGGCAGTCCACCCTAGCGATGAGCTGCTTCCATCTCCAAACTCATCCTCGCCTTTAACTCGGCCTCCTGTTCGCTCAACGGTTTCCAGACCTGGTCCTTGTCCGAAATCACGCTTACAGGCAGCGGCCATTCCAACGCCAGGCGCGGGTCATTATAGAGTAAGCCGCCTTCGGTGCCGGGAGCATAAAACTCGCCGACCGAATAGCTGGTATCAGTGCTATCTTCCAGGGTCTGGTAGCCATGGGCAAAGCGCTCCGGCACATACAGAGCGCGATAGTTGTCCCCAGTCAGTTCAACTGCAATGTGCTGGAGGTAAGTTGGGCTTTCAGGACGCAGATCGACAATGATGTCTACGATCCCGCCGCGTGTGCAACGTACCAGCTTTGTCTCCGCTGCGGGCGGAAATTGGAAGTGCATACCACGGATCGTACCCTTCTTGCGATTGTGCGCGATATTGCCCTGCGCAATGACCGGCTTCAGTCCATGCTCCTCAAATTCGCGCTGACAAAATCCTCGCGCAAAGAAGCCGCGTGAGTCTTCATGGCGCTCGATGTCAATAACGAATGCTCCCTTTAATTTCGTCTCAGTAAAAATCATAGCTATTAACTTCGTGTTCTTTATCTCTAGTGAACACTAACTGGCACCTGTTCCGCTGCGCGGATCCAGTGCAAGGAAGCGTCCAACTTCCCTTCTTTTAAAAGGCCTTGAATGGTCGCAATACGCAGATAGCAGCTGCGCTGTTGATCGGTAAGTCCCGCTCGACGATAACTGTCGTACAATTCCTGTGCACCTTTACGCGCTGTCCACTGGGTCTTGAAACCCAGCACGCGCTCGATTTTGTTACAAGTCACGCGATAGCAGCGCTTGTCAGGTCCGCCATCGGGCGCATATTCGGTTCGACAACCGGGAACAACCTCCGCAACGATGTCGGCTAGCTCGCGAATCCGGTAATTTTCTTCTGTGTTACCGACGTTGAAAGTCTGGTTGCGAACAATGTCCGCAGGCGCATCCAACACCGCAAGAGCAGCTCCAATAATGTCGCGGATATGCACGATCGGCCGCCACGGCGTGCCGTCGCTCTTAATGTATATCCGTCCGGTTGTGTGGGCCGCGGCTACAAAGTCGTTAAGCACCAAATCAAGACGCAACCGTGGCGAAGCGCCGTAAGCAGTGGCGTTTCTAAGATAAGTAGGACAAAAATTTTCATCGGCGAGCTTCGCAATGTCGCGTTCGGCCAATACCTTCGATTCGCCGTACGGCGTAACCGGATTGAGCGCAGCTGTCTCATCCAGGAACTCATCTCCTGCGGCGCCATACGTGCTGCACGAAGATGAAAAGACGAATCGTTTGACGCCAGCCTGCTTGGCCAACTCCGCCAGATGCACAGAAGCACGATGATTGATGCTGTAGGTTAGATCGGAATCCAGATTGCCCAGCGGATCGTTCGAGAGAGCAGCAAGATGGAATACCGCATCGAAGCCCTCCAGATCAGCTACGGTAAGGTTTCGAATGTCCTTGCGAACTTCCGGGATCTTCGGGAGGGGCGCCCCAAAATCGGCCCCTTCATACAGATCTGTATCGAGTCCGACAACTTCGTGACCGGCATCGCGAAATACGGACCCTGCGACGGCACCAATATAACCCCTATGGCCTGTGAGAATTACTTTCATGCGGTTTCTGTCTGGGACCGGGTCATTGAAACTACGCCAATAAGCCGGTTGAGAGCGGACAGTTCACCTATGCTCGGTAGCTTCTACGGAAACGGCGAAGCGAAGTTCCAAAAAAGCTGAAATCCGTTATGCCGCGACCGCGGCCGCTTTCGCGGACGGTTGCGAAATCTGGCCGACAATGGCCTTTCCAATCTCCAGCGAAGCGGTTGCAGCCGGCGACGGGGCATTGCAAACATGGAGCGCATTATGCCCTCGGACGATAAGGAAATCGTCCACCAGACTGCCGTTATCAAGCAACGCTTGGGCGCGCACGCCGGCCGGGCACGGGACGAGGTCTGCGGCCTGGACTTCCGGGATGAGCTGCTGAAGACTGCGCACAAAGGCGGCCTTGCTTACGGAGCGGTACATCTCCTTCATCCCTTCACCGAAATTCCTGCGGGCGAGGTTCCAGAAACCGCGGAATGACATGGTTTCGCAAAAATCGCGCAGATTGAAATCGGTTTTCTTGTAGCCCTCTCGGTTGAGAGCCAGCACCGCATTCGGTCCGCAATGCACCGAGCCATCGATCATCCTGGTAAAGTGCACGCCCAGGAACGGAAAGTCAGGATTTGGGACGGGATAAATCAATGTATTTACGAGATCACGTCTGTTCGGAGCGAGTTCGTAGTATTCACCACGGAATGGAACGATCTTTACGCCAGGCTCCTTGCCCGCGAGGCGAGTTATACGATCGCTGTAAAGACCGGCGCAATTAATGAGAAACTTTGCTTCGTATTCGCCTTTTGTGGTTTCAATCAAATACGTCGAGCCGCGGTCTCCGATCCGTCGGACTTCGTTTTCGAACATCACTTCGCCGCCTTGTTCCAGGAATAACTCCAGGTATTTCTGTGATACCTTCCGGTAATTCGTAATACCGGTCGTCGGCACATGAATGCCGGCAACACAACGAACGTGTGGTTCAATCTCGTTTAACTCTCTGGGCGAAATTTTTCTGACGGGCAAACCATTTTGCTGCCCGCGTTGGAAAAGGTTATCCAATCCTGGTAGCTCCTTTTCCTGCGTGGCCACGATCACTTTACCGCAAACCTCATGGGAAATGTCGTGCTCTCGACAGAAGTCCACCATGGAACTCGACCCAGCGCGTGCGAATTTCGCCTTGTAACTCCCCGGCTTATAGTAAATGCCTGAGTGGATAACACCCGAATTTCTGCCTGTTTGATGCTGCGCCGGTGACGTTTCCTTTTCCAGCATCACGATCCGAGCGTGAGGATGTTGCTGGGCCAACTGCATCGCAGTAGAAAGGCCTACGATGCCTCCTCCAATTATCGCATGGTCGTAAGTCATTATTTAAGACTCAGATGAATCGGCGTCGATAGGACCTTCAAAGTACTTTTCGATAAACCGCATCCAGGATTTCTCCCACCCGCGACCATGAATAGCGGTCATTTGCAGATGCTTGAATCCGTCTGCGGCGCGCTTCCAGATCTTGATATAAGTCACTGGAGAAGTAAGTCTCGATTGTTCTAGCCAGGTCGGCCGGATCCTTTGGACGGCAAAGAAAGCCGGTTTCGCCTTCGACAATATCGTCTCGCAGTGAGCCAACGTCCGTAGCGATAACGGGTAGCCCGAAACTGTAGCTCAAGAACGGGACGCCGCTTTGAAAGATCTCGACGTACGGGATTACCACTACATCTGCCGCCTTGAAATAACGCTCCACTTCCGTGTCGGGAATGTGTTCGATCCTTGTAAGCACTCGTCTGTGAATTTCATTCGCATTGATCCTGCTCTGAATGTCACTCCAGTAAGCTGAGTAGCCCTTCTTGACCTTGCCAGCGATGAGAAGCCGGTAGTCTGGGTCTTGTTTAGCCAGTTCGCTGAAGGCAGAGACCAGGTATTCAAGACCCTTGTAAGGTGCAATCTGACCAAAGAAAAGGAGGACTTTTTCGGTTAGACCGAGGCCAAGGCGTTCTCGTGCCTCCTGGCGGCCAAGCGCGGAAGATGGGCATGTGTTGTTCACGCCAAATGGAATGACTGTAACTCGTTGCGACGGAATCTTGAAGTCGGCTATCAGTTCATCTTTCATCGCGGGCGTATGCACCAGGATTTGGCGACAAAGCCGATACTGGATCCCTAAGGTAAGGCGATTCAACCAACTGTCGCGCCCGTCTCGCTTACGCATATTGACGTTGTGCGCAGTAAAAATGATTCGTTTCCCGAAAAGACGGTAATAGAGCATCAACAGAGTTCGATCGAAGTGCTCAAATTTGTTATTCCACAGGATATGAAAAATCTTCGGCCGAGCTCTTAAGACGTATTTTAGGAGGCGAGCATAGTAGGTGAGGATTCGAACGAATTTGCGACGGAAAGGGGCATCTTCGCTCTGATCGCCACGCAGATTCAGAAATGCTATGAATGGCGTGCTATGTAGCTCTGGTGCATCCAACTTATTGCTGCCGATGAAATCCACTCTCATAGCCCTGCGGGCTAGAGTGGAAGCCATACCAAGTGCGTAAGGCCTGTCGTCGCCACCCGTAAGAAGGCAAACCTCAATTGGATCCATCGTGCCGTGAATTACTCCCTCGGCGCGATCTGCCGCTAGTTGTGTGCGAGAGTGGTCGGTCATTCTCCAAAGTGCAACCCCCTCAGATTCACCTCCCACCATTTCCTGGTCATCAGCGGCTATCATGCTCTAAGCAAGGACGAGTGCATTAGCTGAACGGTTAGAGCCTTGTTGATTTCCTCGAGGTAGTTGTGCGTACCAGCGATGTGACACTCGACCATTCTTCGTACCGTCTGGTAATCGAAGAATTGCGTGTAACCGGCTTGCGGATCACACAGCGTTTCTCGCAGGAAAGGCGCAAAAGCCGTCTTTATCCAGATCCGGTATCCTTCCCATTTCTGCCGGCCGCTCAGCAGGCGTTCGAGGTGCCAGTGCTCGAGCTTGCGATCAAGCCAGGTTAGCCAATGAGGAGTTGCATAAAGGTAGACAAATTCCACTTTGAAAAATGCTCTGAAGAGATAATAGAAGAATCTTGTTACCATGGGGCTTGAACTCGAGAAGCGACCCATGTTTGTGATGATCCGGGCGAATTCCGGCGCTCTTTCCCGCACATAACGTTCCTGAAGATCGCCGGCTGCCCGTGAACCGACCGGAGCTCGATACATTAGCTTCACCAGTTCGTTGTCCATGTAAGGTGTCCGTAAAACAAGCTGCGATTGTTCTACAGACACGCGCGGATGCTCGTGCCACGGGATTTCTTCTGTTACTACGCGGGTAAGAGCGTGTCCTTTGGGATTCGTGTCTGCAAATGTGGGAAGTTGCTCCACGAGCATTTGCAAATCATGCCGTAGAAGACCGGACGGGTAAGTACTCGACGGGATCAAACGTCGGACGCGCACAACTTCGCTTCCGAATTTGCCCGTGAGGCGAATAGGAGCGATGTCGCGCGCGATCTCATTGAGGAACACATCATGCGCTCCGAAGGCGTCGTGCGTTCCGTCAGAAATGTGCACCGCACGCTGCGCGTAGTCGGCGAAGCCTCCCAGGAACTGTTCGTTGATTGAGATGCTCTGGTAAGCCTGATTATAGACGCTGGCAGTCTTTCGAGAGGTCCGAACATCCAACAACTCTCCCCAGGCACCATTAAAGGTGTAACTGGGATGTTGTTTAATTTGATCGCGAAGTCCCGCCATGATGAGTCGAGTATCCAGGCCAGCGGTAGAAGAGAGAGCGACTCTGTTACCTTCCTGGGCATAGCGAGGAAATACACGCGCAACGGTGTTTGCCCATTCATTGTAAAAGGATTCATCCTCCAAGTGCGGCTGGTTCTCCCACTCAGAGAAGTCGAAGTACTGTCGCTTCCTTGGCGATGCCCTTTGTTCAAAGGACCATGCTGATGCTTTAGGCAAAAGAGAAATGCCGTTAAAGAGCGTCCGATCGCCAAGGATGCAGTTGTACCGTAGGTATTCTGCCAGTCTCTCCGGCTGGATCGTGCGCAACGCAGGACGAATTTTGAGTAAGGCCTTCGCCTCGGAGGCAAAGAGAAATTCATCAGGGCCGGCATGGTAGTAGATTCGTCCCATTCCATATCTGTCATTAAAAAGCGTAACCCGTTTCGATCGGCGATCGATAATCACGCCGGCGAACCAGCCATTAAGCTGTCCAAAGAACTGATCACCGAGTTCCTCGTATAGCTCCAACAAATAGGCAGCCTTTACTGAGTTCCTATCGGAGACAGCACGGCTTAAGCGTGCGACGAGTTCAGGGTCTTCGAAGTTCTCGCCGCTAAAGATCATTACCGTGTCGCCGCTCTGACTTACAAGCGGCATGCTTTCCGCAAATGCGCCGGGATGGCAGGTCCAACCGATTCTAAGTCCGCATTCTCGATCGACGAAAGTGCCGTGCGAAAATCGGCTGTTATGTCGCATCGCACCCAGCATTGAGTCGAGATCGTTTTCGGTCGACTCATGAGCTGCAAATCGAATTATTCCTGCAAGGCCTGGCATAGCTTAATGTTGATGCTCAAAGCGAACCCCTTTGGAGAAGGCGCGCCCTTGGAAAGAGGTTGGTTAGGTGGGAAGTAACTGCTTCTCAAGCGTCGCTCTGATCTTCAAATCAGCTCCGTGTCGCCGGAAAAATTTGGAAGAGAAAGGAAAGCGATTCTGACGGCTTAGTTCGAACTTCTGTAGCCAGAGCTCCAATTTACGTGGCATTCGATCGAGCAAGAAAATATTCATCGACCGGTAATCTGAAGGGCAAAAACCGGCCCTTCGAAGCTCGCTAACGTACGTGCGGAATGTCCGGTAATTTTCCAGCTTCGTATCTCTACCCATTACGCGAAGGATGCGTTTCATCAGCCATAACGTCGATAAGTAAAGGGAGGCAAGGTTCTTCACATGGAGTACGAGAGTTCCGCCTTCTTTTAGGATGCGCGAGAACTCTCGGAATGCTGCTCGCAATTGAGCGTCGTCGACGTATTGGAGAACGCTCATACAGAGAACGCGGTCAACACTACCATCAGGAAGCGGGATGGAGCTGATGTCGCCCTGAAAGACTTCCACGTTCCCGATTCCATTAAGGGCTAGCCGCTTTTGACAGCGGGTCACAGCAGCTTCTGAATAGTCCATCGCGATCATTTGGCGAACGAAAGGTTGCAGCAGCAGGATGTTGGCCCCGGTTCCGCAGCCGGCGTCAAAGACGACGTCGGAAGGTTTTGCACCGATGAAACTGAGTAATTCCTTGTTCGAAAGGCGTTCGATTTCCGCGTCGCGTTGTTGCGCGCCACGATCTACCTCGTAGTCAGAGGCCGTCGAGATATTCTTGTCTTCCCAGTATCGCTTCCAGTTAGATGTCGAATGCATTACCGCTTTAAGGTAGATAATTCAAGCCGCTCAGGCGTAGAAACGTGGTCACGTTTTTCTAAGCCGAGGACGGAGCGAGCTGGCCGGCGAATTTCTTGCGAAAATAAGCAGAGCGCAGCTTCAAGAGCGTGTTGGTCATCGGCGCCGGAAGGTGGCGATGCAAACCTCGATGCAGCTTCAGCCGTAAGGCTAACCTTCCCTTTGCGGTCAGCGGGATGAAATACCGCGGATATTTCATTTCCTCAAACCCGTTGCGGACCTTGAACTCAGTCAGTGAAGTCTCTTTTTTGCCCGGAAAATTGTATTCGCCGTAAATGAGAAAAGAAAGCTTCTTCTCTGCGCAAACCTCGATCGCCTTGGCGATCAGAGCATTGGTTGGGCGCTTGTTACGGTGCTTGTTACTTCCTAAGACATGCATGGTCTTAACGAAGTTATCTACGTAAACCATTTTGATAAAGCCGACCAATTCGTCTCCCAAGTATGCGCCCAGATATTCGGCTCGTTCGCAGTACGTCCCGTGCAATTCCTTTAGTGCATCAAACGACTTGCCATAGTGCCAGAAACGCTTGCCCTGGCGGATAGGTGTCTCGTCATACAAATTCTTGATACCCTGTACAAACGCATCGTCGTAAGTAACTGTGCGTACCTCGATGCCGTCCCGCTTTGCGCGTTGCAGGTTTTGTCGAGCGTCTTTCTTTATTCGATTGCGGAACCAATCCTCGTAAGTCGTAATTGGAGCCACGGCGAAGTCGTCCCATTCGGTGTGGTAAACATATCGAGGTTCCGGGTCGGTTATCTTCTGGCAAAAGGTAAAAATGTCGGGCTTTACGTCCCATTGTTTTAAGTGGGCAACCGCCCGTTGCAGATCAGGCACAAGTTCGCCTTCGACGAAATGCTCATCTTGAACGCTTGCGGTCTTTAGCCATGTGCCGGTCACAATGATCGTTCGATCGCAAATTCGAGTAGACGGCACAGCGGTGTTTTGTCCCCGAATACGGATTGCTGCTTGTTCTGTGCTCATTGTTTCAAAGCGTCGCTGCAGCCGTCAAAGTCAGACCTGTTTCGTCTCTTTCATTCATCCTCGACCGCGATCCTCGTAACCATTGTTCCAGCATAACGAGGCTGAACAAAATCTTATGATTGTCCTGGCGCCCCGTGCGGTGAGCCTTGAGAAGATCGCCTACCGACTCAGGATTGAGAAAATCGAATAGGAGAGCTTGTTCATCCAGAAGCATCTCGGGGATTTCGCTTCCCAGGGACGACCGAAACCAATCATCCACTACATTCACAGCAAACCCACGCTTTTTTCGTCTAAGAATCTGTCGTGGCAGGTAACTCTGGCAAACCTGTCGATGCAGCCACTTTCGAGTACCATTTCGGACTTTGAAATTAGCGCTAAGCCGCTGAACGTACTCTACCACTGTACGATCCAGGTAAGGCACACGTACTTCGAGACTATGGGCCATCGATAGCT